>TARA_R110001599_G_scaffold344741_3_pt1 | contig 11307 bp, 22 predicted proteins | sample TARA_R110001599 | Tara Oceans TARA_R110001599 (sample SAMEA4398360) | marine metagenome | biome: Polar Biome; feature: [MES] marine water layer (ENVO:01000295) within the mesopelagic zone...; material: water (ENVO:00002006), including particulate matter (ENVO:01000060) such... | reverse complement strand
CGTATAACTGGACACCTCCGATCAAGGTGTAATCACCGGACGCATACATTTCGACAGCTTTTACCTGTGTCATTGCCAGCACTGCCAAAAAGATACAGACTCAGCGCATGCAGCAAATCTATTCTCAAGTTCAGCCAAATTGGTCTGGCGGTCCGGTGCGGATGCTGTGACTTCGTTCACGCTTCCAGGCACTCGTCATCACAAGAGCTTTTGTAAGCTATGCGGTTCAGGCTTACCCAGCACTCAGATCGCAGGCCTGCTCGTCGTTCCTGCGGGGTGTTTGGACACTGAAATCAACATGTTGCCAACTGCGCACATCTTCGCATCCAGCAAGGCTGCTTGGGATGAGGGGTTAGGGGCGGTGCCAAAGTTCGAGGGGCTGCCGGCTTGAGCTACAATCACAAAATGATTGGCTGTTGGGGGACGTATCTACGCCACGCTCCTGCATGTCGTGAACCCGCGCGTTGGGCGTCATTGTGCGGATTAGGAGAATTATGAATTACGGAGCGAACGCGGGTGGTGTTGCGCCTTCGATTCAGGCGCTCTGCTATATTCATGTGATTTTTGGCGTTGCGCTGGTCATTCTCGCTGCTTCCCTTCACTGGCTCCTTGGACGGGACAAGTCGCTTCTCATGGCAATCGCGACGCCATTTGGGCTCATCTGGTCCGGGCTGGTTATCGCCAGTGGGATGGTTGCTAACGTGGGTTTGTCGGCAGTCTCTGCAATCTATGCCATAAGCGCAGAAGAGGCCGCGAACGCCTGGGCGATAATCGGTACGATTCAAGACCGCGTCGGAGGCGAACTCGTTGGGGGGATCTGGGTGCTGCTTCGAGTGGATGACGCGCATATACGCATTGAGGGCTCTACTACCTGGTAAACAGCTTTGTGAACAGTCTTGCGGTAGCTATCTGGAAAAGCATCATGAGCGTTGATCAAGCATACAATTTCAAGGTTATCGACGAAGCGGTTTCTACATCCGGGCTTTTGAGCGAGGAACAGCTTTCGGAATTGCGTACGAGCGGCTATGAAACCGTCATCAACCTGCTTCCAGAACACAATCAATATGCCTTGAAGAACGAGGAAGATATCGTCACCGGACAAGGCGTTCGTTATCTCTACATTCCCGTCGATTTTGCGGCTCCATCAGAGCAGGATTACGCAGAATTTGTTAAGGCTATGACGTCCTGCCAAGGACAGAAGGTGTTGATCCATTGCGCAGCAAACTACCGGGTATCAGCGTTCTACGCCATGTACGCATACGAATATCTTGGATGGTCCGCATCCAGTGCCAGGGAACATATTGAGTCTATCTGGTGCCCGCAAGAGAACCCTCCATGGCATCAGTTCATCTCAACGGTTTTACCGAGCAATGGTTGATGAGAGCGTGGAGTCTCAGCGCAAGAGGCGTGCTGCCTGGTCGCCGTTGCTCCCGCGGCCCAAACCGCGGCGTAATGTAGATGTAGATGTAGACGCATAGGATTGCACACACAACCAAGCCTGGCAGGCAGTGAAAAGCGGATGCTTTGCCTGTGCGGTCGGCATAAACCAGCTGGAGAGATCAGTGTCAGAGATAGCCAAAACCCCCGAGCCTCCCTACTACGCCGTTATTTTCAGCAGTCATCGCACAGAAGGAGACGATGGATACAGTGAAATGGCGGCCGTGATGCTGGCGTTGGCTGAAACCCAGCCTGGTTTCCTGGGTGTGGAGTCCGTGCGGGAAAATTTGGGTATCACGGTGTCTTACTGGGAAAGTCTGGAATCCATCAGTCACTGGAAAAGGAACACGGAACACCGGGAAGCGCAGCGACTCGGCCACAAAAAATGGTACTCCGGTTTTCGGGTTCGTGTTGCGAGGGTGGAGCGAGAGTACGGTATTTAACGCGTCAAACGCGCTTGCCCCCGTCCAGACGTGTGTCCAGCGGCCGCACCCATCGGGTGCTGACCATCTTGTTCAGATAACTGCCCAGCCCATGGCTGCAAGGCCGATGAAGCCACTCAGGGCCGGCCCGACAATGCGCCCCTGCCAGAATCCGCGGGCCGCCGAAATCAGCAGGGCAATGCCGATAATAAAGGCGGTCCAGCCGAGGAAGCCCTGAACCCCGGCGCCCTCGCCGATGCCGCCGAAAAACTCGCCTATGACCGCTGGTACTTCCGCGAGGACGCCGCCGATGCTTTCACCCACAGCGCCCAGAAAGCCGCCGGAGTCTGCTGAATCGCTCATTGAGAACCTCACGAAATTCTGCTGGTATTGTGTTTCTCGCGCTACCCAGGCTTCGCGTGCGCCAGCCGGGGGTTAGGCGAGCGGTTACGGTAACTGGTCCCGACTTACAGCGCCGCCGGGTGTTGCTGCTGCGCGCGGCTGTTGGCCAGCCACTTCGACTGGTTTAAGCTCTGTGGCTATCTTAACCCGAAAGAGCGCTCCCATGAGCATCGATTATCAAACCACCCGGCGCAGTATTGAGTTGTCCCACGGTACACTCAACTACCATGAGGCGGGTAGCGGCCCCAGCTTGTTGATGATCCACGGTTCAGGCCCCGGAGTCAGTGGGTGGGCGAATTTCTCCGGGAACCTGGCCTGGTTCTCCCGGCGATTCCGCTGCCTCGTGGTGGACCTCCCCGGCTATGGTGGCAGCCAGCCATTGGCGGGTGACCCGATCGCCGGGGCAGTGAAGGCCTGCCTGGAGTTCCTTGATGCCGTGGATGCACCCAGTGCCCACGTGCTTGGCAATTCACTGGGTGGCATGGTGGGTTCGCATATTGCGGCCGCCCACCCCGAGCGCGTCAGGAGCCTGACCTGTATTGGCGGTATCGGTCTCAACCTGTTTGCGCCGTTCCCCGCCGAGGGCGTCAATCTGCTGACGGCCTTCGCTGAAGCGCCCAGCCGGGAGCGGCTGGAAGCCTGGCTGCGCTCAATGGTTTACGACCAGACGCTGATCACGCCCGAATTGATCGACACGCGTTGGGAGCAGGCCATCGAGCCCAACACCCTGGCCGCCACCCGGCAGATCTACTCCCGCGAAAGCATCGGCCAGATCGCCGCAATGCGCGAGCAGCATCCTACCCGTGCCATCGAGCACCTGGCCACCATTCAGGTGCCGACGTTACTCACCTGGGGCCGCGACGACCGGGTAACACCACTGGACGCCGCCCTCCTGCCGATGCGCCTTATCCCTCTTTGTGAACTGCATACCTTTCCCCACTGTGGCCACTGGGCGATGATTGAGTGCAAGCAGGCTTTCGAAACGCTGGTCATGAGCTTCCTCTGTCGCCAGGAACCGGGTGGCCCGGACGTCACGTTTCCTGAGCGCCGTTAGCGGCCATGGTATCGAAGTCAAAACTCTACGCTCAGTTGGATCTGCTGGAGCGCGATCTGCGAGAACGTATTGTTCCGCATCTGGAGTTGGCCGCCGCGGGTGAGAACGAATTCGTCTTCTGCGTGCCCGACTTCAGCCCCTATCCGGAGCGGCGTTCGAAGACCGACCCGGAAACAGAGGCATTGGTTTTGTCAGGCAGGCAAATCCTGGCCTTGAGGGAGAAGCTGAACGAGCCGTCAGATGGCACCATCGCTGAGCGCATTTGTTGGTATTGCCGCAAGTGGAGTGATGGGAATGACAATCGGCAGGTCAATGCTCGGGCGTTGGCGAATGCGTTTCTGGAGGAGATTCGTAATGCGAGAACAAGATAGAGCAAGGTGTCGGAGCCGCTTTGCGAAGGGCCGCGATGACCTGCGGCCTGGCACAGCGCGCTGTGCCCGGGATATAGCGGTGCAGTACTGATGAACCCATGGCTGGCGCTGGCAGTGGCGATTGTTTTGGAAGTTTCTGGCACCGTCTCCATGAAGTTGTCCGATGGCTTCACCAGGCTGGTGCCTTCAATACTGATCTTCATATTTTACGCGGGTTCCTTCGCAGTGTTGACGCTGGCCTTGAAAAAGATCGATCTTGGTGTTGCCTATGCCGTGTGGGCTGGCGCGGGTACAGCGCTTATTGCAGTAGTGGGTGTTCTGTATTTCAAGGAGCCGTTATCAGCTTTGAAAGTGCTCAGTATTTTTCTGATCATTGCCGGCGTCATAGGCCTCAATCTGAGTGGCGCCAAGCACTGAAGCGGAACATTAGGGAGCGAGAAATCTTGGGGGCGTCTTATGAAAATGAATTATTTTGTCTTCGGTACACGGTCAATGGTCGACGCGGTGGCCTTCTATGATGCTTTGTTTGCAGGCACCGACGTAAACCAGATCCATGCGGACGAACGGATGACGGTTTGGGCAAATGGCGATTTCATGTTTGCTGTGGCTGAGCCCTTCGACGGAGGGCGAGCGACCCACGGCAATGGCACAATGGTCGGCTTGAATCTTGCTTCGGATACCGAGGTCACGCGCCTATACAACAAGGCGCTTGAAATTGGTGGCGCGAGTGAGGGGGAACCCGGCATTCGGTCTGGCAGGTTTGCCGCGTATGTGAGAGACCTGGATCACAACAAGATCTGTCTGTTTGTCTGAACGTGTCACCACGGTCCGGTAGCGACATCTGGAGAAGACTATGTCTCAGCGCGCATCGCGAATATGGCCCCTGCTCACGGGTACGCATCGTTATGAAAAGGTCGTCTCGACGAGGAACAGAGGGCACGGGCAATACATCACCGCGCCGATTCTTGCCTATCTGATCGAAACACCGAATGGCCGTATCCTGTATGACGTGGGGTGCGACTATCAGAAGATCGCCAACCCTGCGCTGCGTACCAAGTACTATGGCCCTATGCAGGAGCTGTTTGACCCGCCTGAAATGGACGAGAGCCAGCGTATTCCCAGTTACCTGAACAAGCTGGGGTTGTCCGCCAAGGATGTAGACCTGGTCTTTCTCGGCCATTTGCACTTCGACCACGCGGGAGGGCTGTGTGACCTTCCGGGCTGTGAAGTTCATGTGCATGCGGAGGAGGTCAGTGCCGCCGCAACCCGGCTGGATGGGGGTATATTTGAAGATGAGGTTGCCGGCGCAAATGCATGGCGTTTGCAGAGTTCTGAATACGAAGTGGCAACCGGGGTCAGCGCGCTGTTTACGCCCGGGCATACGGCGGGGCATATGTCCCTGTTTATCGAATTGCCCAAGGGGCGCCCGGTGATTCTCTGCGGGGATGCCGCGGATCTGACGGAAAACCTGACCGACGAAGTCGCTCCCGGGTATTGCTGGCAGGATAATGATTCACTGGCTATCGATAGCATTCGCCGGCTGAAGGCCATCGCTGCGGCGGAGAATGCCGAGTTGTGGCCAAACCACGATTTCGACTTCTTTAATTCGCTGCCGGCGTTTCCGGCCTGGCGAGATTAATCAAGGACATCACTCACCCGACCTTCGCTCCCGTTGATGGCGGGCCGCCTGGAAGCTTGACGCTATGGATTGGAAGATATTTTTCACAATTTTCGCATCGGTTTTTGTCGCCGAACTTGGCGATAAAACGCAATTGGCGACGATGCTCTTCTCCGCCGATAAGGCAGTGAGCAAATATACGGTATTCCTTGCGGCGTCGGCCGCGCTTGTGGTCGCTTCGGGATTGGGTGTTTTGGCTGGTAGCGCGATCTCGGGATATATCGACGAGAAAATCCTGCACTACGTTGCGGGCACCGGCTTTATCCTGATTGGCATGATGACTCTGTATAACGCTTGAGGCGATAGCCGGGAGTGCCGGCTCTATTCCTCCAGCTCTGGTAAACACTGCTACACTGTTTGCTGGAGACAGCGCTCTCACTGTTGCTGTCAAAGCTGACCGAATCAGGCTGGCGCGTGCTTAATCGGCTGCGGGCCTTGGGGAGGGGGTGACATGGTGGGGCATCTCGGCAGAATTTTGATGGTAGCGTGTTTGTGCACTGTTGCCAGCGTGGCAGGGGCGCAGGATGTCGAGGGTGTTATCGAGCACCCGATGATCGAGCGCTATCCCGGCCAGGTCATTGCCTGGCAGCATATTGAAAACTACCAGCCCTACAAGGTGGCCACGGGCCCGGTCACCGGCTATCGCGCCATTGCGGACTGGATAGAAACCGAAGGCAGGGTCACGCGAACCTTCTACAAATACGAAGGTGAAGATCGCACCTTCTCCGAAATCTACAAGAATTTCCTGGATGCGCTCAGGCAGGAAGGCTTCGATATTATCGGAGAAGGCATGTCTTTGGATCGCAAGGGCGTTGAAATTGGCTCCGGGCAGTGGATGGAGGTGGCGCTTCGTGCCAATCCCGTCGCCAAGCCAGGGGCGGTGAATACGCTGTTTGCAGGGACATCCTCTTCCGGCGGTGCGGGGGCAATTGTGGCCAGTAAGGAGCGCGCTGCCGGGTTGGTGTACGTTGTCGTGTATGTAGAGCAGCATTCGAAGAACTACGTGGGCACGTTGATCGACATTGTCGAGGTCGAGGCCGCCGAAACCGGCCTGGTAGTGGTTGATGCCGAGGCCATTGGCTCGGATATAGCGGAGTACGGGCGTGTGGTTCTGGATGGCATCGTGTTTGACTTTGACAAGGCGACCCTCAAGGCAGAGTCCGGGCCGGCGCTTGAGGCTATTGTGAGCTACTTGGGTGCCAACCCGGATAAGTCGTTCTATGTTGTGGGCCACACCGACTCCAAGGGGACTTTTGGCTATAATCAGACGCTTTCTGCCAACCGCGCTCGTGCGGTGGTGGACACGCTGAAAAATGACTACGGCATTGCATCAGAGCGGTTAGAGCCGCATGGTGTGGGCCCGCTGGTTCTGGTTTTCTCCAATGGCAGTGACTCTGGCCGGGAGAAAAATCGCCGGGTTGAACTGGTGGAAAGGTAATCCGCGCCGGAGAGCCCACGATTCCGGGTCGCGATTGGCTGGAAAATAACGTGTACTTTGCGCAACTTTGAGGGAACACCGCAATGCTCAACCATGTCATGATTGGATCCAACAACATCGAACAGTCAAAGAAATTCTACAGTGCAGTGCTTGGCGTGCTTGGAGCCGGAGCGCCCATGGAGCACAAGAACGACACCGGCCAAACACGCTTGTTCTATATTCACGACGGCTCCACCTTCAGTGTGAGTGAGCCCATCAATGGCCAGCCGGCAACGCCCGCCAATGGATCCACCATCGGGTTTGCCTGTAATTCGCCGGAGCAGGTCAAACAGTTGCACGATGTGGCCGTGGCCAATGGCGGCACCAGCGTTGAAGATCCGCCCGGCCCTCGTGAAAGCACGATGGGCGTGATGCACCTGTGCTATTTTCTCGACCCCGATGGTCACAAGATCTGTGGCATTCACCGCGAGAGCTGAAAAGGAGGAAAAATGACAGAAGCCTGTAGCCCAAGCGAGTTGGACTCTTCCCTGGCTGAGCTGAACAAGCACTCAAACGGCGCATGGTGCATCAAGGATGGCAAGTTGCACCGGGAATTCAGTTTCCCGGACTTCGTTGCTGCTTTTGCTTTTATGGCAAAGGTGGCATTGCTCGCCGAACGGGCCAATCACCACCCTGAATGGTTCAACGTCTACAACAAGGTGGTTGTTGATCTGACAACGCATGATGCAGACGGTATATCCAGCAAGGATTTCGACCTCGCGCGTGAGATGTCAGAGTAAGGCAATGTTGCGCGAAGACGAGGAATCACGAATTATCGAAATGGCCTGGGAGGACCGCACGCCCTTTGAAGCGATTGAGGCTCAATTCGGCCTGAAAGAACCCGATGTCGTCAAGCTCATGCGCCGTAGCCTGAAGGCAGCTAGCTTCCGGCTGTGGCGGGCTCGGGTGACTGGTCGTGTGACGAAACACCTGCAGTTGCGCGGTGCGGGCGTCTCCCGTGGATATTGCCCTACTCAGTACAAGCATCGGTAGCCGCGTGAGCCAGGAGCAACCCAACAACCCGCTGCACGGCGTTACCATCGAGATGGCGTTAACCCGGTTGGTTGATCGTTATGGCTGGGATGGTCTGGCGCAGAGAATTGATGTCAATTGCTTCAAGAATGACCCGTCAATCAAGTCATCGCTGAAGTTCCTGCGCAAAACCCAATGGGCCAGGGACAAGGTGGAGCATCTGTACCTTGCCACATTTGACCGAGCGTCACCTTGGGGGCGCTCTGAGGTTTGACGGGCTCCTTTCGTTTATTGGTCTCGCTCAGGATGGCCGCTGCGTGAGCGATCTGTGGTGCTGAAAACAATCAGGCATGCATGAGGCTGAAGAGGCCACCCTATGAAATACATCTTTGTTGCCGCGTTGCTGGCGTCAGTTGCTGCTTGCAGCAACGAGCAGGTTTATTCGGCAGTGCAGCAAAACCGCCAACTCGAGTGCAGTAAACTACCCCAGCCCGAATATGAGGAGTGCATGCGGGAAACCGGCATGTCGTACGACGAGTATGAGCGCAAGCGTCAGGAACTGCTCAAGGACGATCAGCCGGCGACGCGTGTGACGCGTTAAGCCAGCGTATAAAGCGCCAGCCATGTTGCACATCGCTCTGCACTTTCTCGTTCCACTGCTTGTGGCGGCCGTGTTTTTTCGCCGCCGTTGGCAGTACGCGTCGGTGGTGATGATTGCCACCATGCTGGTGGATATCGATCACGTTCTGGCAAGCCCGATGTATGACCCCGGTCGGTGCAGTATCGGTTTTCACCCATTGCACCAGCCCTGGTTGGTGGGTGTGTATGTGCTGCTTGGTGTTTTCCCGGCAAGCCGGCTGGTGGGGCTGGGTCTGTGCATACACATGCTTCTGGATACATTTGACTGCCAGCTCACCAGCGGGGTCTGGGTCAACCCGGTGTCAAACACCCTCGCACGCTTCGTTGTTCAGGGCGGGCTCTCTAGTCTATCCTCCGTGTAAAAATTGATTGTGGTCGCTTGAGGGCAGGGTATGGATTGGCGGGGCAGGCGACAGAGCAGTAATGTCGAAGATCGGCGGGGTCAGCCCGTCCGCGCTGGCGGTGTGCCCGGCCTCATGCTGGTTGTGCGTTTATTGCCCTGGTTGTTGCGTAGTCGGGCTGGCCGTGTGCTGCTGGGGCTGGGTGTGGCCGCGTTTGTCGGTGCACGTATGCTGGGCATTGATATATTGCAGGTGTCGCCGGGCAGCGGCAATGCGTCGGCAACTGCTCCTTTCGCACCGCAAGAGCAGGAGCTCGCGGAGTTTGTCGCCGTGGTATTGGCGGACACAGAGGCCACCTGGCAGAGTATCTTTACCGCCATGGGGGGTGTTTATGAGGAACCAGTGCTGGTGCTGTTCAGCCAGCGCGTAGCCTCTGCGTGTGGTTCTGCCAGCTCCGCCATGGGCCCGTTTTATTGCCCGGCTGATCGCAAGGTGTATCTGGACCTCAGCTTTTTTCGTGACCTTGATCGTCAGCTGGGTGCGCCGGGTGATTTTGCGCAGGCTTATGTCATTGCGCACGAGGTCGGGCATCACGTGCAAACGTTGTTGGGGATCAGCCAGCAGGTCCGTGCCAGTGGCCAGGGCACGTCGCGCGCGGCAGTCAACGCGTTGTCTGTTCGCCAGGAACTGCAGGCCGATTGCTTTGCGGGCGTTTGGGGTTACGCAGCACAGCAGTTCCGCCAGATGCTGGAGCCAGGAGATCTTGAGGAAGCGCTGCGCGCCGCTTCCGCGATTGGCGATGACCGCTTGCAGCAACGCGGCGGTGGCGACATCGTGCCCGACAGCTTCACTCACGGCACATCGGCGCAGCGCGTGGAATGGTTCCGCCGCGGTTTCGCTAGCGGTGACATGAGCAAATGCGATACCTTCGCGGCCGACGTGTGAATGCTCGCGGCACCAGAACCCGTAGGTGACGAGCGCGCCTTGCCTGCAGCCAGCAGCCATTGAGGAGGAAAAATGTCGGCCCTACACCAGCAGCACGTGGACTGCCCCTACTGCGGTGAGTCCATTGAAGTATTGATCGATGAAAGTGAAGCCGGGCAGCAGTATATCGAAGACTGTCAGGTCTGCTGTCGCCCCATTCTGTTCCATGTGGCCATGAGCATGGAGGGTGAGCTGTCGGTTTCCGTGCACGATGAAAATGAAACGTTCTGATTGGTAAGGGTTGGCGATGTTTGAAATACTGTTATCTGAAGATATAGCGGCTCCTCCGGAAGTGGTCTGGGGGGTGATTACCAACACCGAGGACTATCCGCTGTGGAATACCTTCGTTGTCTCCTGCGATTCTACCTTTCGCGTGGGTGACCCCATCCACATGAAGGTGAGGGTGTTGCCTTTCATGACGCAACCGCAGACGGAAACGATCTGGCGCAATGAGGAAGGCAAGTTGCTGGATTACGGCATCAAGGCCCCGCTCGGTGCTCTGACCAGCACGCGGCAGCACTGTCTGAGTGCAACAGCGTCGGGTGGCACCCACTATGAATCCGTGTTTCGGCTGGAGGGGTGGTTCGCCCCGGTGGTGGGCTTGCTCTTTGGTGCCCAGTTGCGCAGGGGCTTTGGTGAAATGACGCGGGGAATCGCGCGCCGGTCGGTGCATGTCCATGAAGCTTCGAACGCCGCATCCTAGCCCTTCGGGCGGCCCGGACGGTCGCCTGCAACTCGCTTTTTCGCGCCCGGTGGTGGTGCGGGCGCTCAAAGTGGCGGCGCTGGTGGGCACACTGCTGGCATTGATCAATCACGGTGACAGCCTGCTGGCGGGGTCGCTCAGCGGCGAGGCGCTGGCCAAGGTACTGCTGACTTATCTTGTGCCCTACGGAGTGTCGGTGTGGTCAGCGGTCAGCGCGCTGCAGGCAAACAGGGCCTTCCACTAAACCCGCGGATTACTCAGGTGAAGAAGTAGGTGTGCAGCAATCGTCCCGGCATGGCGAGCGCGCCCACTGCGGCGCCCAGCGTGCCCAGGTAGGCGCCGACAGCGAACCCCCTGTGGCGCCGGATATTGCCGCACCGTATGGCACTGACAGAAATCACCACGCAAATGATGACCCAGATCGACAGCAGATGAATGGGCCCATAGCCCATGAACCAATCGAGTTGACTGGTCAACCAGAACGATGAGAGAGCTGCCACCATCATTGCCACCATCCACGACCAGCCTAGCACTCGATGCCGCGGTGTGCCTTTGGTGGAGGCGAGCTGTAACGCGCCGATCGCCAACACCCATAGCGCCGCTGAGAGATGAATGTAAACGCTCATCGTGTTGCGCGGCGGAGTGCGACTGATGGAGTGTGTTTTTGCATGAGCTGGTGCGTCCTGTGTGCCATCGAAATCGCGGTACCTGCATAGTAAGAGGCGTGAGCGCCAGCGGCAACAACGCCGCTTGCGACCATTCCTTTATTTCCCGCACAATGTGAGCATGACTCTCTTTCTGCTCCATCCTCGTGGCGCTTAACTGTG
>TARA_R110001599_G_scaffold58541_3_pt1 | contig 11310 bp, 14 predicted proteins | sample TARA_R110001599 | Tara Oceans TARA_R110001599 (sample SAMEA4398360) | marine metagenome | biome: Polar Biome; feature: [MES] marine water layer (ENVO:01000295) within the mesopelagic zone...; material: water (ENVO:00002006), including particulate matter (ENVO:01000060) such as...... | reverse complement strand
ACAAATTCACCATGACCTTCTTCACCGTCATGTAAATATTCTTTCCTGACATAAACCTTTGCATTAGGTAGATTACAAATTAATTCACTCATATAGATATTTAGCGCACTAATTTAAACCTTCAGGGCCATATCCCATATAACCAATTGTAATCGAGGGCTAAATTTAAAGTTATGCTTCTTACATAATTCAGCTACCATAGCTGACTTAGCTGTATGTTCTTCTCTACTACCAGCACAAGGCATTAACCATACATTATCTGGATTTACTAGACCATTATCAATATATTTTTCAAATAGTTCTTTTTCATCCTCTTCACTATTAATAACAAACTTAAAGCATTCATTATTACTATTATGGTGAGCTATAACGTCGGGCTTATATCTACGCTTTTCAGGGTCTCCATTATTACTCATCTTAGGAGATAGGGTAAAATCAGCATTAAAGTCATCATACCATCTATCCATAGGTTTAAGCGTACTATTAGATTCAAAATCTATTTTAGGTACGAAACCAAATCTTTCTACGAACGTATCCATCCATAATAATAATCTTTTCTGCTGTAAGAGAGGTTCACCACCGGTAATTTTTAGTAATGCACCTCTTTTTAGTTCTTTATCAAAACCATTTTTCTCATAAAAATCATTAAGCTCATCATACGTATATCTATTTTTAATAGACCAAGATACAAATGAATCGCAACCATGAGGTGAATCCGGAGACGCAAAACCTTGACAAGTTAAATTACACATTGCAAGTCTCATAAAGACTGATGGCCAACCAATATATTTACCCTCGCCTTCTACGGTATAAAATACATGATCATCACTTAAAGATAAAACGTCATTACTCATGCATTAATTATAATACAGTTCCCTTAATATATCAACATCAAGTATAGTATTTAATCATTTTTATGTATTATACTGATAGTAATATCATATAATTGTAATTGATAAATACTTATATATGTCGAAGAGAACTACTACTCGTAAAAGAGTTAAGGCGGTTCGGAGGCAGGATCCTTTAGAGGATATTGCTTTCGAAAAAACGGTTGATACTCCCACAGATTGGGATTTGGACTTCAAGATAAAAGAAAATTATCAATTAACACCGAGGCAAGTTGCATTGATGAAGAAGATGATACAGCAAGATACGCGGATGTGTATGGTTGATGGCCCGGCAGGGACAGCGAAGACTTATATAGCTGTATTGGCTGCTTTAAAACTATTACAGCGCCGGCAGGTAGATAATATAATATATATTAGGTCTATTGTAGAGAGTGCCTCGAGGAGTATGGGAGCTTTGCCAGGCGAATTAGAGGAAAAGTTCGCACCATGGTCGATGCCTCTCATCGATAAGTTAGAGGAGATTTTACCTGGAGGGGTCGGTAATAATTTGTTATCTAAAGGCTATATTAAATGCATACCAGTTAACTTTACCCGAGGTTTAACGTTTAAAAATTCATGCGTTATTATAGATGAAGCGCAGAATATGACCACGCAGGAACTTACAACCATATTAACGCGATTCGGCGTTGAAAGTAAGTATATAGTTGTGGGTGATACGTTTCAAGCCGATATTGGAGTAAAAAGCGGTTTCAAACGAATTTGCAAAGCTTTCAATACCCCTTGTTCTGATGAATGGGGCATAGAAACGTTTAATTTTACGAGTGATGATATTGTACGTAGTGAAGTTTTAAGATTTATCGTCGATAGACTCAGTACCATTAAGTAGTTCCTTTAATGCTTGCTCGAGACCGACCGATTGTATGCTATCTTTCGGTACTGGTACACTATCTTCTTCTAGTTTCGGGATAGCGGCGCGCATTTTAGCAAAAACGTCCTGTTCAAGCTTTATTTGATTAGGATCTCTCTCACGAGAAGCGGGCATGCCAGTAGATATACCCGCTCTATTAACCGGAATCTTATTTACGTTATTCTGATATACATCGTCAAGCTCCACTACGAGTTACCCCATGATGTACCTGCGAAAGGATCCTTTAGGTCATACGATTTCTTAGCGTACATTGGCGGTACACGGTGTCCTTGATCGTTTACTAGTTCATTTGAAACTTCATCACTTACAATTGCAGATGCTTCAATTTCTCTTTGTTTTAAATCACTTAAAGACACCGTCTCTTCATCAACCATCATACCAGGATTTAAAGTAATATGACCATTATCATGAGTAGCATTTAATAACTCTTCATATATAGCACTATTACCTTCATGCTCCCAAACTTCTACCTTTATAATTCTAACTCGATTATTAGTTTGCTCAGTTACTAGTTTATTTGCATTCTCATATACCCATTCAGCCGTTCTTTCGATACCAACACCTTTTTCTGCAATACGTAGATCAATCATACCTTTATCAGACATTAACTTAAATGTATCTAACTCTGGATCATCAGCAGCTACTACAGTTGTATGGTCATATTGCTTTTCGAGAAGGTTTTTAATCTCTTTACATCCACCAAAATCATAGATCCAATTCTTATGATCTAATTCATCTGCTGTAAACCATAACTTACATTGTAATCTATAGCCATGAATTAATTTGCAATGACTATCTGCTCTCCACTGACGAAAGGCAGTACTGCCCATCGGTATAATCTTCGTTGATACATATCTCATACTACTATTATAATGTATAGTTAACCTTTTTCAACATAATAGTTGATTTTTATTTTCAATATATTAAAATATCTTTAGATAGGAGGGACGAGAGGATCATCAACCCGCTTTTTGTACCGGAGATGGATCAGCTACTGCATCAGCTTCTTTAATTTCTTCCGGTGTCGCTTCTACACCTTTTTTAAAGTTAATTAGAAACTGTTTTGTAGTTGGTAAATCCTGTAATATTCCAAATTTCATATAACCAGACTTTTCATCAGGTCTCATGAGAATATGTTTACCATCAGTTAGCGGCTTGACGGCCGACTTGTTAATAGGGTATTGACCTTCACTATATTTAACGCCCATTAATTCTTTGTTATCGCTGCTTAATGTATATAACTTCTCTTGACCGGTCCATTGAAAATTAACCCCTTCGGTTGTTATTTCGTTTATAGGTTGGTTACCTTCATCATATGCATATATTATACCACTGTTACCTTCCGCGGTTTTAAATTCATTGTCTCTAGATTGTAACAAATATGTAAGGTATTTTATATCACGGTCCTTTAGTATACTAATAATATCTGTACTAATAGGTTTAAGTGTAAACTGTATACCCTTTTCACCGAAACTAGTCCTACCAGCTAATTCAAAAATAGCATTTTCAACAGTTAATTGTTCAACAGGTCCAGTTGGTTTTTCATCTTCTGTACTTTCCGGCTCATCACTATCGGTATCGCCCGGTTCATCAAACTTAATACGATCTCCCGGGTATATATCAACCAATCCCTTAACAATTTCTTCTGCCTGCTCTTCGCTTAAGCTTGCAATCCATTCCTGCTTAGTAGTATCTTCAAAGTTAAATTCCTCTTCTTGCTCTTTTGCGATATCAACAGAAGATAAACCTTCCTTTTCATCATGGCCTTCGTATGTAAAGGGTATATCTGGGTATAATTCTTTAATTGCCTTTAAAAAAGCGGGTACACCCTTGCTAATCCATACAACCCGTCGATCGACTTGAGATTTGCCTGTTTCCGGGTCCTTGAGCTTAAATTCCGTTTGTATATCTAAAGTGCTTTTTAAAACTTCCCACACTTGGGCATTTTTTGAAGCTTTGCCAATTGATTTAAACTTACCCTTTTCATCTGCATTTGTATGCATCGCTGCCATAGCTTCATTTATCGTAGATAAAAATACCTTATTAAATGATTCATTAGCTTCTACAGCTGCCGTCGTCTCCTCTACATCCTGCCCATATGCATTTATTTTTTTAACAATATCATCACCTAGTTTTATTTTATTAAAGTTAGACTTGCCGAACGAACCAACTTTACTAGTACTGCTATCCAACTGCTTATCTAATATACCCTGTAAGACGCTATTAATATCCCACTTACCTCTTGCAACCTCGGCACCTTTTTGAATAAAGTTGGCAGATTTTTGCGCAACGCTAGCGACTTTGTTTAAAAATCCTCCCTTTTTAACCTTGCCCTGCGGAGCGGCAGCTAATTGACCCGTACCGGTCGTGTCATTCGATACCTGCGGGGCTGCAGCTTCGGGGGTAGCTTCATTGATAGCTTTAAGAAAATTTCCCATAATATAATATTATTTATTGATTAATGCGTAGTATACTATATAATAAGAGTATGTCAGAAAAAGATAATAATTACGAATGGTTAGGTGAAGACGATGAGCTCACCGGTGAAAAGGATGTTATTGCGAAAGAAATAATGGGCGAAGAGTATGGTAAAAGCTACTTCCCGCCTATTAGAGTTTATGATAATAATGTAAAGGCAGATAAGAAGTATATATCTTCATTACCCGATCTACAAAACGGCCCATCGAGTTTAATTCAAGGTGCACCGGTACCTATTCAACAAGTTGGTATACATAATTTTAAACTACCACTATCTTATAAGAAGAGAGATGGTAAAACTATTGAGTTAGAGACGAGCGTTACTGGCAGCGTTAGTCTAGAAGCTCATAAGAAGGGTATTAATATGTCTCGTATTATGAGAAGCTTTTATGATCATAAGGATGAAGTATTCAGCATTAATAAAATTCAAGATGTATTAGAGTCATATAGAGAAAACCTCAATGTATTTGATTCTAGAATTATGCTTAAGATTTCATACCCTATTAAACAAACCAGCTTACGCAGCGGTTTAGAGGGGTTTCAATATTATGATGTAGTATTTGAAGGCGACCTAACTAAGAGTGGTGAGTTTAAGAAGTATATTCACTTTGATTTTGTATATTCATCTGCATGTCCTTGTAGTTTTGAATTAAGTGAGCATGCAGAAAAGTATCGTAACCGCGCTACAGTACCTCATAGTCAACGTAGTGTTGCAAGAGTTAGTGTTAAGTTTGATGATATGCTGTGGATTGAAGATCTTCAAGAGTTATGTCTTGCCGCTCTTCAAACTGAAACTCAAGTTATGGTTAAAAGAGAAGATGAGCAAGCATTCGCTGAAAAGAACGGAGCTTATCTTAAATTTGTAGAAGATGCTGTTAGATTATTATATGAAAAGCTAGCCAACGAATCACGTATTAAAGACTTTAAGATTGTAGCGTCTCATAATGAGAGCCTTCATAGTCATAATGCGGTATCAGTTATTGTGAAGGGTGTTGAGGGAGGATTCTCTGCTGGTGTGGCAAGAGATGTATTCGAATCAACTGGCTTACGTTAATGCATGAAAATTATACTTTATTCATATATACAATTGCTTTTATTAAGCATGAATACATACAATATCGCCACCGGCAGAATATTAAGTAGCATAGTATTTTCGTTTCTTATTGGTATTGTTTGGTGTTATAGCGTGACCGGGGTTGCAAATGGTACGCTTAAAGAAAAACTTCAGTATAGTATTGGCTGTAGTTTAGGATGCGGCACTGGGGTGATTATATCTAGCACATTCTTTTAATGAACTAGGTATATTAATCTAAGTTACCTTCAGCACTGACGTCAATTATACCACCAAGTTGTTCAATGAAGTCTTTACCAACGAGTATTTTATACTCGTTTTCTTCTCTATCACCAATAGAGAATTTTGTTGCCGGGTATTTTTTATCACCTATTTCAATATCAAACTCTACAACTGGTCTAGTTTCGATATTACCAGAGCCGATATTAATATCAATCTTCTCCTTTATCGGTTTTTGTAATTTTTTACCATCTACAGTATCGAAGGTAACATGTGATCTACCTTCATAATCAGTAGGAGGTCCACTGTATTCTAAATTAATACCATGCAAGACATTATAAGCCCCATTGCCGCTATCAACTTTAGCTTCAATGGGACCTAATTCTTCAAATGTTATAGTTTCTATCAAACCTAGTGGTTTAGCAGACTCAAAGAATTTTTTAAAGGTAATCACATTATTATTTATGCTTCCCCACTGTTCTTAATCTCTTGAATCTGTTTTCTTATATCTTTACAGAGTTTAGAGATCTCTAATAATGCTTTCCGCGCGCGAGTTGCAGCAGACTTATTACCCTTTTCAAGGAAATTCTCTACATCGGTTGAAAAATGCACTTGGTTTTCAGCTAGTTTTTGAATGTTTAATTTAATATCTTCCATAAGAATATTATTTATATAGTAGTAAAACTTAATCAAGTTAACTTGATAAAATGAAATAATATATTATAATAAAGGCAATGGATAGTAAACCAACTAATGAGTTTATTGAATTTCGTAAAAATATTTTCGATACGTTTAAGATAGAAGAAGATAATATAATGTCTGCTTTACAAATTATTGACGTTAATGTAACTGAAATATGTACGCGTAAATGTGTTTTCTGTCCTAGAGTAGATAAGAATATATACCCTAATAGAAATCTACATATGTCTTTAGAGACTTGCGAAAAATTAGCTAATGATCTGGCAGATTTTGATTATAAAAATCAAGTAGTATTTGCCGGTTTTAGTGAGCCGCTCGCTAATAAAAAGATATTTGAAATAGTAAAAACGTTTAGAGATAAACTCAAGCATAATAACAATATATCTATTACAACAAATGGTGATTTATTAAAAGATGATACTCTCAAGAGATTACTAGATAATGGGTTAAATCTTCTTAAGATGAGTTTATATGACGGTCCGGAACAAGAAGAGAGGTTTCTAGAACAGTTTGATAGATGTAATGTTAGACCTGATCAGTATGTAATAAAGAGATTTTGGTATGGTCCAGAAGAAGAGTATGGTATGTCTGGTATTAGTAATAGAGTAGGTATGATGAAGTTAAATGATAGAGAGGTGCCTATTAGGCCGTGCTACATGTCCTTTAACTCATCGTTCATAGATTGGAATGGAGACGTTTTATTATGTACGCATAACTGGCGTAAAGATGTAAAGTTTGGTAATATACATAAAAATAGCCTTAAAGATATATGGTTATCTGAAGCAGCGAAGACGATGAGACAGCATCACATACTAAATGGTCGTAAAGGTAAATCACCTTGCACTGACTGCGAAGTACATGGGCAGGTATATGGCGAGGATTCATTTAAATTATTCAAAAAATACTATGAAAGATAAAATTAAAATATTTGTAGGTTTAGATGAGCCTAATCAGATCTCATACGATAAGTGTATTAAGAGTATCAAGGATAAGAATAAAAGATATGATTTAGATATACAACCTATCAATTATAATACTGTAGATGGGTATGGCAGAAAAAAGGATCCCTATGAATCTACGCAATTCGCTTTTGCTAGATTTTTTGTACCCTATGAAAGCGATTTTAAAGGTATAAGTGTTTTTATGGACGGAGATTTTTTATTCCTTGAATCGATAGATAAATTGCTAGACAATTACGATCCAAAATATGCGTTGATGTGTTGTAAGCATGATTATAATCCAACTAATTTACAGAAGATGGACGGTAAACCTCAAACTGCATGGCCTCGTAAGAATTGGAGTAGCTTAATGATTTTTAATAATGAGCACCCAAAAAATAAAACCTTGAGCCCACTTACAATTAATAATCAATCAGGAGCATTTTTACATAGATTTAGATGGTTAGAAGATGCAGAGATTGGGGACATACCTTTACAATGGAACTGGCTAGTTGATTGGTACAAAGAGCCTCATGATGGGGAGCCGATGGCTCTGCACTATACTGAAGGGGGCCCATGGCTTGAAGATTATATAAAGTGCGATTATGCAGATACGTGGATTAATTACTGATAATATACTTTATTTAACTTTAGTTCTTTACCTACAATGTCAATAGCCTGGCTTTTATTTCTTGTTATAAACGTATCATAATATGACTCGCTATACTTACTCATACCATATTTAAAAAGTTCGTCTCGGTATGTGTTATACGTTTGCATAAAGTCTATATAACCTGCAGGTGAATCCTGTATATAAAAACAATCAGTTAATAAACTTTGCAGAGAACCCTTTTCTTTATGAGTGAAACCGGCTTCTGTCTTTCTAAAGCCTAATTTTTTACTAGTGAATCCATCATCATAAAAGTGGGTAGTTTCCATGCTAAATTTATTACAAAAATGATTTTTATAATCATTACTCCCGCTTATTAATATAAGTTTTTTATATGGTGTTTCATTTACTAAAAAACTACAAAATATATCCAGCATCTTAAGATCCTCTTCTTGATCTATTCTAAACGTCGGTAAATTTATAAAATACATATCATCAGTAAACTTATCAGCTATATCAGAACTATTAATAGTATTGACGTTAACCTTTATACTGCTAGCTGTTTTCTTCTTACTAGTATTATCGTCACAGTGTAAATCACTATTATTATAATTATTTAAATAATAAAATTTGACCGTATTATCCAACAGGAAGTTAATATCTTCAAGCGAATTGTTTAGGTACATATCATTAATATTCTTATTTCTGGTAACTCTCTCAATAAATAGCTTCTTAATAAACGTATCATCGCGATGCATAGGATCTTCTCTAATACCCGCTACTGCTTTTAATCTAAGATCTCTCAAAAGCTTATACGAGTTATTTTCTTCAATATTATTAAAAACACACTTTTCATTTTTGAAAACATCTACAATATCCCCTTTTATAAAGAAAGATTTATCATGATCTTTATAATACTGGGTAAGCATTATAAGACCTATCATAAAGTCAGTATACGTTCTTCTCTCTCTAATAGCCTGCGCGAAGTAAATCATAATTTGTAATAATCAGTATATTGCTTACCTACCTTTTCGCCATGAATGTTACACCTATTACATACTGCTAAATCTCTCTTGCCTTCTTTAAGATGCGCTCGGTAATTATTTAAAAATGCCGACTCCCATATTTCCTTTAACGTATGGGTATTAATGTTTAGTTTATTTTTAGAAAGCTTAAACCAATCCTCGCAGCATAAGATCTGATCACCATTCCAATCCATAAAGAGCTTATAAAATGGTAAATAGCATTTATTTTTGATATTATCCTTTAATAAATCAGTATTCATCTTCACCGCTCCCGCTCTATTCGTAAATCCGGAAAAATTATCTGAGTGGTAGTAACTTTTACGTAATGTAAATCTATCTGAGTCATACCCCTCAAACATTTTGTTGAACTTCTCTAACTGCTCGTCTCCATCATATAAGCTGACGACAATATGATTAATACCAGCATTATATATCTTTTCAATAGTACCGTCTTTTATTTTATCACCATTTGTATTAATTTCATGTACCCGTATTTGAGGATTTTCATCACTAATAATCTTAACCAGCTTATAAAAATTTTTTGTTAGTAGAGGTTCGCCGTTACCCGACCAACCCACTCTATTCGAATAATTATTAAGCTTAAGTTCAGAGCTTAGTTTTCGTACCGTCTCTTCAGTTATATGTAAATTTTGATTCGGGTATATCTTTGGATCACTTCTAGGACAAAAATGGCACGTGCGGTTACATAGCTCAGTAGGGTTGATAGTAATGCTTTGCAAAGCCTTCATCGGGGTCATTTGCTCGTCTTCAGTTATCTGCCTCTTTCTTAATTCTATTATATCTTGCTTATCGTCCGCGATCACTTAAGTATTTAAAAGGAAAAATTGACATATCCAATGCAAAAAGTATTTAGAAATTTATATATTGAAACTTACAGAAACTTTGACAGAGATATAGACAACGAACTCTATAATATCATTAAAAATGACATTAAATATATTGTTAACTTAACTGAATGTGATCAATTAAATTCCTATCACCGTATTTCGCTTCTATGTAACAAGATAAAGTGTAGAGATCTGTTTAATGATAGAGATCTTATACGTATAAAGAAAATACCGCCTCTTGATCGATCAAATGATGAAATAAACCTTAGACTCAAATTAAGAGAAGAAATTATTGAATATAACCGAGATTTTATAAAAAGTTTATGTAAATTTGACGGAAATATACTATTCTTATGTAATAAAAATAATGTACTATCGCAATTATTTACATTTATTATTATGACTATTAGAAAAGAAAGCCATCATATACCTATAATATTAAAAAATAGAGATATAGTAACATCATTAAAAAATGAGAATGATATTAAAAGCTATCTTGATAAATATATGAGTATAATATATAATAATATAAATGAAGTTTCGAAATAAAAAGAGTTGTTGTGAGCCGTTTGAACATTATACGTTTACTGACTTTTTCTGCGATAACGAGTTAGCAGATATTAATAATATAAAATTGCACAGCCATTCCGCATCGCTCAGTGGTGCACGTACTACAAATAACAATAGATTTTTTGTAGATAAGCAAAATATGTGGAGTAACTCTGCTTTAAATAGAATAGTAGATTTTTTCTTAAAAGATGATGTAATAGATATGTTTGAAGAAGAATCAAACGTTAAAATTCGAGGAAATTATTTACGTATCGAATTTATAGAAGATAGCGAAAAATCTTGGCTCGAGCCACATGTTGATATAAGTGAGAAGCTCATGAGCTTTTTAGTATATCTTAATAATACAGGTGAATCGGAAAGTATCGGTACAGCTTTATATAATACAGATAAAGAATATATTAAGACAGTACCCTTTATTAACAATCAGGGGTTTTATTTTTACCCGAGCAATGACACCTGGCATGGGTTAGAATCAGTCCAAATAAAAGAGCGTAGAAGAGCTGTAATGGTTAATTACTGCACCTTTAAGACGGAGTTTGAAGTCCCGAAATAGAGATATACTTTGATAGATATTCAGCCAATATATCAAACTTCTCTACTTTTTCTGTAACGAAGTTTAAATCTGTATATCTATTTAAAATATTGGGGTAATCTGCACGTAATCTAGTGAACGGTATAAAATCTGTTGTAGTACATGTTATTAGATCCTGGTAAACTCCACCTGTACTACCTCTAATAATATCATTGCCCCGTACGTTAGAGAAGTTAGTCTCCGTTTCTAATATATCATACTGACAGTTATACTTTTCGCCAATATATTTTTTAATATCGTTGTTACCTGATATTAAAAAGAAAGGCTTTTTATAGTCCTTCTGTAACTGCGGTATAATCTCATCCCAGAAGTCATATATTTTCATATTTGATGGGTTATTATTTTTAACGTTAATAGTTATAGTATTTTTATTATACTTAACTATATCTTCTGTAACATAAAATGGTGGTATATCAATAGAATTTATAATGTCCGTATCATAACGCCCGTCATTGTAATCTACCGCAATAATCTTATGAT
>TARA_R110001599_G_scaffold243644_1_pt1 | contig 11313 bp, 14 predicted proteins | sample TARA_R110001599 | Tara Oceans TARA_R110001599 (sample SAMEA4398360) | marine metagenome | biome: Polar Biome; feature: [MES] marine water layer (ENVO:01000295) within the mesopelagic zone...; material: water (ENVO:00002006), including particulate matter (ENVO:01000060) such... | reverse complement strand
TATCATATTTAGGTGGTACAATTGGTTTCATTAAAGAATCATGTTTAATCATATGTCCCCATTTACGAATAAACTCTTTAGTATTACGAGTTGAAGTACCAATCCATTCTTGAGAATTCTTACCTGGGGCACCTCCAGAGTAGGGATTAAATCTACTACCTCTACTAGTCATATGATAAACAAATCCTTCCCAGGTTTGTATGAATTTAATTCCATTTAAATGAAAACGATTAAATATATCACTATCTTCTTTTGATTGAGGGGCAAATAAAATATCATGTCCTCCTATTTCTTGAAAATCAGACTTCCAAAATGCCCAAGGTGCAAATATACCTTCAGTTACTTTACCTTTTGTTTTTAATCTTTCTACTTGAGTTAGTAACATATCCTCATCAAATTCCTCAGGCTCAACACCACAATCTAATAATACTTTTTCAGGTCCTGGTGGGTGTAGGGAGGGTTCAATTCTAGTAAGTGATACAATTGTTTTAGGATTTTTAATATTATGTATTGAGTAACCATCAGCGGCTATTGAATACATATGTTTTTCAACTTCATCTAATGCTCCAGGACATAAGTACATATCAGCATGATAAATCATACAAATATCACTTGTAGCAATTTCATTGACTAATTTATCATTAAGTATTACTAAACCTTGTCTTTTAGGACCTTCATTTCTTATCCATTTAAAATTACTATCAGTCTTAGTAATTTTTTTACACCATTCTTTAGTACCATCTTCAGAAAAATCATCAGCTACACAAATTTCTACTTTATGATTACCTTGATTTTTACGAATTGAGTTGTAGGCCCACTCAAGATATTTTTTATTATTTCTACTAGGTATTATAAAACTTATTTCCATAGTTATAATTTTTTTATATAATCTAATAAATTAATTTGGGGAGGCCAAATTTAATAATTCTTGTATAGGAGTATCCCATTCTTTTGTTAATAAATGTTTTATTTGTTTTAGATCTTTTCTATAGTGGACTTTACCTAAAGTTAGATTTTGCTTAGTAGGAGTAATTTCTTTATTAATTATTTTTTCCCAATTTAATATAAACATCTCTTCTAGTAAATCTCTTATTCTCCAATAAACAGTAGCTAAAGTGTCATTATCTCTTATATCAACTTCATCTCTTACTAAAATATCTCCATCATCAATATTTTCAGTTATATATTGGATAGTACCTCCTTTAGGGGTATTATCTATAAAACTCCAAACATTAGGATGTGCTCCTCTATTGTAGGGTAAATAAGCTCCATGGCAATTTATTATATGATTTTTATATTTTTTAATTATATCTGAAGATAATATACTATGGCATCCATGTAATATAATATAATTAGGATTATATTTATTAATTAATTTTAATGTTATTTTTTCACTACCATCAATCCAATATAATGTTGTATTTTTTTCTAAAAAATCTCTTATTCTAGATTTATTATAACCAATAAGTAATACTATCATCTTTTAATTGCTTTTTTAATTGTTTTAATTATTTTCTCAATATCTTCATTGGTTAAAAACATATGGAGAGGTAGTGAAATAATTTCATTACTTATCTTAAAGGCATTAGGACACATTCCTTGTGCAGTTGAATAAAGTTGATATTGGGTATTATCCTTATAATGTACTCCTGGGAATATATCATTTGCATTTAAAAATTCCATTACTTCATTCCGATGAGATACTCTAATTTGATAAAGATGTCTTGAGGAAATACACTCTGAGTTATGAGGGACTATATTAATTGAAGATTCATTTTTAAATCCTTTATCATATATTTCACATATTTCTCTTCTTTTTTTATTATCTTCATCAAGATATTTTAAAGCAACTAATCCCATAGCTGCCATTATTGAATTACCATGTGCTTTAAATCCTAAATCTACCACATCATAATCCCATTTATAGCTTCCTTTAGAATTAGTTCTATTAAAAGTGTCTTTATCAATTCCTAACCAAGATAATTTTCTAGCTAAAATATCATAATCTTTATTCTGGAAGCAAATCATCCCCCCATCAGCTGTAGGCATATTCTTTACAGACTGGAAGCTAAAAATAGTAACATCTGCATCCCACCCAACTTGAGTATAAGTTTGTGTGGCATCCATATATGTTTTAAGAACTTTAGTACCAGCCATATGAGCTGCATCTAAAATAAGATTAAGATTATACTTATCACATAATTTTCTTACTTTATTATATTGTCCTATATTACCTCCTATACCTACAAACATGATAGCTCTTGTTCTTTTAGTAATTTTAGATTCAATACTTTTAACATCTAAACATAACTCTTCATCAACATCTGCAAAAATAGGTTTTAGATTATTATAAAGAATAGCATGATTTGAAGATACAAATGTAAGTGGTGTAGTTATAATTTCATCATTATTTTTCCACTTATTTGTATCTTTAAATATTTTTAAAGCAATATGTAAACCTATAGTATTAGAAGCTACAAAATGAGCATGTTCAAAATCTGTGTGTTTTTTCCATGCTTCTTCTAACTGTTCTGTTTTAAATCCTAAACCAGTCCAGCCTATATCTAAACATTCTTTAATTTCTTTTAGTACTTCTTCAGTACGATATTTAGGTTTAAAAATTTGTATAGCCATTTTTATCTTCTTTAAATACTTCTATACATAAAACATTTTTATCATTAATCATAATAACACTCCCATTTTCTAATTCAAATTTAGTGAATTGACCCTGTTTAATAGTTTTAGTCATTATACCATGGAATGTTCTTTTTTCTCCATCTATAAAATGAATTATTTGGGTTACTTTTTCACTATATTTTGATATACTTGATTTTAAATCCATTTTAATTATATTTTATGGGATTATTAGGGTCAATATTTCCTCTAGCACATTCATATATGTAAGGAGAATCTAAATAACTATTACTTAAGTAAGCCATTTTTTCATGACCAAATATTACATTAAATTTATATGAAAATAAAATTAAACATATATTTCCTAATCCTCCTATTCCTTTTTCCTTACGATAATATGGATTACCTTTTTCATTTAATAATGGTTTAAACATATGTGGTTCCCACCCTCCTACTTCTTTTAATGTTTTAAATTTTAAACAATTAAAACTACCTCTTATAGTTGAAATATTTCTTTTTTTATCAAATAAATGTTGATTCTCTTTTTTTACATATTCTCTTAAAGTTCTACCATCCCATTTTGGAATAGGACCATATTCTCTAATTGTATTTGGATCTAATTCTGTGGGGTAATTTCTACAATTACCTACAATTTTAAATCCATGTTCTAATGCTTCAATACATTTTGAAATAAATGTCCAATCTTTTATAATAAGATCATCATGTATATAAAAACATATTGTATCATCTTCAAGATTTAAATATTCTTCAGCTTGTTCATAAGCTCCATCACCTAATCCTAAATTAGGATAAAGTTTCCATTTAAAGTTATTTTTAATTTCATCTGTGGGTTCTTTATGACATGAATAAAAAACATTAACATTGTCATTTTCTTTTTCCAATTTTATTAAACCGCTTATTAAACTATCTTGGTTATAATGCCAACCACATACTATAAATTGTATCTTCATTTTTTTTATTTATTAAATAATATAATAATTTTATTTTATGTTTACAAGAAATATTTTAAATTCTTTTGAAAATCCATTTTTGGCTCAACATCAGTGTTAGTTATTGGAATTACAAATGTATGAGAATCATATTGGGGTAAGCAACCCCATTTTTTAATCCACTTATGTATATTATCTTGTTCTGCCTTAATTTGTCTTTCTGATTTTTTAGTTAAATCATCATCTTTGAAATGAGAACCTCTAGCTGCAAAATGCCATTGACATGACTTTGTTGTCATCACAAACTTATATTCTTCCATTTGCATTCTTGAGAAAATATCCATATCATCCCAACTTGCTGGTGAAAATCTTGGGTCATTACCTCCTATATACACATAATCTCTTTTTCTGCAAAAGAATCCAGCACCTCCACCTTTTCTAACTTCTATATCATTAATTTCACTAAACTCATTTGCCCATTGGTCAAATCCATTTGAATCAAAATTATGATGATATGCCCCAAATGTATCTAACTTATGAAATATAGTACCAGGCCTAGGTGGGTCATTAAAAATATCAGGTTGTATCCTATAACTTGATGCTATTATCTTTTCATTTTCATTATATCTTTCAATAATTTTTAAGAGTTCAATATCCTGATTAGGAGCAATCCACATATCTGAATGGATTATATTAATAAACTCTGTTTGGGCTTTATCAACACAAAAATTCATACCTCCTCCAATACCTTTTGGATGGTTGTTATGATCAATATAAATATCTAATTGATATTTATCTTTATTTTTATTTAACCATTCATCAGTACCGTCATTACAATTTTCTGCATGAATAATAATAGGCATATCTTTATAATATGCATTTTGTCTAACAGATTTAATAGCTAATTTTAAGTATTTTAAATTATTATTAGTAGATATACATGTAGTAATTTTATCCATTCTTTAAGTTATTTAAAAATTTATTCATAGACATAGTTGATTTATTAGAATATTGTTTAAAAATTTCATCATCACGAGTTGATTGAGTATTAGTACGTTTTAAAGAATGATGGTAATTATGACCTTTTACTCTATTTTTTATGTGATATTGAGGTATTTTAAAATGTTCAAATACATATTGAGCACAAGAATCTTCTCTAACAAAATTCATATTATCAGGAATAAATTGTGGGAGGTTTTCTGATAGAATAAATAATGCTCCATCTATTTTATTATTTGAAAGTTTAATAATTTCTACTTCATTTTGACTATCATTAATTTTATCTAATTGATATTGATTAATTTGAGTTTTTCTATGAAGTATTTCTCCCCAACTATCCTTATATGTTATTTGGTCTAACCCTTTTAATTCAACTTCTTTCCAAGTATCATCCCACATTTTTCTAGAAGATAAAGATATAGTATGGGGATCAATTAATTGCCCTGATAATTGTAGTTGTTCTAGGGTATAAAATAAATCATAAGGCAATAAACAGTCACTTTCTCCCCATATAGTATAACCTTTTGTATTGTATTTTTCTCTTCTCCAATCAGCTATGTTATAAAAGGGATCATCATCTGTTTTATATGTTATATTAGCTAAACTAAGTATGTCATGATTTAAAAAAGCATTAAACATATCACTAGATTTTCCTTTCTCAGGTTTCTCTAAATATGTTTGGCTATTTAAACAAATCTCAATATTAACTTCTCCATTGGCATATTGTAAAGCATTTTTTAATGAATCTAAAGTTTCATTTACCATTTCTGATTCATACCACATTATATGCATTTGAAAAGTGGTTTTAATTGTTTTTTTCCAAGATTCTACTATACGTTCTTTTTGAGTAAAATTTTGTTTACCAAAAATATGCATATCATCATTTCCATTTACCCCACCAATTCCATCTAATAGATTTCTAACTCTAATTTCTTTATCAGGATCATATCTTAAACATCCAAAATCTAAAATTTTATAATCAGAATGATCACCATTTACAATAAAATTATTAGCACCATCATCTTTAAAAAAACAATCAGTAAATTTATGAAAGTCTCTATATTCTTTTAAAATATTTTGATAAAAAGTTTTTGATATTGAAAAATCTTTAAAATATTCATAATGAGCATTAGAACGTTTTAAATAAGTTTCATAGTCATAAAACATCACAGATGATTTTATTAAGCAAGGATAATAATCTTTATAAAACTTAGTTACAATATATTGTTCAGAAATGTGATATACTTCAACTATTCTATTAGATTGTTGAGTATATGTTATAATGTCATTTATTATATTTTTATTACTTAATATTTTATCATCAATCCATGGAGAGTGTTTATAAATAACAAAATATTCATCATCCCATATTTCATATAATCTAGTTTCCTGGTCATAATGAGTGGAGTTTATAGGATGAATCTTATTAGGAGTATAATTAAATGTTTTATTATTTTTTATAAGTTTAATCATTAATTTTTCTTTTACCATCTATAACAATGTATTTATCATTAAAATCTAAATGGTGAGTTCCAAAAATATCTGGATGCCAATTAGGTTGTATTTCATCCATTATAAAACTATTATATTCTTTATCATTTAGCTCAATTGATTTTATAATAATTCCACTTCCATACCCATTTGAAGAATCCTGGCAAAATCTTATAAGTTTATCTTCAATTATTTTAAATGCTCCTCCTGATCTTGAATTCATTTCTTCTTTATTCACTTCAAGTTTATATTCTCCTAATAAAGAATTAGAAGATAATATTGCTAAGTTATGTCTTAATTGAGGTTGTGATGTAGTAAATAAATAGTATTTATTATTAAGTTTTATAATATTATTATCCCCTGTCCAAGCTTTTGGGACAATGTTTTTTACAAATTTCCACTTATTAGGAAAAGAAGTACATTCATATATTTTTATATTTACATCCTTTCCTGATTCTGGGATCATATAAAGTTTATTACTGTCTTCTATTAAGAATGGATATGAAATATGAGTATCTAATTCTAAAATAACAGTAGGATCAGTAAAACTCATATCATCATTTATTTCTGAGTAAGCTATAACTCCTTTTTTGTAGTCATATAATTCATAAAATATATAGTCTTTACCATCTTTTGAATATAAAAATGGATCAGCCCAATAATATCCTTTAGGAGGATAATTATGTTTAAGATTAGATAAATCTAATTCTCCTTCATTTTTTTTAATTGAAATAAACCATTGATTTTTCATGTTATTCTTTATTTATAGTTTTTTTTATAAAAACCCCTAATCCTTCCATACTATGATTTCCTGAGTATCCTTCATATGTAGGGGGAATATTAATTCTATTATATCCATATATTGGTTGAATATTAAAATCATGAGCTGTTATAATATTTACTTTATCAAAAAGTAAATTTACTATGTCTCCTCTTAAATGTATCCCTGGATCTACAAAAGCCATATCATATTCTGATATGTTTAGGGTATTTATTAGATTAGTTAATTCTTGAATATAATCCATACTAGAGGGTGAATTACCTCTAATTACTCCTTTATTACCTTTTCCTGTTACATCATATTCAGCATCTAAAATTGAGGATTGGACTTCATATTTTACAGCATTCCAATTATCATATTTTTTAAATTCATTTATACTATAATTTACCCATTCATCTGTACTTATTTTTAGTAATTCTGCTAAAGGATAATCAGTTGTAAGCAATTCAACAGATGTAATTTTTCCAGTACAATTTTTTAAAAAAACATTAGTACCCTCCCCAACCCCAAATTCAATAACTGAGTTGATGTTGTATTGTTTTATGATGTCTTGATGATCTTGGAAATGATCAATAGTTTTTTCTCTACTAAAATTTTTGTATGTGATTTGATTTTTCATTATTTTAAAATTAATTTTTAATTGTTAAGTTTTTTTAATACTATCCATGTTATGAAATCCCGGGTAGACACATGTTCTCCATTAATTATGACACCTCTAAGATATGGTGAATCCTTCTCTAATTGCTTCAATAAATCATTTTTATATTTTAATTCATTATCAACTGAAATAATATCATAAAGATCAGAAAGTCGAGCTTCACAAATTTTTCTTATATATTCTTCAGTCATATTTTGATTATGTAAATTTAACCAATAATTTTGCATATGGTTAATTATTTCTTTTCTCATTAATTCTTCCTGGTAGTGGTAATTTGCATACTTATCATTAAGAAATACAAAATATATTAAATACCCATCTTTATTTAATAAATTATATAATTTATCTCGAAGATCGTTTTCAATAACTGGAATTTGATTTCTTCCTCCTAAATCTAAAAATATTAAGTCAAATTTCTCATTTAAGTCTGTTTTAAAATAATCACCTTGTATTAATTCTATATTAGAATATTTTTTAGGTATACAATTTCTAGTACATATACCTGTTATAGATCCTTTCTCATAAAAATGTTCAGCAATAATATCAGATCCATTTTCTCCAGCTTGACCAAAACAACCTATATCTAAAATTTTACTATTTGGCTTTAGATTTAATTCTTCTAATATTTGTTTTAGATTTATAGCTTCGATATCAGTTCTTTTCATATTTTTACTTTAAAATCAGTTTTCTTTGTGGTGGATTTTTTATCACTATATAATCTAACTCTTCTGTTGGATTTTGTTTTACATATTTAGGAACATAAAGCCATTTATAAGCCATTTTTTCCATATATTCTTCTCTATTAATTAATAACTCTTTCCAAGTTCCTCTATTACCTGCTCCAAAATCAATCCAGTTTATTTTAGGTTGTTCAATATAATATTTAATTAAATTAAACCACATATATTTTGCTATATACCTTTTATTAGAAGTATTTTTATCATATAATGGAGGGTGACAGTAAATATAATCATCATGTTTTTCTACAAAATGTAAAGCTATTACATTAAGTTCCTTGTCATAAGTAACAAATAATTCTATTAATCCAAGATTATTTAAATAAGTCACATAACTTGGAGGAAAACCCCATTTTTTCTTTTCACCTCTAATTAATTGTTCTTCCCATAGCTTCATAAAAAAACTAACTAGATTTTCATCATAATTAATTATACTATATGTGAGATCTTCATTATTTTTTTCAACATATCTATAATTTTTTTTACCTGTTGTAGCTAAACTACTAATATATTCTTTAAATGAAGTTACAGATACATTAACAAGAAAAGGAGTTTCTATATTTTGCATTTATTAAGGAGTTTGGGCCATTTCCATATATTTTCTTAAACTAGTATCACAAGCTTTAGCTAGTTCTATGTAATCTTCTATAGTAAAATCTAAACGGAGATTTTTATAATGAATATGAATACCCTCTCCTATATTGTCTTCAATATCTAAACGATTATTCATTATGGGAGCAGATAAGTGTTTTTGGGATAAAATTACCATCCCAACATTTACATTAGAAGATCCTTCTTGAGTATTATCATAACCTAAATAACCATAAATATGTCTGTCATTTTTAATTGCTATAATTTTATTTCCTGGAACTGCATAGTGCATAAAATATATATCTTCTAATTTATCTACACCAGCTGATTGCAATGATTTTCCTTTATATCCATCAGCCCAAACTCTTGTAAAATGCCATCTTGGATGCATTTCTTCAACTGGAATATTTCCTTTTGCTAAGAAATAATTATAATGAGCCATTTCTCCTTGCCATGGTCCTACAACAAATGGAGGCTTTGCTACTTCTAAAAACTTTTGAACTTGTTCTCTATCTGCTAATACTGCTCCTGAACTATAATATTTTTCCATAGCTCCTGTTGGATCAAAATTATCATCAGATGGCCAATTTCCATTTGCACGTGATTCTTTTACCCATTTAACAATCTTATCAAATGAGTGACCAAATCTCATATACATTTTTCCTTTTGAAAATTCATCAAAAATATTGGGAGTACCTTTTTGAATCATTATGTCAGCATCTATAAATAAAAATCTTTCATGATCTGATTTTATAAATTGTTCCATTGCTTCCCATAGTAAAAAATGAGGAGTTGGGTATTCAGATTTTAAATCATTTTCATCAAGTAGATAGTGATCTGCTCCTACATCTTTAGCATATGCCTTTTGAGAGGGTAAACATAACTTAGAATATTCTCTTGCATATTCTCCTATCGCTATTGTATATATTCCATATTTATTTTTCATATTCTATTTTTTTAATAATTAACATAAGATACGTATTCTTCAAACATTTCAGAAGGATTTTTTTTCATAACTTCATAAATATGTTCCCAAGATGAATAAAGGGCACGTTCCATTAAGGGTTTAACTTTATTTTCATCTGATATTTCTAAGAGATGTTTTATTCTTTCTATATATTTAGGGGGTGTTTTTCTTTTATCAAAAATACAATGACATATAATATGAACTAATTCATCTTCTGGTGATGATTGGTAGATCCATATATCATCAACTTTAACTTTATTTACAATCATTGATTTTTGAACTTCATAATTAACTGGAATCCATAACATTTTGTCATTACTACTTCTATAGTATAGTCCTGTAACTAAATCAAATTTAACATCAGCTTGTTGATTAACAAATTGATAATGAGGTTCTGCACCATACATGTACTTATGATTATCAACATGTAATATAAATCCTAATTTTTTAAATTCTTGTTCTAAATAAGGAATCACATGGCTTCCACATACCATTACATCAATATCATTATTAACAGCAACTTTATCAGGAATTTCATCAACACCTCTTAAAGTAACAAATTGCCCACAAGTAACTTGGTTAATGATATTAAAACCGTATTTTATAATTTCTTTTTTAGTCAATTTTTATTCCTTTAGTTTCTATTAATTTATTTGCTCCTTCTATAACAGATGATGCAAATTCAAAATACTCATCTGCATTCATTTCTATTCTAATAGAATCATTTTGGAGATGAAATTTTCCTTGATTATTTTTTCCTCCTTCATTTAATTCAATTTCTAAAAATTTATTAGCATTAGTTTTAAAATTAGCTTTAGCTAAAATACTTTGGATTAATCCCATTAGTTTTTAATTTATAAGGTTTGATAATATTTGTTTTGTTTTTCTTGTCTTTCTATTGTTTTTGGGTGTTGTAAACACCATGGTTCCTCTATTGGTAAATGTGACATAGTTTTATACCCCTCAAGTACTTCATGTACTTTATTTTTCCACTTTATTTTACCATTATTTTTATATATTCTCCATTGGTAATCAGGAAAATTAACCCATCCTTTTTTATCTACCCTCCATCCCCATTTTTGAATATGTTCTTGAGTAAGTCCTTTAACAGTATTAATTCTAGGTGCTTTAAGTACATCAACATCATTATATTGTAAAACCATTCCTAAATTTTCTATACAATATTTAGAAATCATTTCATCAGCATCAATTTGATATATATAATCTCCGGAGCATAATGAAGTAAGTTTATTTTTCCAATCTCCAAAATGGTTATTAAATGATGATTTATGCCAGTGAAATTCCCCATTTATTGAATGTGATCTTAAATAATTTTCTACTTCTTTATCACCATTAGCTCCATCATATAAAATAACAATTTCATCTTGAATAGGTTTATGTTTAATTAGAAAATTTACTAATTTTTGAATTTCTACAAATTCATTACATACTGTAATAGCGTAACTTATTTTCATTTAATATAACTTATTTATTTAAATATAATA
>TARA_R110001599_G_scaffold2784_2_pt1 | contig 11323 bp, 9 predicted proteins | sample TARA_R110001599 | Tara Oceans TARA_R110001599 (sample SAMEA4398360) | marine metagenome | biome: Polar Biome; feature: [MES] marine water layer (ENVO:01000295) within the mesopelagic zone...; material: water (ENVO:00002006), including particulate matter (ENVO:01000060) such as...... | reverse complement strand
GACGTTACAAAACTTGGATTACTGGTTCTGCTGGTGGTGCAAGAACAGATACTAATGATAGTATGACTGTTAGTTTCTTATCTGAAAGAGCTGTATGTACTTTAGGAGCGAATAATTTCTTTATATTCCAACAGTAAGCAGTACAATATTAGAAGGGGAGGAAATAAACCACCTCCCCTTTTTTTTTAAATTAAATAAAATTAAAATTAAATATCATGAAAAAGTTAAATCTAGAAAATAAAGTCTTTAGACTTTCACAAAACCAAACCCCTTTATCTTTTATGTTAGCATCAAGGCATCATAGAAGATCACCACTAATGCATTTTGACGAAGAAACAGGTATCAACAGAACACTTCGTTATGCAAGAAATCAACAAAGCCCATATGAAGATGAACAAGATGGAAATGCTATTTTAGAGCCTATTGTTTTTGAAGATGGAATGTTGGTGGTTCCAAAAGAAAATCAAATATTACAAAAGTTTTTACATATACATCCAGGAAATGGAAAAATATTTTTTGAAGTAAATCTTAAAAAAGATGCAGCTGAAGAATTAGAATTTGTAGAGGCAGAATTAGATGCTCAAATTTTAGCAAGAGAGTTAGACACAAAAAAATTAGTAACTGTGTGTAGAGTTTTCTTAGGTGCGGCTGTTGATAAAATGTCTACTCCAGAATTAAAAAGAGATGTCTTAATGTACGCAAAACATAGTCCTTTTGAATTTTTAGATATTTTAGATGACCCAATGTTAGATATGCAAGATAAGGTATCTCAATTTTTTGCAGCTGGAATATTATCATTTAGAAATAATAAAAAAGATGTTTATTTCAATATGAAAAAAAACAAAAACAAATTACTTACAGTTCCATTTGGAGAAGAGCCTTATTATATAGTAGCGTCATATATGCAGTCTGACGATGGGATTGAAACATTTAAGCTATTAAAAAAGGCCTTAGATAACTAAATTTAGTTTCTTTATATTTGTACTTTATTAACTTAACAAAATATTTTTAATTATGGAAAAATTTTTATCCGTATATGTTAACGCTGCTGATATAACAGGTGGTTTTAATCTTATACCATCAACAAGTGTGTTAAACGTAGTACAAACAAATGCTACGACAACAACAATCAATTTTATTAGTCAAGCAGCAGGTGTTCAAGCAGTTGCTCTAACTCACACAGCACTACCATCTTACGCACAAGCTATTGCAGTTTATAATGCAGCAACAGGTGTAGGAGGAAACGTAGAGCAGTGTAGATCAATGAGAAACTTATTTGCAGATGCTATAGCAACATCTTTACAAACAGGATGGACAAGTCCAGAATATGGGGTGTCTGTACCAGGGTGGGAAGAGTTACCAGGAGCAGGAACACAACTAGATGTAGAGGTAACTGCAATTGTTTGGTCATAGTATTAACTTAAAAAATATAATAATATGTCAGCAAAATATTTAGAAATACCTATAAACACAGTCGCAGCATCTGGGACTATGGATTTGGTAATAAATTCCAGAGCATCTGCACCGATAACTACTGGAAACAACGCATCACTTGGAGAGGTAAGTGCAGTCAGTGCTGTTGGCGGAACTAACAGTGGTGGTTATGTTACAGCTACTGGAGTAGCAACTACAGGGGGTGGTAATAACGACCTTACAGTAGATATTATAGCTAGCGCAGGCTCAGTAGACTCAATTGCTATAAACGCACCTGGAACTGCATACGCAGCTGCCGATACTATTACTATTACAGGGGGAGGAGCTAATGCTACATTTACTATTACTGCTGTTGGTAACTTAGGTTCCAATGCAAATATAGTATCTGCAACTGGAGCAGGAATTGGAGTTGTAGCAGGTGATATTGTTTACAATGTTACTGCTGGAACTAAAGGAGTTGTAAATATAGTGGTTGGTGATAATGAATTTACTTGTGTTTCAACTTTATTTCCATTAGGAGGTGAGGTTTTTGCAACAAGAAAATTAAAACAACTAGAAAGCACAGGAGCAACTTTTACAGCTCGTAAGGTAAGAGTAGGTGATATTGTTAAAAATACTACCGCTGTTACGCAAACTACTGTTGCTGCTTTAGTTGATGAAACTAAATTAACTTTAACAGCCGATATTTTTGATTCAGCTACCCTATTTAATGATGACTTTACTATTGAGCCTTTAGCTACTCAAGTGTATGATCCAAGTGCAACTTTTTTAACAACTGTTACTAAGGATGACGTTATTGAAAATACTGCTACTAGTTTATCTGGTGGTGTTGTTACTGTAGAGGATGACTTTAGAGTTACAACTGGTCAAGCAAATATGTTTGGTGATGGTAATGCTTATTCAATTTTTGATCAATCAACTTCTTCAAGTAAAATTTACAGAATAGAAGATATCATAGGAGCAGACTGGTTATCCACTACAACTACAGAGGTTTACTTAAACTCTATTAATGCAAACGCAGACACAATTACTATTACTCATTCTAATCAAGGAATAGAAGGCAATAGACTTGTTGCGGCAGCAATAGAAACAGCTCTTTCTGATGCAGTTATAGGCCCACTTCAAGCAAGAGAGGAAGTAATTATGCCTATATATGACTATCAACTAGTTGTTGTTAGTAGTATAGCGGTTTCATAACCTAACCTTTAATTATTTAAGAGAGGCTACAAAAAAGTAGCCTCTTTTTTTTTGTTATATTTGTAGATATTTAAAATGTATTTTTTATGGCGATGATTAACAATGTTAGGAATACAGTATTAGCAATTATAAATAAAAATAATTACGGATACTTATCTCCACAAGACTTCAATCTGTATGCTCAACAGGCTCAGATGGATTTATTTGAAGATTATTTTTATCAATATAATCAGTATATAAATAGAGAAAACCAAAGACAGTCAGGAACAGGATATGCAGATATAGTTAAAAGTTTAGAGGAAGTAATAGATTCTTTTTCTGTTCAAGCATTTTTAACTGGAGGTACTGCTAACAGATGGGCTTTACCAGCAGATTATTATTTAATAAACAAGATCTTTCATTACCCTAGACTACTTACAAATGGTACAACAACATCTTCAAATACAAATCAACTTATAAATATAGCATTAGTTGGGCAGCCATCACCACCCGCATTTAATCCAATAGGAACTGGGTTTAGTCCGTTTCCATTAGTTGGAAGTTTAGTTGTAAATACCGATACATTAACAGAGTCTTTTGTAAATTCTGTTGTAAGCGTAGATACTTTAAATTTAGCTACAAATATATTTACATCAGTAGTTGTGCCGCCGAATGAAAACTATAGTATATTTGACGCAAATACTATTGTTGAAGTAGAAAGGGTAAGTCAAAATAAATTATTTTATTTAACAAGCTCAACCCTGACATCACCATCAACTTTATTCCCTGCTTATGTTTTAGATGGTAACAATATAACAGTATACCCAACAACTATACAGGCAGCAGGAGCAGTTAAAACACAATACATACGATATCCAAAAGCACCAAAGTGGACATTTGTTTCTATTGTTGTGGGAGAACCTTTGTTTGATGCAAGTGCAGCTGACTTTCAAGACTTTGAACTTCCATTGTCAGATGAGCCAGGTATTATTGCTAAAATATGTCAGTACGTTGGTATAGAAATAAGAGAGGCAGAAGTTTATAATTTTGGAACTCAAGAAGAGGTTCAAGAAAACCAAATACAAGTATAAGACATGGCATATATTACTGACTATCAATATTATGAGAACAACAACGTATCTCCTTTAGAAAAAAACTGGGGGTCGTATCAGTATGTTAGCCTAGAAGATATTGTTTCTAATTTTATGTTAATATATCAAGGTAACAATGAGATATTAAACAACCTAGAAAGGTATCAAGTTTTATTTCATGCAAAAAGAGGTATACAAGAATTAAATTATGATGCAATGAAGGAGATTAAAATCCTTCAGCTTACAGTTGATGCACAAATTAGATTTGTTTTACCACAAGATTATGTCAACTATGTAAGAATATCTCATTATAATAATGGTGTTTTATTTCCTATGACAGAAAACATACAAACGATGTGGAGTAGTGCTTATCTTCAAGATAATAATGCTAAAATACTATTTGACTTAAACGGAAATGTTACTAAGCCTGAAAACTCACTAGTAGATCTTTCGCGTCAAGACGGTGGTATGGCTCAAATGTATTTAGGTACTGGCCCTTACAATGGGCAAATGGGATACTGCTGTAATGGGGAGTGGTTTTTTGAATATGGAATTGGAAGTAGCTTTGGTTTAAATACAGAAACGGCTAACGCTAACCCATTGTTTACCATAAACAAAGAGCAGGGAGTAATATATTTTAGTTCAGATATGAGTGGTAAGTCAGTGGTTTTAGAGTATGTTTCTGATGGAATGAAAAATGGAAATGACTCTGACATTAGTGTAAATAAATTATTTGAAGAATTTATATATGCTTACATGAGGTACTCATTATTAAACAGTAAGTATGGCGTTCAAGAATACATTGTTAATAGAGCAAGAAAAGAAAAAACAGCATTATTAAGAAATGCTAAATTAAGGTTAAGCAATATGCATCCAGGTAGGTTGCTAATGAATATGAGAGGTCAGGATAAATGGATAAAATAGTATGGATATTAACACTAATTTTATAGCAGGTAAAATGAATAAAAGCGTTGATGAGCGCTTAGTTCCACAAGGACAATACCTAGACGCCCTTAATGTAAGATTAGGGTCAACCGAAACAACAGAGATTGGTGCTGTCGAAAACTCAAAAGGAAACACAATATTAACAAATGTAGGGTACCAGGGTACAACTTTGTCAACAAGCGCTGTTTGTATAGGTGCTTTTGAAGATGGAGTAAACGAAAACATATATTGGTTTGTTCATGATCCAGCCTCAGCACTTTCAAATTCAGGTAAGGTGGATATGATAATGTCTTATAATACTGTGACACAGTCAACAACATACCATGTTATTAGCGAAACAGTTTTAAATTTTAACCCAATTTATTTAATTACTGGTGTAGATTTAATAGAAGATTTATTATTTTTTACAGACGACTATAATGCGCCAAGAAAAATAAATATAGTTAGAACATATCCAGATCCTACAAATACAGGAGATCAAATTACAGATGAAGATTTAAACGTAATTGTTAAACCGCCAGGGTTTAGTTCTTACACAACATCTTTAGGTGTAACAGTAGATGAGTTAGCAGCTCCTGCTCTTAAGCCTGTAGTTATACCTGGGGACGAAAACTACATTGTAGATAGGTTTTTATGTTTTGCTTATCGATATCAATACCTTGACAACGAATATAGCGCAACATCATTGTTTACTACATCAGTTTTTGAGCCAGGTCAATTTTGGTTCGACCCCGACAACTACTACAACGAGGGGATGGAAAATATATACAATGCTGTTGATGTAACTTTTAATACAGGTAGCAAGCAGGTTATTGCTATTGAGTTATTGTATAAGGAGTCTGCTATTAATGAAATATATGTTATAGAAAGATATAAAAAATCAGAACTAGGATGGCCTAATAATAACATACAAACTATAAGGTTTTCAAACTCTAAAATATTTAGTTTACTAGCTTCAGATGAATTATTAAGATGGTATGATAATGTTCCTCGTTTTGCTAAGGCACAAACAATTATGGGAAATAGACTTACTTATGGTAATTATATAGACCAATACGATATAGTAAATCAACAAGACGCTCAAATTCCTATAAATTTTTCTACAACAGGCATTAGTAAAGAAATTACAAATGCAAATGCAACAGCTATTTTAACTACTACAGCGCAAAATATATTAAACCCTAACCAATCAGTTCAAGTTTCTTTAGATACGGCAACATTTGATTTAATTGATTTAGGTATTGATCTTCCAATACCTTTGGGAGCGGAGTTTAATCTTCAAGTTAAATTAACATCTGGCGTATCACAGGCGGCTCCTTATAATACGCCGCTTGGTGGGGACACAGCTAGCCCTTTTTTTCCAACTAACTTTTCAACTAACACAAGTAGTACAGAATTTTTTTTAGAAACAAGAATAATAGCACAATCAATTTACACCTCATATAATGATTTTTTAAATAGTTCTGAAATGGCGGCAGCTATAGGAACTGGCAGCACATTAACACCTATTACACCTGGGGCTGTTTATGGTAATTCTTTGTCTGATGAACTTTATAAAGTTATAAATCCACCTACAAGTCCTGTTACATATGTATTTTTAAATTCAGGTAAATTTTCTAGTTCCCCAGCGCAACAAGGTTTTAGGCTTTTGGTTGTTGGAGATACTTTTAAGTTACAGGCTCCTGCTATTCAATATCAATATGATGATGGATTGGGAACTATTGTAAATGCCTATGAGTATTTTAGTTATTCTTTTACCAGCATAACACAAGCTATTGTTCCATACAGAGGTACTTCTACAGATTGTGATTTTTCTTTTTCAAGTGTTTCAGATTCTTCTAGTCTTCATAGTAATAGAAACTATGATGCATCTATTATGTATATGGATGAATACGGCAGGTCTTCTACGGCATTAGTGTCTCCTGATAATACTGTATTTTTTCAAGCATCCACATCAATAAATATAAATACTATAGATGTTCAAATAAATAACGAGCCTCCTTACTGGGCAACTAAATATAAGTTTTTATTAAAACCAACATTAAGTGATTACAATATTATATATAGTAATGAGGTTTATACATCTAAATTAAAAACAAATATATCTTATGTAAGACTTCAGGGCGAGGCAACATCTCTAGTTGCAAAAGGAGATATTTTAACAGTCAAAATAGATAGTGGTGGAGGCGCTGTAAGTTCTCTTGTTCAAACAACAGTGTTAGATGTAGAGGCTTTGGCTGCTGGAGATTCACAAGCACCAGTAGTTACACCGTTGCCAACTGACGCACCCGCAGGACTATATATGAAGCTTCAGCCTCAAGGTTATTCAGCAGCTACAAATCCAGAATCTAATGTTAATATTCCATATGATAAAGAGTGTTCAGCACAATATGTTACAACAGGGGTAGAGTTGAAATACCCTGTGCATATAATTAATCCAGACGGATCTGTTCCAGCGCCAGCAGGTGAGTTTGAAATTCCAGTGGGATCTGTAGTAAGCATGAGATTTAAGGCTAGAAGAGGATCAGGATTTCTGTGTAATGTAGCGGGATTTAAAAAAATATTAACAAAAGCTTCTCCTCCAAATTACTTAGTAACAGCCACACAACAGGCATCTAATTTTAGAGACTTTTGGATTCAAGAAAATATTGATCCAGCTCTTTTTATGGTAAGCACTGGGGAGGTAGAATTTACTACTAAGTATTATAATTTTATTTTTACATCAGGAAATTCTCCAGCTTTTGTTCAAGATGAATTGCAATTTTACTGGATTCAAGACGGCCCATTACTTCCTATGTTTTTAGGAATTAAGGCTTGTGGTGAAGGGTGTTTTGCTGGTGTTGGCCCAAATAAACTTTGTGTACACGCACAAATTTCAATAAACATAAACAATAACTTTATGGTTTTTGAAACAAAACCTAAGGAGGCAGATGTAAATTTATTTTATGATTCTTCAGAGATGTATAATATATTGCCAGACATAAACGGAAACTTGGCGCATCAAGGAGATGGAAAAATAGGGAGTCAAAATCAAATAATTGCAACAGGTCTTCCAGCGACAGTGACTCTACCATTTTTTGATTGTTTTACTTTTGGAAATGGAGTTGAAAGCTTTAGGTATAGGGACTTATCTACAACAAAAGATTTTGCATTAGGAGAAAGAGTAACGGCGGTTTCAAACAACGCATTTGCTGAAGCAGATAGATTTGCAGGTTTAACTTATAGTGGTGTATATAGTGGTAGTAATAATGTAAATAATCTTAATGAGTTTAATTTAGGCTTAGTAAACTTTAAAGATTGTGAGCTAGTTTTTGGGCCTATTATGAAACTCCATGCTAGACAAACAGATATATTAGTATTACAAGAAGATAGAATATCTTATGTTTTAGCAGATAAAAATTTAATAAGTGATGCCGCTGGTGGCGGGGCTATTATTACTACTCCTACTATTTTAGGAAATCAAATTGCTAGAATCGAAGAGTTTGGGATTAGTTTTAATCCAGAAAGTTTTTCTGCTTGGGGAAGAGATATGTATTTTAGTGACACAAAAAGAGGTGCAGTTTTAAAGCTTTCAGGAACTGGAATTAAAAGCGACAGCTTAGAAGTTGTATCGGCTTTTGGGATGAGATCTTATTTTAGAGATAAATTTGTTGATCAATTAAATACTCAAAAATTAGGTGGTTATGATCCATATATGAATGAATATGTTTTTTCATCAAACAATATTGGAATACCAGTCACTTTAACTAAAACACCATGCGGTGGACAGATACAGAGAGTAAACTCAACAGCGCCTCTTACGCTAACTATAGAGCTTGGAACTGCTACAGGAAACTTTGTAGTAAGAGCGATTCCTTCTGGCGGATCAATGGATATAAATATTGTAATAGACTGGAATAACAACATAACAACTAATAATAATTTAACAAGCCCTACTAATATAGTTGTAAATAAATCTTCAGCATTTCCGACTACTGCAACTATAGCTATAACAGTTAATGATACATCATCTTACAGGTTAGTTTATGACTGTGTAGAAACGCAAACATTAAACGTAGTTTCTGTAGTGTTAGGATCTCCTATAAGCGGGTTAATGAGTCAAGGCGCACAGACTATAAATTATAATTATAATTGGACTAACGGTCAGTTTACAAGCCCGACAGATACAAATCTTGTTACATTTAGTCCAACAAACAACGTAAGTGCTTATGTAATAGCTACAGGTCAGTCATCAATAGGAATGTTCCCTAATAATGGGGCAAATGTAACAATGAGAACAATAAAAACTTCTACTGATACTTATACGTTTAATGATAATGAAAATAGATTTTATGCTATCCCAACTAACGCGGTTCCATTTTCATCAGGAGCTACATTTGATTTAACATTATTGACTACTCCTTCAACACCTATTACTGGATCCCAGCCTGACACTAATGGGGTTGATACAGTTTACCAGGCAACATCAACAGCATTAAATATAACTAATGCCACACAAACCTTATACTTAGTTTGGGATTTAAGAGATAGAGATAATGAAGATTTTTGTTTTTCTCAAATTGATGCAAATGATTCTTGTACAGGATGCTCTCCAGTATCTAACTGTACGGCATTTGAGGCCTCTCTGGGTGATGGGTTTTTCCCTAACGTATGTAATGGCGGGGCTGGACTTCCAATGAGAGGAACTGATTATTATCACAACGGTGCAGGAACTTATCCAACGGTTGGCGACACAGTATGGCAAACAGCAGGGCCTAACCCATCCAACCCTTGTAGTTTTGGAATAATAGCTACACCAAGTTTTACATACTATTATATGTTAAATGGAGATATAATGCATATTGCAGGTAATGGAGCGGTAATACAAATATTAACTTGTCCTTAAAAAAATATAAACATGGCAACAACAATAACTAGATGGTATGATGGAGGTAATTTTGCTTTTGCATACGCAGTATATAATGATCAGGCAATGACAATACCGTCATTAGATGGGTGGTATTCTTTTGGTGGTTATGTAAGAGAACAAAGAAATGGTGTACTAGGAACTTACGCATCTTGTTAATATGGCAATAAAAGAAACATTATCATACAGTGACGGAGTAAAAGGATGGCCATCTTTTTATTCTTTTTTACCTGATTTTTTAATCGGAATGAATAGTTATTTTTATTCATTTCATCAAGGTCAATTATATAGACACAACACAAATAATACTAGAAATAACTATTATGGTGTTCAATATAATTCTACTTTAACTGGAGTTTTTAATATACAACCTCAGACTGTAAAATTATTTAAAACAATGTCCTTAGAAAGCGATGCTTCATGGGGAGTGACTGAACTAGTTACTGATTTAAGCACAGGTAATATGTTAAACACATACTTTGAAGAAAAAGAAGGAGAATGGTTTTCATTTATAAGAAATAATGCTGCAACAGAAAATTTTAAATTTAGATCTGCAAACGGTATAGGTCTTATAACAAATATAGGCCCAGGGCTAGGCCCTCCTGGAACTATACAGATTAATTTTGGTGTAAGCTTAGGAAATATTATTAGCATAGGAGACACCTTATACTTTCAAGCAACACCAACTTCTAGCAGACCAGTGGGTGTTATTACTGGAATTAATCAATTATTAAATCAAGTTACTATTCAGGTTGTTCAAAATACTCCTGCCTTAGCTGCCTTTGCTTTTTATTATAAAAACCCAGTTTCTGAGTCGCATGGGGCTAGAGGATATTTTATGAGATTTAAATTGGAAAATACAGACATAGCGCCAGTAGAGTTATTTTCTGTAGGTAGTAGCGTCATGAAAAGTTATCCATAGATTTTACTATCTTTGCATAGATGTCTTTAAAAATTAAACCTCTGAGTGATAACGATTATGATAATATACTTTGTGCTTGGTGGAAAGATTGGAAATGGACAGCCCCTAAAAAAGATTTTTTACCTGACATGGGGTATATGGTTTATTATAATGATGAGCCTATTTGTGCTGGGTATATGTATGTAACTAATTCTAATGTGGTTTTATTAGAATGGATTATATCTAACTTTAAATTTAAGGACAGAAAGATTAGAAAAGAGGCTTTATTAATGTTGGTAGAGACTATAACAAGTTTAGCAGGATCTTTAGGGAAAAAATATGTATATTCACTTTTGAAAAGTAAATCATTAATTGATATTTATCAAGAGATAGGGTATTTAAAAGGAGATAGCAATACGCAAGAAATGATAAAAAAATTATAATATGGCATTAGGAACAGCAGCAATCATATCATTAGCAGGTGGCGCAATAGGCGGCGGTGTTAACTTGTATCAAGCGCAACAAGCTAGAGTAAGACAAGGTGAAGCCGATGCGGCAGCAGGAAGATTAATGGCGGAGGCAAAGTCTAAACTTGAAAAAGATTTTTATGAAGGTTTAAAGCTACCAACTGATGCATACGATCAAGAATATAAGGCAAATGCTCAAGCACAAAGACAAAATATTGAGGCTTTACAGCAGGCAGATTCAAGAACTTTAGCAGCTGGGGTGGGAAGAGTAGGCGCATTATCAAACCAGCAATCAGAAAAAATAAGAGCAACACAAGCAGCTGAGATGTTTGGTTTAGAGAAATTAAAAGCTGAAGGTAAGGAGAATATGACACAGCAGTTAGCTCAGTTAGATGTAGCACAA
>TARA_R110001599_G_scaffold187_3_pt1 | contig 11323 bp, 9 predicted proteins | sample TARA_R110001599 | Tara Oceans TARA_R110001599 (sample SAMEA4398360) | marine metagenome | biome: Polar Biome; feature: [MES] marine water layer (ENVO:01000295) within the mesopelagic zone...; material: water (ENVO:00002006), including particulate matter (ENVO:01000060) such as...... | reverse complement strand
AGAAACCATATTATGAAATATTCTTTTATATATTTCTTGAGCAGCATTATCTATAGGATAAGGAAATGAGGGATCGGCTAAAGCAATAACATATCCTAAAGTAGATTCTTGTTGGTCATAATAATTTATTACTGATCCTGATGCTATGTCTATATAACGATCAATATATTCTAAACCAGATCCTGCTGTTGGGAATACTCCTACACCATTAATATTAAACCCAATAGAATTAAAATCATTTCCATAGGTATCAAATCCTAAAGATTCTATTACTTCATCAGCTAATCCTAAAGGTAAAACGTCTCCTGTTAAACTAGAATTTGTATTTCTAACTTGTTCTACAGCTTCAGTATAAAGATACATTTCATCAAAAGTTTGACCTGTCATGTTTACAAACTTAAGGTATTGATTATTATTATTATTATTAGTTATAAAAGGTGGAATTAAATAATATAAATAGTCCTGATTATTTTCATCATAGAGTGAAGCTGATAATACTTGATTTTTTCCTGTATTATAGTAAGAATCTAATTCATTAGTACTACCAAACCAATTTAATGCTGCTGAACTTGTTATTGAATAGTTTTTATAAGGATAAGTTGTTGAATATTTAGGCCAAGAATTTGATCCTGTTATGTAGTATAAAAAATATTCATAACTGTCAAATTTTCTAATAATATTATTTATATTATTACTTATATTGTTATAACTAGAAGAATAATCAGGTGTTCCACTAGTAACACCTGTAATAGTTTCAAGTGATGATAACTCTGTTTCATAGGATTCAATTGAAGATAGTTTGGATTTAAAGTTATTTAATCTTTCTCTTGCCGATGAATATTTTACAAATTGACTCCAATCAGACCAGTCTTTTCTTAAAATAATTCCTTTTTGACTATTTAAATTATTAAACTGATAATATGATTGTGAACTTACAGTATTAACTAAATCATTTAGGTTTTTTGGTGGGGTAGAATTATTTATTCTATCTTTTATATCTATATTATAATTAGGACCTTTTAATGAAAGTAAATTATCTATAAACTCTAAATTAGGTTGAAAGTCTATTGAGTAAACTTGAGTTTCTCCTACTTTTGAAATTATTTGTAATTGTTGATCTATTTCAAATTCAGAAGGTAGTGGTTTATATAATTTTATTAATATTGAAGTTGGATCAGTTGATCCAGATATAACAGTTTCTAATTGGCTGTTTACAGCTATAAAGTTTCTATTATTACCAAAAGAAATATAAAATTCATCAACATTTTCTCTTGCATTTATTTTATTATTAAATTTGTTATAATAAGATTCAATTTGGTTTGGTGTAAGAAAATTATTTTGTATTCTTAATTCTGTTCTATCTCCTGATATTTCTGATAGAAAATAAGGATGACCATCATATTGTGTTGGTTCTAATAATTCATTTACCCCAACTGTAGTAGGAGATAAGGGTGATTCTTTAATTTCTGATCCTAATTCATAATTAATAAAATTATAAAGCGCATAATAATTTCCAGAGGAATATCCTTGATTATAAACATCCTCAGTAGGATTTATTTCAAATTGGTTATAACTAGATGTTGATGTTGATATACTTAACCCTGACTCAGGTGATATAAATGATCCATTAGCTGAGTAGTTTGTATTTTGATATAATATAGTTTGTGAATAATCATATATATAAAATTGTACTTTACTTTCAAATGGAGAAAATGAACCTGTTAATTCAATTGATGGGACAATAGCATCCAAACTTAATTCATATCCTTCTTGAATAAAAACTTCAGCGTTTAATTGGTTAATTGATGCAGAAACTGGTATACTCATTATTTATTTTTATTATTGTCTTATTTCTAATCCAGCTGGTGCAGTTGGAGTATTTAATAAATTATCTCTTCCTAAACCTGAAAATTGTACCCTATCATTGGGGTCAATTGCAAGTTCTAAATTAGTAGCTTCTTGAATTAATTCTAAATTTTCTTTTCTTAACTCAGCAATTTCATCTAATAATGCTTGTATTTCACTATTAATATTACTAAAATCAGCATATTCACCACTAGTTTTTGCAAGATACTGATGAGATTCTATAGCTCCAAGTTTAGGTATAATGTAAAAGAATTTATCATAAAGGTACCAAAAATCATCTAATACAGCTAAATCTCTATCAAAAAAAGAGGGATCAGGTATATTAACTAATTGAGAAAATTTAGTATCTACAGTTTCATTAAACTTATCTCTATCAAATCTTTGTGATTTTATTGTTATTTTTCCCATTATCCATTTATTACTTTAAACATTAAATCTTCATCAAATACTTTTGTAGTACCATCAAAAGTAGTTTTTAATAAAATAGTATAATATCTTTCTGGCTCTAATCCTCCCATATAGATATCAAAATAACTAGAAGTTGTATCTGCACTTACTTTAGTATATTCACGATCAAAATTTATTACATATTCATTAGTTTCTGAGTCTTTTATAGCATATTGTGCTTGTTTTGGTAAATAAAAGTTAGTTAAATAACCTGATTGTGTTTGAAATACTTTTTTAGGGTATTGGGGAACTGCTGCTATTCTAAATCTTTGCACACTTTGAGGATAATAAACTCCATCATTATTATAAGTAGATATAAATGCTTCTGGTTGGGACAAAGTTTGCATTTGTGATGATGTACCATAGAAAAAATCATCAAATTTTATTTCTAGTGTTGGTGGATAAATTGTATTAGTATCTACAGAATAAAATTTAAAAGTTGATGCTTGTGATTGTGAAGGAATTAATTCAACTGAAGATGTTTGTTTTACTATAAAACCTTCATTAGGTATATCTCCACCTAAACCATAAGATTGACTAAACCAAACATCTACTGTAAAAGTTACATCTACATCTAAATCTATAGGGTCAGCATATGTAAAAGTTTGAGAAGCAGTTATCATTTTAGCAGTAGAGGATCCAGTATACCATGTTCCTCCCCCAGTAGTTGTACCTTGGTTTTGAGAATAAGATCCTGTAGTCCTAAGGAAAAAATTTCCATTAGTCCAAGCTTGTCCTTCTATTTTTGATCTCCAATTACACCCATTTGTAGTAACTGGTGAGTTTCCAAATCTACCTGTTCCCATATCCCAACTTTGAGAAATAGGATAAACCTTTAAATATGAGGTTGAATTTAAATTTGTTACTACGGCAGCATAATTTTTTAAACTAGATTTCCATTTCCTTTTTTTAAAATTAATACCTACTAATGTTAATGAGCCTGGGGTTTGTGCTACTAATCCATTTATCTGAAATGATTGGGATAAAGGTGTTGTAAGTAATATATCACCAATTTTATAATTTTTTCCTCTATTAGTAAGAGTAATATTTGATATAGTATTTCCTGTTACTGTTATGTTTCCTATTGCTCCTACTCCTGCTCCTGTAGAACTTGTAAATGGGACATTATTATAAACTTTATCAACTAAATCTGTTGGGTTTATTGTGAGTGATCCATTTAGAGCTCCTACTCCTGTTGATAAATAACTTATACGTGATCCTGATATATAACTAGTATATGCACTATTTATTTCATTCTGAGAAAATTTAATTAAATATCTACTAGTTTGAGCTGCATCATTTAGTATATAGGTAGATGCTTCTAAAATTTCATCTAACCCAGTATTCATTTTTGTATTTTGGGTGTATAATGTAGCGTCTTTTTCAGGGAATAATTTATAAATTGCCATTTATTTAAATATTAAAGTTTTTTAAATCATTTAATTTAGGTTTAACATCTCCAGGAACAATACTTTCATCAATATTATCTGGTAGGCTTCCTTGTGCGGGTTGTTGGTTTGATCCTTCTCCTATAATTTCTTCAATTTCATTACTAGGGTCTGCTAATACTTCTAAATAAGTTCTATTAGGAGTATACTGTTGTAATGTCATAGTTTCTAAAGTTCCGGCATCTTCAGAATTTACACCAGTATTAATAAATTTTGCTTTTGTAGGATATCTTAAAACTTTATAATTACCCCCATCCATAAATGATGATTTTGTACCATTAGCTGCTGATGTTCTATTTGGACCCCCAATTCCTCCTTGTTTTACACCAGCTGCGGTATCTTCAACATCTAATGCTGATATTTTTGTAGACTGAACTAAATCATTTGTTGAAATATTAGCTCTTATTATACCTTCATTATCAGTATAATAGGAATTATCAGCATTATACCTTTGGATAAAACCAGATGCAGGATCATTTGTTGTTCCTCCATCTATAGCTGTTCCATCTATAGGTTGATTTTCTCTAGTTTCTTTATATTCTGCTTCTATAGGTGATTGTTTTGGGGGAATAGGTCCTGGAGTGTTACCAAGATATGTTCCTGGTGTAGGTGGTCCTGTAATTGAATTATCTTCATTACCTCTTCTATCAAATGATTTTTTATATCTTTCTAATAAGTCCATATTTTTTATTTTTATAATGGTACTACTCTTCCTGTAATATCAGATTGTGGATATTTTAACTCAAAAACCATAGGATCAACTGATGGGTATATTATACCATTATTAGTAGCAGCTTTTAAATCATAAGAATAATCACTATAACCTAAACTTGCTCCTGATATACTATTTATTTCTACATTTTTTACTGTTTGTACTCCTTCTACTTTATCTAAAAGAATACTTAGGCTATTTAATAAAATAGGTTGGTTTATATTCCAATTATCTATATTAAAATATTGGGTTAATTCATTTATACAATTAAGTATAACAGTATTATTATTAAAATTAGGTAATACTATTATATCAAAATTACATGTTATATTAATAATATATGCATCTTTAATTTTAACAGAATCATTTATCATTCTATATTCAGATAGATATGTTTTTAAATTTTGTTTTAATGTTGATGAAGCAATTCTTAATTGTTTTCGAGAATTGTAAGACAATACATACATATCTAAAATAGTAGGTAATTCACCTATTTGGTATTCTGCTACTTTAGTAGGTTGTATATATGCTTTAGCTATAGTACCCATATTAGAAGGCATACTTAAAGCTCTAATTAAATAATCTTGTTGTGTAACAGTTCTTAATTGATTTTGAAAATTACCTAAAGCATTTTGTCTTATTTCATCTATAGTATCTGCTCCTTGACCCCCATCTGCTGCTTCTATATTATTTGTTGCTACAGAATTAAAAATAGTATCTGCTAAGCTAGTATTTGATATGTTAGGGTTTACAAATATTATATCGTTAGGGGAAAAATTAGTAAGTACACCGGATGAAACATTAGATTGTAATCCACCCCCTATTAAATATCTAACAGTTAAAGTTGTATTAGAAGGAGCAATACCATAAGTATCAGTAAACATAAAATTTAAAGGAGAATATGCTGCTGTTAATTTATCTTTAGAAAAAGCTAAACCTGTTCCTACATTATCTGGGTTTGGGACTAAATTTTCATCATTATCACTTACAGTTCCAGCTCCAAATCCTAATTGTAATTGGGTAGAATTTAAAAACCTTGTAGTAAATCTTTTTTGAACTTGCTTTAAATTTAATAAATTAGGAGCATCGTCTTGTATTGCATTGGGGTCCGTATAACTTGCGTTTATTTTTGTAGTAAATACAGTATCTTGTGCTAAATTTAACACTTCATACCACTCATCACCCCCACTATCAAAACAATCTAATACATTAATTATACTAGTATCATTTATATTTACTACTGAAAATTTTGATGGGGTTGTAAATGTAAAATCTTGAGATTTTATAGTTCCCGATATAGCTTTTCTTGTTTTTTTCAATAAAAATCTATTGGGTATATTTCCACTTAATGAATAAATAGAAACATCTGTTGGATCTTGAGATGATGAAATTGAAAAATCACAAACATCCTCAGTGATAAAATTTATACTTCCATTTTGGTTTGATGATAATTGAAAATTTTCTGGTATTTTTAAAGCATAGTCATAATCGGGGATGTAAGCCCCACTTGAATTTGTTTTTGAAGGTAGTTGTTGGTAAAAAGATATTTCTGTAGTAGCAACTGTAGTTACTTTAGGCTTATACCCTAACATATAAGCTAAATCAAATAAATTTGATTCTTGTCTTGCATATTGTATAAAAGTTTCTTGTATTTGGTTATCTAAATAAAAAGATAAGACATCACCAATGTAAGAAGCCATTTCAATAAATAACATTCCTGTTGAGTCTGAAGAAAAATCATTATAAGTATTAGGAAAATAAGTTTGAGAATAATCTATAAGAGCATTTCTAAATGTATTAAAATCTCTATTAGTATAATTTATATTTCTATTTAAATTTGCCATTATTGTAGTTCTATATTAACTTGATCTTCTATTCCTATATTTTGAATTAAATAAGTTATAAATAAATTTATTGTATTTCTATCTGGTTGGTTTTCAAATGATACATTTTTTACTTCTATAGATGGAAAATTAAATGAAATATTTTCTCTGACTCTTTCTTCAATTGCTATATTTGTTCCACCTGTAATTCCTTCACCAATAAAATTTCTTAAATTAGCTCCAAAATTTGGTCTCATTATCCTTTCACCTCTATTAGTTAATAACCAATTAATTAAATTAGTTCTTATTACTTCTTGAGTTGTAAATGTAGGATTAAACACTGCATTTCCCGATAAGGGGAAACTAAATCCTAGTGCAGCACTACCACTTCCTGGAGAAGGGAATACATTATTTACAATTCTAGCCATTATTTATTATTCATTAAGTTCATTATTTGATCCATACCTACAGTACCTGCAGGAAGAGAACCATTAGTCATATCCATTCCTGGATTTGGTCTAAAAGTTTGTGCATCATTACTTGTAAAACCTTTTGCAGTTTCACCTAAAATATTTTTATAAGCATCTCTTTTATCTTGAGCTGACATTACTGGGGTTGTTGGTAAAGGAGTTGGTTGTACAGTTGAAATTGAAGGTTTAAAAGATTCCATTACAGGTGTTTGTGTAACTACTTTTGGGGATTTTACTGCCTCTAAAAGTATGTCTTTTAATTCTTCCTGTATTACTTCTCTAACAGTTTCTTTTAATACTTTTTTTAATTCTGTTAATTTCATCTTTAATTTTATTATAAATATTGGCGATTTATGTTTTTATATCAATTATAACCCAGTAGGTATTGGCAATCCATTTCTACCAAATTCAAAATACCATTTATCAGCTGTTGTTAAATTCTTATTTGGGTTATTTTGTTGATATGTTTGACTTTGAGGATTACCCCCACCAACTGACCAAAATACAAATTCTGAAGTTCTTTGTGCATTCTGGTTATACCATACCATTCCTAAAGCATCTTTTAATTTTAAATAAACTTGAGTTTTAGCATATGCATCTTTTTGTTCATATGTTAAACCATCTGAGGATGTAGTATATTCAGGTGGTAATAAATTATCTGGTCTTAAATTAATATTTTCAACTATAGTTATTTCTGATTGGTAAATGTTATTTAATTCTTCGGATGTAATAGGTTCATTAGCATTACCACTTATTGGAATTTCATTAATTATTGGTTGATTATATCCATAACCTTTACTTAAAAAATAATCTTCTAAAGGATCATTAAAATTATAGGGTCTACCTGCTAAAAATTGATAGTTAGCTACTTCAAAAACAGCTTGCATTAAAGGTTTTCTTTTAGCCATTTCAGGTCTTAAATTTACAAATTCACTTCCTAAAGTATTATCATTAAATTGATTTTCTGCTGTTAAAGCTAATCTTTCAGAATAAGGATATAATTTACTATCTACATTTGCAAAATCTCCATCTTTATTCCATCGTTTAGTAGTAGGATTATAATTTTCCCCTACATTATTAGCTTTATTTTCTAAATTACGAGCTTGAGATCTTATTTGGCTTATAGCTCCCATTAATTCTTGTTCACTTACAGTACTAGCATAGTTTGCTAAAAATAGAGTTTTGATTGTAGAATTTAATATTCTATCACCTTGCTGCCATTCATATCCTTCATTAGCTACAGCTTGTTCTAAAACAGTTCTAGAATTATCAAATGCTTCTTGAACTAATTGGTCATAATAAAAAGCTGTTGGACCTTTATTTTGAGATAATTCCCAAGCTAATTCATATAATTCTTCAGCCTCTTCTCTGTTGGCACCAAAAAGACTCATTAATATAATAATTTGATTTTCTCTATAAATAGCCTTAAGAGGATCTTCTTGTGGTGGTGGAGGTAGGAATATTAAATCTTTAGTATCAATTAACCATTTCATTTCATTAACTAGAACAATATTAGATGATGAAAATGATTCATCTCCTAATAATTCTTCTACAGATATATTTTCATTGTAAAATTCTCCTGGTGGTGGGACTGATTCTTTATTTTGAGCTATTATTTGTTTTTTTATTAATGAAGTATCTGTTGGGGGGAATGATAATCTTAAATAATAATCCCCATATAATAATCCTGGAGGGGTAAGTAGTATTTTTTCTAATTCTGCTTCAGTTAATCCTGATCCTTCAATTTCAAAATTCAAGTCATTTAAATTATCAGCATTAATATTAGGATCTTTTTCTATACAAAGGTTTAAAGCAACATCAAATTCATTTAATTTAGTAATTACTTCTCCAACATCTTTACTAATTAATTTTAAAGCTTCAGGTATAGATGCTAAAGATGCTTCTTCTTTTTCTATTAATGTTCCTAAATTATCTAAGGAATCAGCTAAATTATTAGTTACAGATAAAGGTAATCCTATACCTGGAGGGACGGATGAAGGTATGGGTATTTGTTTTATTACAGTTTTCCCTGCGCTTAATGCTTGGACTGCTATTTCAGACCCTTCAGCTACTTTATTTAATAAAGCTATTTTTTGGTTTATTTGATCTAAAGCACCATTAATTTGATTTTTTTGATCTATTAAAAGTATTAATTCATCAGTTGTTGGACAACCACCTTTAAATCTTTCGATTAATACATCTAAAGTTTTATTAAATTGAAATGTAACTTTAGTTATACTTTCAACTATTTTAGATATAAATTTTGCTAAAGCCATTATAAAGTTCTTGTTGTTTTAGATTTATAAAATTCAATTGAAGTTAACATAGCTTGTGCTTGTAAACCTACTTTAGTAGCTGTTTGAGCAACTGCAATATTAGGAGTAAAAGGTACAGGCGTACCTACAGTACCTAAAGCACTTGTTAAGGAAATGATATTAGTTAATAGTTTTTGAAAATCAGCTAAAAATTTATCTCCTAATATTAAGGGTTCAGTAGTACTTTCTTCTTTATCCCCCAACATTATTTTAGTTCCAACTTTAACAACAAAATTAGCAGGAGTATCAAAATTAAAACCTTTTTGGGCCCCAAAAGATATTGTTCTTGCAGAACTAAGTAAAATATGATCATTTTTAGAATTAAATAATAAACGACCTGAATTAACAATAACTTGGGAACCATTATATAAGCTAGGTGAGCTAGGAATTTCACCAAATGCAGCTGTATATGAACTATAATCAGTACTAGCTGCTCCTATGGGTATTTGTTGATTTGATGTTAAATATAATGAGGATTTGTCTGTATTAATATTTTCTACTTGAGGTACCCAAGGATCATCTTCAGTTTCAGATTGACCATTTTTTATAGTAATAATAGGTTCACCATTAACTCCACTATCTGACCAAGGATTAGAAGGTGTACTATTATTAACAGTACTACCAAATCTTATAGTATTACCCCATCTCCCCTCAATTAAAACATCACCTTCATAAGGTTGTAAATTTCTAATTCCAATTCTTTCTTTAAAAGTTATACCTAAATTAACATTATTATCGCTAGAATCAGCTTGTAATTCAACCCCTGATTCTGTTTTTGAGTAATTTTCTGAGTTAGTATCTTTTGATTCTAAAGAGTTTGGTAGAGCATTATGGTGAATACTATTCCATATATTAATACTTTGAAAATAATAAAACTGTTTACCACCACTTATATTTTGTTGTGTTGTAGCATCAGGAAGAGAAATAATATATACAATTTCATTTATTAAGGGAAGAAATTTAATATTTGAATATAAAGGAAGAGCGAAACTTAAAGTTTGTAATGGTTTTCCGGATGGATTATTTAATTCTTCAAATAAAATCCCCCCCATACCCGAATATTCTCCATATTCTTTCCAATTAATAGGATAATCTTTTCCATTTAAAGAAACGAATTTAACTCTTACAGGTATTATAGAAGGAGATACTACTGAAGGTTGTGGTGTAGTTTTTAATGAATTTAAACCCGTTGGTGTTCTAGCCATTATTTTTATTTTCTTTAGATAACTTTTCTAATTTATCCATTTCAGCTAATAATTCATCTTTTTCATCTTCTGATATTCCAAATTCACCTTCATCATTAGTATTATTAACAGCTCTTTGTATAATAGTAGCCATTTTTATTAGTTGTTCATCATTTTTAACTCCAATCTCTAAATATTCTTTTATTAAAGGTACTATTAAAGTAGCATCCCCTATTTCTTGAATTAATGGTTTTAATTCACTTATTAAAGAAGTTATTTGTTGTTTTTTAGTAGTTTGGTTGTCATATATTTCATGTAAAATATCTGAAAATTTTTTGTTACCAAATACTATTGAATCTAGTTGTCCCATAATTTTTGGTTATAAATATTAAATTTTTTAGCTTTTAAGAAGGAAAATAACCTCTATCATAATATGTTAAATATTTTTCTTTAAATACTTTATGAAGTTTATTAGCTATTTTAGTAATTTTGGGAGTTTTAACATCAATCATTTCTCTTATGTAGATATAAAGTGCTTTTTTATTAAAAACATCAATAGCATCTCTTTTTCTAAATAATTCTAAAATACAATCAGCTATTTGAGCATCATATTCTTTAGGAAAATAGGAATAAATGTTTTCTGTCATATACCTCACATATAAATCAATAAAAATAGATAATCTATCTCCTTCTTTATACCCTTTAGTATATAATTCATCACCAAAGTTTCTATCTGATTCTATAAATTTTTCTGATGTTTGTTCTAATTTTGAATTTAAAACAAATACAGTATCATCACCCACATCTAAATTTTGATGTTTGGTGATATCACCCATATCTACAGAATCTATTTTTTTCTTATAGTTTTTTTGATTATATATAATTAACCATCTTTTTACAATAGTACCAAAATATGAATATGCTTTTGCTCCCTTTGAAGGGTCAAAAAGATGAATTTTATCTAAAAGAAATACCATTATTTCATGTTGTAAATCCTCTAAATTTTCTACACCATCAGTATAATAAAATTTAAAAGTATGAATTATGTTTTCTGTTAA
>TARA_R110001599_G_scaffold353461_1_pt1 | contig 11325 bp, 10 predicted proteins | sample TARA_R110001599 | Tara Oceans TARA_R110001599 (sample SAMEA4398360) | marine metagenome | biome: Polar Biome; feature: [MES] marine water layer (ENVO:01000295) within the mesopelagic zone...; material: water (ENVO:00002006), including particulate matter (ENVO:01000060) such... | reverse complement strand
GGGACAGGCTTCACCCCTGACCATTGTCAGGGCGGAGAAATCCTATTTCATAATCCGGGTTAAAAAAGATTAAGCTTGAGTCTATAAGAAATGAAGCCTAAACATTATTGATGTAGCTAGGTGGCTTAATTTTAGCAAAAAAAAAGTGCGGCGATTTAAATATCGCCGCACTTCCTATTATTTGAAGACCTGATTACTTTAGTTTTGTCCAAAAGCTAGGTACATCAGTTTGCACCATGGTTGCCCCTTTATTGAGCCATTCTCTTGCCCATTCTTCATCGGGATTGGCTAGCATATTTCTATCTATCTTTCCTAGTGCATTTATCCAAAGTCTCACCCCATATTTCTTGGCAATTGCCACTGTTTTAGGAGTATAGAAACTTGGGTCTATATGCACTGCCCGAGGATTAAATCTCTTTACAGCTTTTTTTATTTCTTTTGCTTTATACGTTCTAGGCATTATGAAAGCATCTGGAAGACTCTCTTGAAAAGCCGCCAATACATCCCAGTCTGAATCAAAAAATAGTAATTCGTCCGATACATCCATGGCATTGACCACCTCAAGGACCTCATCCACCTTATCTGTTTTCATATCCATGTCCACCATGATACGGCCTTTTGTCACCTTTAAAGCTTCTTCCAAGGTAGGGATTTTTTCATTGGTAGGCTTACCTTTATGCAACAACCGCAAAGACTGCAAATAACTGTAAGTCAATGCCTCAACATCTCCGGTACCAGTAGTCGTACGATCTACGGTCTGATCATGCATCAAAACCACTACTCCATCTGCAGTCACCCTGATGTCAAGTTCTATAATGTCTACTCCCATGCGGATAGCTTCTTCGATAGCGATGATACTATTTTCAGGGAAATTTTGATTGGCAGCCCTGTGTGCAATCACCATCAAATCATATGAATTAAGAAACTTGTCTTTAATTTCATCGACCTGGGCCAGTCCCAATTGGATGAATAAGAAAAACAATAAAAATGGCGCTAAAATCCTTTTTGTATTCAGGTACATATGTATTTTTTTAATCTATTAGTAAAGTAACACCTAGCTATACCTCAAAAAGCAAAGGCGGGCCATTATTTTTTCAATAATTATATAATCATCAAAAGGCTTAACCAGTAATAAGTAATCGATTTTTAACCGAGAAACAATGGTGATAATTGGTACCTATTGCTCTATGGCACATTTATTATTCGCAAAATCCTCCAATGTAGGATTATAAGCATTCATTTGGGCGGTAAAAATATCCCCTTCACCCTTTTGTGCAACAAAATTCACCAAGGCACATAAATCCACAAGTGAATCATTAGAATAAATCCTTATATCAGCAGATTTGCTTAAGTTATCTAAGCCATCTAGGCTTTTAAGGTTGATATTATTGGTTATCAATATCTGATTGGCTTCCTGCAATTTTTCCAATCCATTCAGATTACTCAGGGATAGGTTGTCAAAAAGTACAAATTGCTCGTTCATGGAAGTCAAGGATTTCAATCCTTCTAAGGAAATCAATCGATCGTTGTTTTTGATGGACAAAATTTTTGAGACAGATTGTAAATTTTCCAAACCTGTCAACTCCTTCAACTGAAGGTTATCTTCAATCTCCAGAAAGTCAATTGTATGTACATTCTCCAAACCTTTTAGGCTTTCCAGGTCATCATTGTACCGAATGATAAGTCCCGATACTTCCTGTAGATTTTTCAATAGGGACAAATCCTCTACTTCATTGGTATAGTGAATGGCCAAAACGCCATTTATTTTCGTATAATCTTTATCAGCAATGGCCTCAAGATCTGAAAGAGAACGTGCTTCCAAATTCCCTTCATAGACTAAGGGCACTTTAGGTCCTTCTTCCTCTGTACAAGCGAGGACCACAAATAAATAGGCCAACAACAACAATGGTTTTTTCATCACATTCAATTTAAGGAGGCAAAAGTAATGGATTTTAATGTTTAGGCCAAAGTATTCGGTTGTATTGAGCCTCCGATTGATTTTACTTGTTTATTTAGACAGTGCCAAATATTATCCCTACGGTTTCCACACAGTAAAAACCTACACCTCAAGCATTCCTTTTATAACTACTTTATTTCCTTATCTATTCCTATCCTTTCCTTATTGATGATTATTAATTCCTTACCAAGGAATTTAATTTCCTTATAAGTTACCAATGATTCCTTACTAAACACCTGGACTCCTTATCAATTTTCATCCATTCCTTAATAACCTTTAATACTTCCTTATCATTAATCATATCTTCCTGAATGTTTCTTACCTATTCCTTAATGCTAATATACAACTCCTTAAATCATACCATAAATCCTTATTGACACCATTAAGTTCCTTACTTACATTCTTTCCATCGCGTTAAACCCGGATTATTCAATGGGATTTCTCCGCCCTGACAATGGTCAGGGGCGAAGTCTGTCCCGACTTTACTGGAAGTGTGCAATTGCAAGAAAATCAGGCTGTTTTGAGTTTTTAGCATTGCACCGCTATGGTGCAATTTAAAACAGCAGCGAAGTGACTGATTTTAAAGCGATTTCACCATGTAATAGATTGCATATTTCGAGTTATAGTAATTCATAGACTTTCATCTAGCCCTTACAAATATGCTAGTATTCCGCCTGCGTCTTAAGAATGATCAACATTGAATTCCATATTAACTTAGAATACTTCCCCTTCAAATTCATCAAAAAACAGATATAATTCTACATCACTTTTATACAATAACACCAATCCCAGGTTCTATCATTTTTTATTTAGGTCAAAATCACCAAACAAAAATATAATAGTATTCAATAATTATTTATTTGTATTTATTATATTTAAAGTAATTATTTATACATAATAACCACATAATATTTTGTTTTGAGATTCAATTAATTTAACCACACTACTTATGAGAAATGATTTAAGATTTAAGGGCATGGTTTCCCTTATATTTATTTTACTCCTCTTTCTGGAAGAGGTAAAAGCCCAGGATCCAATTGTTCGCGGAACGGTAACGTCCTCGGAAGATGGACAGGTAATTATTGGTGCTACCTTATTATTACAGGGTGGTCAAGCTACAAATCAGGGCACGGTCACGGATGTGAACGGTCAATACAGTCTTTCTGTTCAGGGGCCTGAATCCACACTGGTGATATCAAGTATTGGATACATCTCCCAAATCATAAAAGTGGGAAACAGGTCCGAAATCAATATCCAGTTGGATCCTGATATTAGTGAACTATCAGAAGTAGTGGTAACTGCTTTTGGAATTAAGCGAGAGAAAAAGGCCTTGGGTTATTCTGTTCAGGAAGTGAGCACCGAAGAATTGACCCAAGCTAGAGAACCCAATGTGGTCAACTCCCTCAAAGGGAAAGTAGCTGGCGTTCATGTCAACCCTACCTCTGGTGGTCCCGGTGGTTCATCCTATGTAGTCATCCGTGGAAACAGCTCTTTAACAGGAAACAACCAACCCTTATACGTAGTGGATGGTATCCCCATTGACAATCAAACCCTTGATCCTGCATCCAGTTTCTCTGGTTATGACTATGGAGATGGAATAGGCAATATCAATCCAGACGACATTGAAAACATTTCTGTATTGAAAGGACCAAGTGCTGCTTCTATGTATGGTGCTCGAGGAGCCAATGGTGTCATTTTGATCACCACTAAGTCAGGAAAAAAAGGACAAGGAATAGGTGTGGAAATCAATTCCAATTACACCTTCGAAACACCAAGTGTAAACCCTACCTTTCAAAACACCTGGGGCGGTGGATATGATGACAATTACAGTGCCTTTGGCACAGAGGTAATCGATGGGCAAGAAACCTTGGTTTGGCCCGGCTGGTTATTGGACCAATGGGGAGGCGCTATGGACGGAAGACCTATTATTTATGATTATGCCAGAGATTGGGGAGTAAAACCATACACCGCTCAGCCTACCGACAATATTGAGAATTTTTACAGGACAGGAACAACAAGCACCAATACAGTCTCTGTGTTTGGAGGAAATGAAACCAGTACCTTAAGGCTTTCATTCTCAAACATGAACAACAAGAGTATTGTACCTAACAACACCCTTGATCGGCAAACCATCACCCTAAGAGGGTCTCATCAAGTTTCTGAAAAGCTGCTCGTAGATGCAAAGATTAACTACACCAGACAAGAAGGCAATAATCGAATTCAAAATGGAATCAGCTTCAGCAGTTTACAATCCAGCTTGGAAGTGATGCCAAGAAGCATAGACCTGGATTGGCTCAGGGACCATACCAGAGCTGATGGGCTTATGTCAAGTTTTAAGCCTGGCTCACCTTATAACCCCTATTGGATTACGGAAAAATTCAAGAACAATGATACCAGAGACCGGGTAATAGGCATGGCTAGGGTAAAATATGATTTTACAGATTGGCTGAGTATACAAGGTAGAACCGGGACAGATTTCTATACCGACAACAGGTTTGCAATGGTTCCTCAGGGAACTCCGGGGGGAACCAATCTTAATGGGCAGGTAAGAAATACCATGTGGCGTGTCAAGGAAGAAAACAGTGATGTATTGCTGACCGCTACAGGGGATATAAACAGCGATTTCAACGGCACGTTTTCTATAGGCGCCAATCATTTGAACCGAGACCAAGAGGTGGTAGAAGTAAGTGGTCAAAACCTTGACATTCCCGATTTGTACCACATCAACAATGCCTCTTTGGTTTTCCCACGTAATTACAGCATTCAAAAACAAATGAATTCTGTCTATTTTCAAAGTCAACTGGCATTTAGAAATTACCTGTTTCTTGATATTACGGGAAGAAACGATTGGTCCTCTACTTTAGGAGTGGAAAATCAATCCTTCTTTTACCCTTCCGTAAGTACGAGTTTCGCTTTTACAGACTTTTTGGAAATGGATTCCCCCATCTTAACTTTTGGAAAGTTTAGGGCTTCTTATGCAGAAGCAGGAAATGATGCCGATCCTTATTTAACCAGAGCAGGTTATTCTTTGAGTACCCAAACTTTCGACGGTCTTCGCCTGGCATCCATCCGAAGCAATGTTCCCTTAGAAGACTTGAAAAATGAGCTAACCACCTCTTTTGAGCTAGGTATGGATTTAAGGTTTTTCGACAACAGGCTGGGGATTGATTTCACCTATTATACCCAATCGACTACAAACCAAATCCTACCTGTAGAGATCTCTGCAGCTACTGGTTTCAATACTCGTTTGATCAATGCAGGCGAGATCCGAAACCAAGGCTTGGAATTAATGATCAATGCCAAGCTGTTAAAGGCTGGCGATTTTACCTGGGACTTGGGCATCAATGGATCTAGAAACAGGTCCGAAGTGGTATCTCTAGCACCGGGCATAAACAGCCACACCTTATTGAGCGGAACAGGAACTATTGAGGCAAGAGTAGGCCAACCCTACGGGAACATTGTTGGTTTTGCTAAAAAGAGAAATGAGGACGGAAGGATTTTGGTATCTGAGCTAGGCAAATGGCAAAGAGCAGATGAAATGACCGTTTTGGGAAATATTCAACCAGATTTTCTAGGTGGCATTACCAATACTTTTTCCTATAAAGGATTTGTATTAAGTGGAATGCTCGACTTTAGATTAGGAGGTCAGGTTTATTCTTACAGTAAATATGATCAGATGGCCAAAGGCACTGGAAAATTTACAGAAGCAAGGGATACCGAGGATTTGATTGTGGATGGTCTGATTGAAAATGCTGACGGAACATTTACAGAAAATAACATTTCCTTATTGTCTCATCAATATTATGCCGAGCAGGGCCCTTGGGGAGGAATTGCCGAGACCATGGTCATCGATGCTGATTATATGGCTTTAAGGGAAGTTACTTTTGGCTATAATTTTAGCAAAGGATTTTTAAGCAAGACTCCATTTATCAATGCCCGCTTATCCATTGTAGGAAGGAACCTGTTGTACCTTTACCGTGATCCTGAATTTAAATTGATGGGCATCAGCCCTGAAACAGCCTTTAACAGTTCCACAGCGGCCCAGGGGGTAGAAGCACGTGGCCTACCTACTACTAGGAGCATGGGTTTTAACTTATTTTTGACTTTCTAATCAACTGAGTTATGCAAATAATAAATTTAAATATAAAGAGAAAAAGCATTGCATCTCTTTTGGTGCTGCTTATGATGAGCCTAGCTTGTACATCTGATTTTGACGCCATTAATACGGATCCAACATTGTTGACAAAGGAGAAGATTCAACCCAAGACCATTTTTACCAATGTATTGAAGAGCTCCATCTTTGAGTCCTATAACAGTGGGACAATTGGGGAGTTTTCAGGGTACTTTGCCAATCAGGCAAGTGGTAATATTTTCTCCAATGCGGATTACACCTCCCCTTTCAATTATTACAGGGATTATATCATCAACATCAGTGAAGTCATGCGCCTCACTGCTAACGATCCACAGAAAAATGACCAAAATGCAATGGCCAGGATCTGGAAAGTGTGGTTGTATCATTGGGTTACGGATGCCTATGGAGACATCCCTTACTTTGAAGCTGCACAGGGCGTAGAAAATGTTATTAACCAACCAAAGTACGATACCCAGGAAGAGATTTATACCGATATGCTCAAAGAGTTGAAAGAAGCAGCAGCGCAATTGGGAGCCCAGGGAGATCAATTGTCTTTCGGTAATGCGGATATCCTGTATCAGGGAAATGTGGAAAATTGGAAGAAATTCGCCAATTCCCTACGTTTTAGACTTGCCATTAGAGCCCGCTTTGCAAGTCCAACACTGGCTTCCGAACATATTTCTGATGTGATTAATAGTCCTTTAATTGATGAAAATTCAGAAAACGCCTCATTGCGTACCCTTCCACCAAGTTCATCAGAAAACACAAACAATGTCAATTATATCTGGACCAGAGAATTGACGGCCACTACTCCTATGTTTGTGGGATTTCCCATAATGGATGTAATGATTCCTACTGCCGATCCGAGATTGCCAGTATTGGCCAGTCCTGCACTTGACGGTTCCGGCTCTTTCCGAGGTAGACCTATACAATTGCTCCAGGAGGAAAAAGAACCTTATGGGCAGGAAATGGTGGCCAGTGTAGGCCCTTTATTAAAAGAGGAAACCTATGATATAATCGTGATGAATGCTGCCGAAGTGCTCTTCCTAAAAGCAGAAGCTGCCTTTGCAGGCATTACCGGAGAAGACCCCAACCAACTATACCGTATGGGTATACAGGCTTCTATGGAACAATATGCCATTCCTGAAACAGCTATACACGATTTTCTAGGTGGAGCAACAGGAACTCTGACGGGCACCCAGGAGGAGCAATTTGAAAAAATTGTTACCCAAAAGTACATTTCCACCTTTTTCCAGCACTATCAGGGATGGGCTGAATTTAGAAGAACAGGCTATCCAAGGGTATGGATTGGAAGTGATGCGGGAGTTACAAATGGTCAGGTACCGAGAAGGTTGACCTATCCAAATGATGAATACCTAAAAAATGAGGCGAATGTCAAAGCAGCAGCAGATAGAATGGGAGGCAATGACTTGTTGACCCGGGTTTGGTGGGATGCACGCGAAGGTGTACCGATCAGGCATCCCCTACAGGATGTTTTCCCTCCAAATTAATTAGGTAGACAAAAAATTTCATATTATTGAGACAAAAGCCGGCAAAATTCGCCGGCTTTTTCTATTTGGATTACCTTTTGAAGCATTGGCTTTCAAAGATTGGCATGATAAGTCTTAGGTAAAGCTGAAATTATTTAATCCCATTTCGAAGCAAAATCGCATTCGTCCAATCAGCTTCCCCGTAAAATCTTTTCCATCTTTTTACCTTTGCCCAATTCATCCACCAGCTTGTCCAGCCACCTTACTTGCTGCGTCAATGGGTTTGTAATCTCCTCCACGCGATAGCCACATATAAGGCCTTTAATCAGATGAGCATTTGGGTTTAATGTGGCCTGCTGAAAAAATGTTTCAAATGTTACCTTGCTTTCAATGAGGGCGTGCTGCTGTTTCTCATCATAGCCCGTTAACCATTCAATTACCTGGTGCAATTCTTCTTTTGTCCTACCCTTCCGCTCTATTTTTGTAAGGTAATGTGGGTATACCGTGGCGAATGTCATTTTGGCAATCCGTTCATCGTGGTGACTTGTATCTTTCATAGAAAAAAGGGATTTTATGTTCTTTGATACCTATTCTTGTATTGAAGCTGTCGACAATAGTGTGCTTTTGGCAATCCTAAAAAGACAGGGGTACAAGCCTAACGAAAGGCTTTTGGCTTTAGCTTTTGGCCTGCACTTTCAGCAATCTCCAATACTCTTTTTTCTCTGGTTTCTGGTCTTTTAGCCATCGCAATCCATTGTAGTAAGCTTTTCCTGCCAGATTTACTTAAACTATTGAAGAAGTCTCTTGATCCTGGGAATTCATTGAATTTCCTTGCTAAATCCGAAGGGACTTCCAAGGTTTCAGCAGCATCCAAGATAGACCATGAGCCATTTTTTTTGGCAATTTCCACCGTTTTCAAGCCTGCCTCAGACATCAAGCCTTTCTCTAATAAAGCTTTAATTTTGTCTTTATTCGTTTTGGACCAGATACTGTTTGCCTTTCTTTTGCTGAAGTATTGTCTATACTTTTCATCATCTATAGGCTTTTTCAGACTATCTATCCAGCCAAACCGCAAAGCTTCGTCTACAGATTCGCTCCAGGTAAGGTTTGGAGTAGGTGATTTTTTCTTATAAACAATGAGCCATACCGCCTCTTTTATTATGTGATGGCGTTCTAGCCAATCGCTCCATTCTTCTTTGTTTGTTGGACAGAAATCCTCGATTACTACCTTGGACATGGTTTTAATTCATTCTTTTAACTATTAGTGATTTTCTTGCATACAATCTTCCAAAATATTTGCCCCGGCTTACCTTTTATACTTTTCGAAGGTTCCATTATTTTCTCTGAATCTTGTAAGCCAAAGTCTCCAAATTCATCCTTTACAGCGTCTAAGTTATAAAAAAATAATTCAACACCATGAGGTGTCAAAAATCGGTTCTTGTCAATCATCGCCCCTTTCCCAAAAGCATGATCATCGGTAGAAATGGCTACAAAAATCATAATACCATTTTCTCTAAGCTGATTGTAACAATCGACAATTAGTTTGGCCCTTTCCTTTTCATCAAGTAAATGAATCAAAGCATAGCAAAAGATCCCATCAAAAACTTCATTGTCAAAAGGCATGTCGCTTACTGAGCCATGGTGCACATTGACTTCGCTCCCATAAGTCTTTTTAGCAATTGCAATTGCTGTTTCTGAGATTTCTATTCCGGTTACATAAAAGCCTTTATCCATAAAAGCCTTCGCATTTCTCCCATAGCCAAAGCCGGGAATCAAGATTTTGTGCAAACCATGCTTTTGAAACAACTTAATGGCATCAAATACAGCATCAGCCGGGCTGAATCCCCACATGGATTGCTTGTCCTTGAAGCTCTCCTCCCAAAATTCCGTCATGTTTTGCTTTTTTACCAAAATTCTTTGCATTGCCTACCAATTTATAAATTTTTCAATTGGTATTTGCCATCTCGTTAAAGTTAAAGTATCGCTCCTATGGAGCTGGTGATAATTCAAAAACCTAGTGCTACTAAAATAAAACTCCTACAGAGTTTTGGACATAAGTTATTATTAAACTACAAATGTTTAAGCCCTATCGAATCAAATCAAACCTTTTTGAAACCAATTCGAAATTACCTGTAATAAATGAGGCAATTACATTCAAAACAAAGAAAAGCCAGACCAATTTAAATTGGAAGATATTACCTTTTAAATCCTTAATAGACAGATCTCTTATCAAATCCTCTTCCTTCTCTTTTGTTTTAATATTCAATAGGTACTCTTGAACTCCCCCATCAAAGTCAAGCACATTTAGTCCTTCTTTTGAAATTTCATAAGCTCCCTTATTCTTACGCTTAACTAAGCCTAAATTTTCAGAACGGCGAATAGCTTTATCTCTAATATCGGGAATACTATCATCAAATGGTATCATGCCATTCTCAATGCATTCAGCCAAGATTAAATTAATTTCATCTGCAATTTGTTTTTCCATAATCTCATCTCGTAAAATATTAAAGCCAATAATTTAGAAAATTCTTAAGACAATAGTTTAATTAAATTTACGGATATTAATTTGAAAACCTTAATGCTCCAGAGGAGCAATATTTTTGTAGCATATTGTACGGTCTATGATCAGGAGCTCCAGAGGAGCGGCACCACATTCCAACCAATCAAACGTGTATTGGTCTTCTGAACCCTGAAACCTAATTAGAAATTCTCGGTTTCGTACTGCAATGACGTACTGTATTAAAATTTAGGTATCGCTCCTATGGAGCTGATGATAATTCAAAAAATTAGGGTTACAAAAATGAAACTCCTACGGAGCTTTAATATGCTCTAGAAGAGCGGCTCCTCATTCCAACCAATCAAATAAGTATTGATCTTCAAAAGAAACTTCGAATTCTTTCAAAAATGTCATATACTCTTCTCTAAATGATGTTCGTTTATGATGTTCTGGCTGATTATAAATATAATTCACCACCGCGTCTAACTGACTTTTTCCATAGCTAAATGCACCATAACCTTCTTGCCAATTAAATTTCATTTTCCTATGTTCATTAACCCATTTTGTGGTATTTGATTTAATATCCCTAGCTAAATCTGAAATTGACTGTGAAGGGTTTAAGCCTACCAATATATGGCAATGGTCAGGCATAAAATAAATGGCCAACATTTTGTGTCTTTTGTTAGATATTATCCCCGAAATGTATTTTTCCATTGGAACCCTGAAACTCTCTTTAATTATTGATTCGCGGTTTTTTACAGCAAAAACGTACTGTATCAAAATTTGGGTATAGGTATTCGCCATGTCGTTAAAATTTAGGTACCGCTCCTAGGGAGCTGGTAATAATTCAAAAATCCAGTGCTACAAAAATAAAACTCCTACGGAGCTTAACCACAACTTAATCCATTGAAAATAATATAATTAAACCTAAGAAATAAAACAAATTCGATCGTGTATTGCTAGTTAAATAAACTAATATTTTGTTCTTTCATTGTTCTATATAGCCCCCTATTTACGAACTATTATTTACTCAAACCTAGAAACAAATCCTTCTTGCTCCCCCCATAATTCACTTAGGAATTATGGGGGGAGCAATATTTTTGTAGCCTATTGTATCGTCTTTGATCAGGAGCTCCAGAGGAGCGGCACATTCCAACCCTTCAAAAATGTATTGGTCATCAAAAGGAACATTGAATAACTATAATCAATGCTGTCCTAAATAATTTTTGATTTATCATTTGGTCTGTAT
>TARA_R110001599_G_scaffold353590_1_pt1 | contig 11334 bp, 9 predicted proteins | sample TARA_R110001599 | Tara Oceans TARA_R110001599 (sample SAMEA4398360) | marine metagenome | biome: Polar Biome; feature: [MES] marine water layer (ENVO:01000295) within the mesopelagic zone...; material: water (ENVO:00002006), including particulate matter (ENVO:01000060) such as...... | reverse complement strand
GGGACAAAAATCTTTAGAGAAATCAGTAAAGAGCTTAAAAAAAGAGGCTTGAAACTGAAAATTGAAGGCTAAACAATGTAGCCACTCCAATAAAACGATTCTCATCCCTTTGGTTTTCTTTCTATCTTCCGATTCAAACAACCCTATTAAAAATGAATCGGAAACACACGCTGCTATTTTTATTACTCTACTCTCCCATGCTTTTTGCGCAAGAAGTGAGAGTGCTGAACCCAGTAACATGGCCAGAATCTGATAAAGACACCGCCACATACACCATAAAGGGTGAAAGGCATGGCGTCAGCTTTTTCAAACAGTTTCGGCATGCTGAAGTGCAATACGAACCCACAAATCAGCTCACCTTCGACACTTACCATACCGTAAACGTGATGTATCACTGGTATAAAGTATGGGCCGAAAAGTATCCAGACATTGTCGATATCTATCAAGTAGGCACCAGTTTTGAAGGTCGACCTATTCTACAAATGACCCTGACCAATAAGAAAACTGGCAAAGACACCGATAAGCCTGCTGCCTATTTTGAAGGTGGCCGCCACAGTGGTGAAATCACCAGTAGCGAATCTATTTTATGGTTAACCAATCATTTATTAGAAGGCTATGGTAGCGATGCAGCAATTACGAAATTGATCGATACCAAGGCGATTTACTTAAGGCCGCAAAACAACCCTGATGGCTCGAATCTATATTTGAACACTGCCCAAAGAAACCGTTCTACAGTAAGACCACACGATAACGACCGTGACGGTTTGCTTGATGAAGATGACGAAGAAGATTTGGACGGTGATGGTATTATGTACCAAATACGGGTAAAAGCCAAAAAAGGTGAAACAGGCACGCATATCATTGACCCGAGAGATCCAAAGGGGCGTTTAATGAAGCGTTCGGAGAACGGCAATTATTTCGTTTACAGCGAAGGCATTGATAACGATGGCGATGGCCGTTATAATGAAGATGGAATTGGCGGACTCGATTTGCACAGAAATTACCCAGAAAACTGGAGACCCGATACTGGAGAGGATGAGACAGGCAGAGGCTATACACAAAACGGAGCAGGTGCTTTCCCTATGTCTGAACCTGAATCGCGTTCCATCGTCATGTGGATGCTTACTCACCCCAACATTTCTGTAGCCAACTCTATGGACACCAGAGTACCAATGCACTTGAGGGCCCCTTCTACTTCGAAAAGTGAAGAAAGAATGTACCCTGAGGATTTAGACATCTATTTAAAGTATGATCAAGTTGGAATGGACATTACGGGCTACCCTTGGGCGGGCGATGTTTTTGAGACTTATGCCACGCGCTACAAAGTAAACCCATCTACTGGCGATCCCTTGAAGCCAAGTCCCCTATTCGGACACGGCCCTGATTTCGGTTACTTCTATTATGGGTCCATTTGGTATGGCGATGAGCTGTGGAACAATGGCGCCATGAAGGATTACGATAACGATGGTATTTATGATGATTATGACGGGCTTCGTTGGGACGATGAAGAAAACGGAGGTCGTGGTTTTAGAGAATGGGAACCCTTTGATCACCCTACATTAGGCAAAACCGAAATTGGTGGTTTTCACCCTAAATTCTTTGGCCAAAACGGACCACCGTGGCAGTTAGAAAACTGGGCGAAGAAGCAAGCGCTCTTCAACTTGGCCATGGCCATGGATTTGCCTCAAATTACTTTGGACGATGTAAGTGTAGAAAGCAAAGGCAAAGACACTTATGTGGTGAAAGTGAAATTCACCAATACAGGCCAACTTCCAACCGCACTGAAGCAAGCGCAATTGGTAAAGATCGTTCGTGAAGACCGCGTTCAGTTGCAGTTCGACTCGAAACTGACCAAAGGTGGAGATGACGCTCAAGTGCAAATCATCAGCCCTAGCTTATCCGATAAAACCCAGTACATGGACAGAACGCTATCTGGGCAAACCCAAGAGGCTACATTCGAAATCAAGCTTAACAAAATCAAAGGTGCTAAAGCGAAGGTGAAAATCCTTTCTACGCGTGGTGGCTACATTGAAACTGAAGTGACTATAGGAACTCCTGAGAAATAATTAAAACCATTCTCTCATTCTCTACGGAGAAACACAATTTAAAGAACAGCCCTAAGATCAATTGATTTTAGGGCTGTTTTGTTTTCTCCCCTCTTCAAAAAAATAAGATAGAATTTCATACATTAATAAAACATAATAGTTTTATATCTACATATTTATATTTATTAATATTTATAAAAATTGAATTGAAGAAATCAAGTTTGATTCATTTTAGAATAAATAAATCACGAAGTAATAAGCCATTACAAAACAGGCGATAAACTTAAGCAATGTACCCGCCAGAAAACCAAGAAAGGAACCGAGTGCAGAACGCATAGCCTTATTCGTATCCTGACCAGCGCTCATTTCGCCCACAAATGCGCCAAGCAACGGCCCTATGATAATACCAAAAGGTGGAAAAAAGAACATCCCTATAATCAAACCTATGGTGCTCCCCCACACTCCCCTTTTGGTTCCCCCAAATCGTTTTGTCCCATAAATGGGAACAATATAATCGAGCACTGTAACCGCTACAGTGATTAAGGCCAAGGTCCATAAAGTGTCTTCTGGAATATCAGTGCGTTCAGTAAAATGCAAAAAAAGTAAGCCTAAAAAGCTAATAGGTGGGCCCGGAAGAATGGGCAAAACACAGCCTGCAATCCCCACAAGCATAAAAACTATACCTAAAACTATGAGCAGTATATCCATGGCTAAAAAAGTGATTGATATTTAAAGATGATTAATTTTGGTGTATAAGTCATGATGGACATTCGAAAACAACTTTTAAAGGAACACTCCAAAGAGAATACGAACCTGATCGTTTCATATGTTGCAGAACAACAGGAACGGTTTGATGCGCTGATGAATCTATTTCTTAACGATGAGTATTGCGTAACTCAGAGAGCGGCTTGGGTGGTTGGAGAAATTGGCAGAAAAAAGGTGGAGATGCTTAAACCTCATTTAAAAACGATGGTCTTCCACCTTAGACAACCCAATTTGCATGACTCCATTAAGCGCAATACTGTGCGTGTGCTTCAGGAACTAGACATTCCAGAAAACCTGTGGGGCGAAGTAGCGGACATTTGCTTTGGCTATTTGGCCTCTAAAAGTGAAGCCATCGCCATTAAGTGCTTTTCCATGACAGTACTTTTGAATATTACCCAAAGGGTACCCGAACTGAAGAGCGAACTTCAAATCCTGATTGAAGACCAAATGCCTTATGGCTCTGCTGGATTTAAATCCAGAGGAAAACGAACGCTGAAAGCACTTCAGAAGCTGAGGTAATGGTAACCGATGGCTCACAGAAAACTTCCTCATAGCTACCATTATTTGGACGCTATAAGGAAGTTTTTATAAATTACATGAGATGTATACGTCACAACTGTGGCGCATACATTACGTTGTGTACAAGTTGAAACATTACTCAAAAAAAAATTTACATTAATTTCCCAGTTTTTTCAGTTGATTAAGAGCAACAAGATTATCAGGGTTTAACTCAAGAGATTTTTTAAAATTTTCAATAGCTAATTTTTGCTCTCCAGAATAATTAAATGCATTTCCCAAATGCAGATATGCATCCGAAGAATTCGGGTTTTCTTCAACCCAAAATTTAAATAATTCCAGAGCATCTTTAGGGAATTTTTCTAATAATTCAAACCCAATAATGTATATATCATTTGGGCCTATGTAAAGATCTGTAAAGCCATCTCGTTTTAGAGACTTGTATTTTTCGATAGCTTCATGAGTTTTTGGAATACTATCTACTTTAAACGAATCATCATATAACACACCTAAAAGCTCCTTAGAAATAGAACTTTTTTTCGTTTCCAAAATCTCTATATCAAATATCAAGGTCTCTTTTGGTGGAACCCCCCGAGAGTTTCCCTTCTCACCGTATGCTAAATAGTAGGGCATTATAAACTTACCTCTATCACCTACTTTCATAAGTGAAATCGCTTCATTCGTTCCTTTTATTATTTTATCCGAAGGATATACAGATCCCGCGGGAGTATTTTTATCTCTAGATGATTGAAGCTTTTCACCATTGGATAACCAAACAGTGTAGTGTTGAACAACAACTAATCCTGAATCAATCGCCTTTCCATTTCCTCGTTGTGTTAAAAAGTATTTTAATCCTGTTTTCGTTGTAATGGTATCATTTGTCTGGGAGAACACAATGTGAGCTGAAAATAGTAATATTAAAAAACAAAATATTTTCATCCTTGTAAGAAATAACTTCATTTGAAGTTAAGAAAAAAGTTTAGTAAAAACCAGTACACAACAACGTGTATAATCTGGCCAATCACTGTCGCAGGTTCTCCGAACCTGCGACCACTATTAACCTAGGACTCTGTCCTTGGGTGGACCATATTTACACCCAACCTTGATATTTTAGACCTTTCGTGCCCTGCCAGTGGTAGGCAGGCTCAAGGAAGGAAAGGAGGCAGTGGTAGTTAAAATGGTTAAAACCATTACTTATTGACATGGATACAAATAGCCCACGGTTTAAACCGTGGGCTATGGAATGCTAAATCAACACCAACCGTTTCAACGGTTTTAAATCCAGAGGAAAACGAACGCTGAAAGCGCTTGAGAATCTTTATTAGTCCATATATCACATAATTTCTACTTTAGAGGAACGAATATTTAAAGAGAGTTCAACTTTTATAAGGACTAAATCGTAAATTCGGATTATGGAGATCAATATTCAAAACACCAAAATCGAATTGATTCAATGGTTGACCACCCTTGAGGATAAAGGGACTTTGGAGAAACTGTTGGCGCTACGTAAAAGCCAGCTCAAATCAGCTCCACATCAACTTAGTCAAGACGAGAAAAAGTCCGTTGAACTCGGTTTGGAAGATTCAGAAGACGGTAAAATAGTTTCTCACCAGGAAGCTAAGAAGGTTTATGAAAAGTGGTTATGAAATTACTTGGACAGCTCATGCCTTAGAAGAGTTAAAACACACCTTCGAGTACCTAGAAGAAAATTGGACTCATAAAGAACTCCATAGACTATCAGTAGAGATTGAAAACACTTTGAATTTAATTTCTAAAGCCCCAAAGCTATTTCAGTCCACCGATAAAAAGAACGTTAGAAGAGCTGTTGTTCTCAAGCTCAACACCATATTTTTCTTAATAAAGGAAAAGGACAATACTATTGAAATCCTCTCCTTTTTCAATAACCGCAGGAACCCAGAAAAAGCAGAAACTGGAAGTTAGTCCCAATACTAGCGTTTTTATAAAAGGTGCTCAATATAGAACACCACCTGTTCGTATCTGACCGTATCCGCTTTTCATAAACTACTCTCAGTCAATGCATATAAACTTTCCGTTCATGGCATGTATGTTGTAAATCAGCATGCGAACCTTCAGTTTAGACTATGCTCAAGAATTTCCTTTTGGTTTCCTACCGTAATCTTCGTCACAACAAAGGAGCTTCCTTCCTCAATATCCTGAGCCTTTCTTTAGGCATGGCGGCCTGCCTGTTTATTTTTCAATACTTATACTTTGAATATACCTTCGATACCTTCTCTAATTCAAATCATGTATATCGGGTTGAAACAGATACCTACGGATTTAACTCTTTAGAAAAGAAAGATGCCCTTACTGCTCCTTTTATCGGGCCAGAATTAAAAGAAACTTTTGATGAAATAGAGAATACCACGCGTTTAATGCCCTTTTCTGATAATGGAACAGCCTTCTTTAGTCAAAGCCAAGCGGACGGTTCTTCCCACCCTCTATATGTTGAAAAGGTCTATTTTGCCGAAAACTCTCTGCTTGAAATCTTTTCTATTAAACTGATTGAAGGAGATCCAGAAGAAGTACTTTCTGCTCCAAATACCATTTTAGTTTCAGAATTGGGAGCGCAAAAGCTATTTAGGGAAGATTCGAAAAAAGGCATTTCTATTTTGGGTAAAACCCTAAAAACCGGGCGTGAAGGAATTGATGAGAACGTGTATACCATCACAGGGATTTTTAAAGACTTCCCCATAAAAAGCCATTTACAAAGTAACATGCTGGTCTCTCTTACTTCACCAGAATCGGGACTCGGTTTTTCATCAGGGATAAAGAGCCAAATTCTTTATACCTACCTCTCAGAAAAACCCAACAGCAGTGTACAATCTATTCAAACCAAGGCCAGCAACCATATTTACCCGCCCCAACCTATTGACACTTTGGAGAACCGGATTTCTTTCCTACCAATTCAAGAAATTCATTTGAACTCCACAAGTTCCAACGAACCTTCACCCAGGGCCAACATTGTATTTCTTACTTTTTTAGGCCTGGTTGGCCTTATCATTCTCATTCTTTCCTGCACCAACTATGTGAATAGCGCCATTATCAATTCCATTGATCGAGCAAAGGAAGTGGGCGTAAGGAAACTACTTGGCATTGCACCGAGACAGTTAATGCTTAGCTTTTTGGGAGAAGCTTTCATGATCAATCTCTTGGCTGGAGTTCTCGCCTTTTTCAATTTTATAGTGGGACTGCGTTTGATGAAGCTCTATACCAAGGTGGATTATCCAGTACCAACGGGGTGGGAAACGCTGAAAATAGGATTGGCCTTTGTGCTTGTTTTGGTCTTCGTCAGCACTATCCTTTCAGGAATTTACCCTGCCACTTTTCTCTCCGCCCTTAAACCCATCGAGGCATTAAGAGGAAAGGCACAGGTGCTCAACTCCAAGCTTTCATCCAAAGGGTCAAAAGTCATTAGGTTTCTGCTCGTTTTCCAAATTGCCATGGGCATTAGCTTTCTTTCGGCCGTTTATATTGTTCATCAGCAATTAGAATTCCTCAAATCGCACGACAGTCAATCCATAGAACTGAAAGTAACGGCCAAGTTTCCGGGAGTTGGCGGCACCAATCAGGCCTATATTGATAAGTTTAAACGCTTTATTCAAGCCCAACCCAATGATAGAATCAAGGAGGTTAATTTGACAAACCTTTACAATGGACAGATCAAAAAGACACAAAGCGTAAAACCTTTCTATTTGGTCGACCACCAGCAAGACACCACCCAAGCCAATTATCAGCTTTATGTGATTGATCATCAATATTGGAAAGATTCCGCTCAAATTTTTCTGGCTGGCAAAAACTTCAGCTCGCAATTCTCTGCGGATTTCGACAAAGTCATTATCAATGAATCGGCAATGCAGGCCCTAGGTTTCGCAGAACCTGACAGTCTTTTAGGGAAACAAGTGGGTCAGTACAATGGCTATTTGAATGTTTCTGGGGTGATTAAAAACAACTCTGCAATGGAGCCGCCCAAGGCCTATGTTACAGGCATCAATCACCCTACTTTTTTCCAGATGACGGTAAAATCGGAAGGAAGTTCGAGCGAAAAAATAATGGCCACTTTAGACAACCTAGAGTATATTTGGGCTTCTCAATTCCCTAACTTCTATTTCTTAGACCGCCAATACAACGACCAATTGGCCATGGAACAGAACATACTTAGCCTGTTCTTTTTCTTTTCGTTGATCGCCATTCTTATTGCCAGTTTGGGAATGTTTGGCCTATCTTCATTTACCGCGTATAAACGAACCAAGGAAATTGGGATTCGGAAAGTTTTGGGCGCCCATGCAGGTCAGATATTGGTGCTATTGTTATACGATTTTCTATTGCTCATTTTCTACGCAAGTATATTGACATTACCCGTTGTAATGTATGGCGCAAGAGAATGGCTGGCCAATTATGCCGTACGAATCAACTTGAGTCCCACTTTAGTGCTTTTCCCCATCCTTATGATGCTTATGATTTGTATTGTCATCATCGTGAAACAATGCTGGAAAACGATGGTCAGTAGCCCTGTAAGTTCACTGGAAGTGAGTTGAGCAGTACTCTTGTTCTTTACGGTTTCATTAGTCCGTCATTGCGAACCTGCAAGAGTGCATCGAAGCGAAGAAGCATACGTGAAGCAATCTCAATGACGACTTAAACCTCAACCCTATTTCGAGCCGTCATTTCGCAGCTTGCGGAGAAATATTTTCACGTTCCATAGATCAAGGTTAACTGTACCAAAAGGTTATTGCGCCCCGTTGGGGCTACAAAGGTGTCGCCCCGATGGGGCTTAATGTAGGATGTATGTTTCTTTATGTTACAAAGGGGCCGCCCCGATGGGGCTTTGCTTTTGCACAAGCATTCTACTTCTCTTAGCCCTGTAAGGGCGTGATATCAAACCGAAGGGTGCAACCCTTCGGTAGACAAGACTACGACTCACATAAGTCCTGTAAGGACGAGATAATAAAATATGTAAATGTTCTTTCAAACTGTCATTGCGAACCTTCAAGCGTGCATCGAAGTGAAAGAGCCTACGTGAAGCAATCTCAGTGATTACTTAACCGCAAAGCACGCGGAGTTTCGCAAAGGCATATTATTGAAAAGCGAAGTAAATGGTAAGCAAAATTTTTAAACCACCTTATACCCAACATTATTTGTATGCTATAAGGACTTTTTAATAAATTACATGGAATATAAATATCACAAAAGGGACATCCATATAGCGTTATCTGGAGTTAGTCAGTAGCACAATATGAGCTATAATTAAATCATAAACATATGTTTGGAATAAAACACATAAAATTTGACTCAATGACTTATGTTCTTCATTTTAAAAATGGGAACATAAAAAGAGAAGGTCGTGGACTCTCATTTTTCTACTTCTCTCCTAGCAGTTCAATAGCAGCAATTCCGATGGGAAGTAATGACCTACCGTTTATCTTTAATGAATCAACGAACGATTACCAAACAGTCTCTATTCAAGGACAGATTAGTTACAAAATAAATGACCCAAAAATCTTAGCCAATGTGCTAGATTTCACTGTTCAAGACAATGGGAATTACAAAAAAAATGACATCGAAAAATTAAGCCAAAGAATTATCAATGAGGCGCAAACGGCAACTTCGGCCTACATACATGGAATCAAATTAAAAGAAGCAATTCGTTCTGCAAAAGCCATAGAACAGAATATTACAGAAGGCCTTAAGGCTTCTCCTGCGATCGGAATGCTTGGTATTGAAATTTTGGGAGCAAATATTCTTGCCATACAAGCAACGCCAGAAATGGCAAGGGCTTTAGAAACTGAAACAAGAGAAAAACTCCAACAAGAAGCTGATCAAGCTATTTATGAAAGACGAAATTTCGCAGTTGAGCAAGAACGGATCATCAAGGAATCTGAATTAAACACAGAAATTGCCATTGAGGAGAAGCAAAAACAAATTGCTGAAAAGAAAATGGAATCTGATGTTCAAAAAGCAGACAACCAGCGAAAGTTAAGGGAAATGCAGATTGAAGCGGATATTTCAGTTGAAAACCAAAGGAAATCTCTTATTGAACAGAAAACGGCCAACGATAAAAAAGAAGCGGAAACCCAAGGCTATGTTTTAGAAACCACACTAAAACCTTATAAGGATATGGATTGGAAAACGCTAACCGCACTAAACAATAACCCTGATCCCAAATTCAATATTTCGCTGGCATTTCGAGAGCTGGCAGGCAATGCAGAAAAGATTGGAAACTTAAACATAAGTCCTGATCTACTGGATTCAATTCTGAGCGACAAGAAAGAAAACAAAAAATGAGCTTCGAGTATGCAATCATCGTCAAAAACAAAACACGTCTCGAAACTCTAATTGAACAATTCAATACAAAGGCCCAAGCAAAGTTTTATATTGAAAGACTTGGCGGCAATTTTGAAGAGTATGAATTGGAAGATGAGATTTTTAGAAGCGCATTAAATTCTCTTCAAACCCAACTGTCACGTGTGATTAAGAATAAGACGGTTGAACGGGAGTTTGTTCCTTCATATATTTTTTCTAAAAAGAATATTGTGGTTGTAATTGGTCAGGATGGACTTGTTGCGAACACCGCCAAATACTCTAATAACTTACCCATAATCGCTGTAAATCCAGATAAACAACGATATGATGGCATTTTGTTACCATTCGACACTTCAGACTTTATTGGTGGTGTAGAGAATGTTTTAGGTGATAATTATAAAGCCAAAATCATGCGATTTGCAGAAGCTAAATTGAATGACGGGCAAAGGTTACTTGCCTTTAATGACTTGTTCATTGGCGCCTCTTCACATGTGTCGGCACGCTACAAAATCTCCTTCAATAAAACTGCAGAAGAACATTCTTCAAGTGGATTAATAGTATCCACTCAGGCTGGCTCTACGGGCTGGTTAAGTTCCATTTTCAACATGGCTTATGGTGTTACTGGCATGTTCGAGAAAACCCTCAAACACAAAAGGCCGAAGCTAAAAGAAAGTGAGTTGTTGTTTGCTGTCCGCGAACCATTTAAGAGTATTAAAACTCAAACGGGAATAGTGTCGGGGGTAATTCGAAATCAAAACAAATTGACTATCGAATCATTTATGCCTTCCAATGGAATCATATTCAGCGATGGTGTAGAAAAAGATTTCTTGAAGTTTAATAGTGGCTCAATAGCGACAATCGGAATTGCAGAAGAAACTGCCAAAATCGTATTGAACGAAAAATAGAAGCACCCCCCTATTCAAAGGAATCCCCTCCAATCTGCTCCAAGTCACAAATATCTGTTAAAGCAGAAGCTTTATACTACTCTCTACTGTTGAGCCATTTGTAAAATTCGCTTCAATTCCCTCACCATTTCTATGCTGGTGGTACTTTCGTTTTTCGGAATGGCTGCACTGTGATATTCCGTAGCGCCCGTCTCAAATAAGCGCTCCAAATTGTTAGGCCTTACACCTCCACCCGGCATAATAATCATTTCACCTTCGGCTTCTTCAATCAACTCGCCTATCATGTCCAATCCTTCTAAAGCATTTGGAGCGGTGCCCGAAGTCAATATGCGCTGAATCCCGATTTCCTTCAATGTTTCCAGTGCCTCGAATGGATTGGGCACCTGGTCGAAAGCCTTGTGGAAGGTAACGTCTAGAAAACTGGCACATTCCAACAGTTCTGCCGTCTGATAATCATTAATTGTTCTATCCTCATTGAGGCAACCAATCACCACACCATCGCAGCGCATTTCGGCACAATGGCGAATGTCTTCTTTCATGAGCTCCATTTCCATTTTGGAATACACAAAATTCCCCGCCCGCGGACGGATCAATACAAATACAGGAATTTGAAGCAGTTCTCTGGTCAGTTTAATCAAACCGTGGCTGGGTGTTAGTCCATCGGCTTCTAGGTGCGAACAAAGTTCTATTCTATCGGCTCCACCGTTTTGGGCGTTGAGGGCAGATTCTATGGAATTGGCACAAATTTCAAGTAGCATAGGGCAAATATGGAAATAGCTTTG
>TARA_R110001599_G_scaffold10295_2_pt1 | contig 11334 bp, 19 predicted proteins | sample TARA_R110001599 | Tara Oceans TARA_R110001599 (sample SAMEA4398360) | marine metagenome | biome: Polar Biome; feature: [MES] marine water layer (ENVO:01000295) within the mesopelagic zone...; material: water (ENVO:00002006), including particulate matter (ENVO:01000060) such as...... | reverse complement strand
TATATAACAGGACAAGACATTTACGTTGACGGCGGATGGACCGCAAAAGGATTATAAGATGACACTAGAAATGACACACGTTGACAAAGGCTGGGGCTGGGAACGTTGGATTGTTAATAAAGAAGAATATTGTGGGAAACTATTATTTTTCAATAAAGACAAGCGTTGCTCTTGGCACTACCATGAACTTAAGGACGAAGTGTTTTATCTCCAGTCTGGAAAGATGTTGATCAAGTATGGAGATGATGACAATTTAGATGAAGCCAAAGAGTTAGTTCTAAAGGCCGGAGACAATTTCCATGTTTATAGGGGACTAAGACATCAGATGATTGCGCTAGAAGATACCGAACTGTTTGAGTTTTCAACACAGCACTTCGATAGCGACAGTTACAGGGTGGTTAAAGGTGATTAAAAAACTAAAAGTAAATTTGTTTGATAGTCTTGCTCCACCTCACTATGATGAGTACTGGGGTTGTCAAAACTTCTCAAGTGAGTTTGAACCTACTAGAATTGAATGGCTTAAGCAGGGAACTGGAATGGGGCTACCGGAGTTCGACGGTGTTACTGTGTTTACTGACAAAGACTTTATGTCACCCTGGGTAGACAAGGTTAAAAGTAGATACAAAGTTGCTTGGCTGGTTGAGTGTAAAGGAGTCCACTCGTTTGCTTACGATCATATTATAAATTACGAAGACAAGTTTGATTACATTTTTACTTTTGATCAAGATTTGTTAGATCGTGGTCCAAAGTATGTTCAGAATCTAATTGCCACATCCCGTGTTTCCAACGACGACGCTGGTATTCACGAAAAGAACAAGATGCTTTCGCTTATAGCTTCTAAACAAACTATGACTCGTGGCCACCGCTTGCGTCACACAATTGCTAATGCAATTAAGGACAAGTACGAGGTAGACCTTTGGGGCGGAGCATATAAGCCGTTTGGGAAAGGTAACAGTGGGTTAACTGCGGGAGCCATCAGAGAGGGTAAAACAGAACCTCTAAAAGATTACCGTTTTAGTGTTACTATTATGAACTCAAAAGAAAAGAATTATTTTACAGAAACCCTAGTAGATGTTTTTCGTCACGGCACAATTCCTATTTTCTGGGGATGTCCAAATGTAGGAGAATTTTTCAACCAAGAGGGTATCTTACAATTCAATACAGGACCAGAATTAATTAATATTCTTGACAATCTATCAGAGGACTTATATCTTAGTAAACTAGAATATGTCAAAGAAAACTACGAGATTGCAAAAAAATATGTGTCAATGGATGATACATTCGCAACAAACTTAACAAAAACTATACCGGAGCTTTTAAATGACTAGAAAATATCTACCCACGCTTTCAGAGTTGATTGATAGATTATCTATCGCTCAACTTAAGGAAGTCTTTATCACTGATCATAAAGAAGAATATGCACAGGAGATCTCTGATATTTGTCACGATATAGATTTGTGCCTGAAAGAGACAAAGTATTTAGACGCAGAAGTTATCAGAGCCGTAGTTGTATTATCCCAGATGAATCTTCATATTTGGCACAATGAGTCAAACTATAGAAAAGGCATAAAGGATGGCAACGACTTAGAATTAACTCACGGACTTAACGGTATTCGTAATACAGCAAAAAATAAAATTCAAGAAATTGCTGGCGGAAGAAAAGATTATAAGATTGATTGTTTGGCTGCTGAGTTCAAAGATTGGGATATTAGTTGGTAAACAATACTTTTTCAGAGGTTGGAGTTTTTGATGCTGATATGTTCCGAGACTATAGGGGAGATATCTGGACAACCTATAAGAAAAAAACTTCTCCAATAAAGCTAGATTTTATCCACGATAAGTATTCGTCTTCGAGGAAGAATGTCATCCGTGGCATACACGGAGATTACAAAACCTGGAAGATGGTTAGTTGCCTACAAGGAGAATTATATTTTGTTGTAGTTGATAACAGACCAGATTCAGAAACATATCTCCAGTGGGACTGGATGCTGTTAGACGACAAGACAAGAAAACAGGTATTGGTGCCGCCAGGGTTTGGAAACGGTTTTTGTGTGATGAGTGAAAATTCTGTATTTAGTTACAAGCTGGCGTATAATGGAGAATATTCTGATGTGGGAGATCAGTTCACCTTAAAGTGGAACGATCCTCGTGTTAATATAGATTGGCCAACGAACAATCCAATTTTACAGGCAAGAGATAAATGAATATACCAAGTCATCTAAAGAAGGTCCGAGATATTTCTGTTACGGAGCAAGAGCTAATTGATTTTGAATCAAAGGTTCGTGATAGCTATGAAGCAGGAAAGATTAGCGGACCAATACACCTAGCAAAAAACAACGAGAAAGAATTGATAGAAATCTTCCAGTATATCAGTGAAGATGACTGGGTATTCGTACCCTGGAGAAACCATTATCACGCTATTCTACACGGGGTTGATAAAGAAAAGCTTTTTAGTTCTATTGTAGAGGGTCGCAGTATGGGTACAAACAATGTAAGCCCAAACTTTTATGCCTCATCTATTGTCGGGGGCATTATCCCGCTAGCTTTAGGTGTTGCACTTGCTCTTAAAACAAAAGGTTCTGACAGAAGAGTTTGGTGCTTTGTTGGTGATATGACATCAGAAACAGGTGTCTTCTACGAAGCACACAAGTATGCGAAAAACTTCGATCTGCCATTGCAGTGGGTTGTGGAAGATAATAATATGAGTGTGCATACTCCAACTGATATGGCCTGGGGAGAAAAGCAACAAGTACCAGAGGGTGTGATCTATTATGAGTATGATATGAGCTATCCTCATCACGGAACTGGGAAGTGGGTTAACTTTTAATCATGAAATACAGAGACGAACTTATAAGATCTATGGAATGGTTGGCAGAGAAAGATAATACAATTTTTCTTGGTCAAGCTTGTAAAGTCAGCGGACACGCAATCTCAAGCACATTAGAAAAAGTACCAGAAGATAAAAGGGTTGAACTGCCAGTCTTTGAGGAAACTCAAATGGGAATGTCAACAGGGATGGCTCTGGAAGGATTTGTCCCAATAACAATGTATCCCCGGTTTGACTTTTTTATTCTGTCTTGTAATCAATTAATCAATCATTTGGATAAGATGAGAGATATGTCCAAGGGTGATATGACGCCACGAGTAATTATTCGTGTTGCGGTGGGATCTAAGAATCCTATTGATGCTGGACCTCAACACACTCAAGATCATACTGATGCGTTTCGTAAAATGTTAACAGACGTTAATGTTGTACAATTAAATGAACCAGAAGATATCTTCCCGGCGTTTAAGGAAGCATATGAACGTGAAGATTCTAAATCAACGTTGCTAATTGAGTATGGAGAACATTATGGGACAAAATAGATTTGAGTGGCCGTTAATCAACGACAATATAACGGAACAAGATAAAGAAGCTTTAATCAAGTGGTTACAAGAGCCTGACGTAAGGTTTACACAATCAAAGTATGTTAAAGAGTTTGAGCAAGCCTGGTCGGACTGGCTTGGTGTCAAATATACTGTCTTTGTAAATTCAGGAGCATCTGCAAACTATATTATGGCTTCTATCCTCAAAGAGATGACAGGAGGTGGGGAAGTTATCGTCCCACCCATTGGTTGGGTTTCAGACATATCACCAATTGTCAATCTTGGTATGACTCCTGTATTTGTTGATGTGGACCCAGGAAGTATGGCAATTACTGCTGAGAATATTCGAAATGCAATTACAGATAAAACAGTAGGGATTACTCTGGTCCATGCACTTGGATTCAATGGATTGACCGATGAACTAATTTCGCTGGCAGAAGAAAATGATTTAGTCTTGATAGAGGACTGTTGTGAATCACACGGTGCTACATTTAACGGACACAAGATTGGAACCTTTGGTTCAATGTCTAATTTTTCGTTTTACTTCGGGCACCACATTACGACTGTCGAGGGCGGTGTGGTTTGTACTAATGATAAAGAGGTTTATGAACTAGCGAAGATGTTTAGGTCGCATGGAATGATTAGGGAAGCTGGCGATGATATTGCTGATGCTTTTAGTAAAAAGTATCCAGACCTTAACCCTCTGTTTCTATTTGCTGTCCCAGGTTATAATGTCCGGAATACAGAATTTAATGCTGTCCTGGGATTAGAACAAATCAAAAGACTAGACAATGCTTGTGTACTTAGGGCTAACAATTTTCAAACTTGGGTTGATAATTTGGACAGCCAAAGATTCCAGACAGATTTTAATATAGAAGGTAATAGTAGTTTTGCATTGCCCTTAGTTGTGAAGCGCCAGGACAAGAATCTTTTCAAGAGAGTTTGTTCGGAATTGGAAGATAGAAAAGTAGAATATAGGATAGGTACCGCAGGTGGCGGCAACCAGGCGAGGCAGCCATACCTACAGAAATATGATCACCGAATTGTTGGTGAACTAAGTGTAGCAAATCATATACACGACTATGGACTCTATGTGGGAAACCATACAGAATTAGATAAACAACAAATTAAAAACTTATGCGAGGCTCTAAATGACTGTTGATTACAAAAACAAAAAGGTTCTAGTTACTGGTGGTACTGGAATGATTGGTCGCCAACTTGTTGACCTATTGGTTGAGCGGGGAGCAAACATTTATGTAGTATCTCTTGATCCACCAAAAGGTTTACCTGAATCAGTTAAATATTTCTATGCCGACCTTACGGACTTTGAGGCTTGTCAGACCGCTTGCCTCGGTATGGATTATGTATTTAATCTTATTGGAGTTAAAGGTTCGCCAAAGATGTGCAAAGAACAGCCTGCTGATTTTATGGTTCCAATGCTTCAGTTTAACACCAATATGATGGAGGCTGCTCGTCGAGCAAATGTTAAGTGGTATTTATATACAAGCAGTGTAGGCGTGTATCAACCAGCAGAAGTTTTCAAAGAGGATGATGTTTGGTCAACGTTTCCTTCAGACAATGACAGATTTGCTGGCTGGGCTAAAAGAATCGGAGAACTACAGGCTGAAGCGTACAAGATCCAGTACGGTTGGGATTGTGTCTCTATTGTAAGACCAGCTAATGTTTACGGACCATATGATAACTTTGATCCAGAAAACGCTATGGTCATCCCATCACTTATAAGAAAGTCATATGAAAATGATAAGCTTGAAGTATGGGGCGACGGATCACCGATTAGAGATTTTATTCACTCACGAGATGTAGCACTTGGTATGTTGCACATGGTTGACAATAAAATAAACGTCCCTGTGAATCTTGGCTCTGGCGAGGGTATTGCTATTAAACAAATTGTTGATATTGTGGTAGATAAGTGTCCTAAGGATATTGAGGTAGAATGGGACACTACTAAGCCTGCGGGTGACAAAAGAAGAATTCTTGATTCTACCCGTGCAGAAAGTGTAGGGTTTAAGACTTCAATCAGCTTAGAAGATGGAATCCAAGAAACAATAGAGTGGTTCGAGAAAAACAGGAGCACTATTGATGACCGACACAACGCCTTTACAAAGTAGAATCCTTGTTACTGGCACAAACAGTGGGCTTGGTAAATACATTGCATCACAGATTAGCTGCGCAATGCTCACCCGTGAGAACAGCGAAGCAGTGCTCAATGAAACTTATGATACGATAATTCATTGCGCTTTTAATTCCAGAAAAAACGTCAATGATTATTATGATGTTGTCAGGGATAATATTTTTTTAACAAAAGACTTATGTAAAGTTCCACACAATAAATTTGTGTTTATTTCTTCTGTAGATGTATATCAAGAGGAGGACAATCTTTACAAGACATCAAAGCTGATGGCCGAGTCAATTGTAAACAAGATGGCAACCAATCCGCTTACCTTGAGATGTTCGGCTATTCTTGGGCAAACTATGAGGAAAAACAACTTTCGTAAAATAATAGAAGATGTTGATCCTGACCTATCTCTATCTGGAGAATCTACTTTCAATTACATTTTACAAGAAGATATTTTAAACTTTTTAAACATTGCGATAAAAAAAGACTATAATGGCATAGTTGATTTTGTTTCCTCTACAAACATTACACTACAAGAGGTAGCAGATCTACTAGAAAAGAAAGTTAATTTTGGAAGCTATTTGTATGAGACTCCAGAATTATCAAGTGAAAACCTGGCATCAGTTTTTTCACCAGCCGTTTTAACATCTAAACAAAATGTCAAAAGATATTTGAAGGACATAAAATAATGAAAAACATTCTACTTTGTGGTGCTACCGGGTTTATTGGACGGAACCTTCTGGAGCACTTTGCTGATAATTCAAATTATAAAGTTCGAGCAGTATGTCACAATAAATCTGCTGTAGAGGGTTACGATAATGTTGAATGGTGCCAGGCAAATTTAAATAATCCAACCGATGTTGACCGCATTATGGAAGGTATTGATGTGGTATTACAATTTGCTGCAACAACGTCCGGTGCTAAAGATATTACAACTAAGCCATATATCCATGTAACCGACAATGCGGTAATGAATTCTCTACTTTTGAGATCTGCCTACGACCACGAGGTTGAGCATTTTGTGTTCCCCAGTTGTACGGTGATGTATCAGCCAAGCGATAAGGCTCTTAAGGAGAGTGACTTTTCTGAGTCCGATGAAATTTATTCAAAGTATTTTGGAGTAGGTAACACTAAGGTATACATTGAAAAGATGTGTGATTTTTATTCACGCCTGGGTAAAACTAAACACACAGTCATTCGCCACTCAAATATTTATGGGCCACACGACAAGTATGATTTAGAGAGAAGTCACGTTTTCGGTGCTACTGTCACTAAAGTTATGACAGCGAAAGACGAAGTTGTAATGTGGGGTACCGGCGAGGAGAAAAGAGACCTCCTTCACGTTCAAGATCTTTGTAACTTTGTAGAACTATCAATTAAGAACCAAGAAACTCCATATGAACTTTATAATGTAGGATTGGGAGAGGCTGTTTCAGTCCGTGATTTGGTTCATAAAATTATAAAAGCATCTGGAAAAGATTTGATTGTTAAATCAGACCTTTCAAAACCAACAATTAAAACAAGCCTATATCTGGATTGGAAAAAAGCTTTTACAGAACTTGGATGGTTTCCAGAGGTAACATTAAATAAAGGCATAGAAGATACTATTGAATGGTACAAGGAAAACATTGATGTCTAAGAATGTTTTAATAACAGGAATAACGGGAATGGTCGGGTCACACCTGGCTGATTTCTTACTTGAACAAACAGACTGGAATATTTTTGGGTTTTGTCGGTGGAATGACAACTTTGAAAATATTCAGCATTTATTCCCAAGGATTAATTCAAAAGATAGGATAGGATTAATTTATGGAGACTTAAACGATTTTCCGTCTCTTATAAACGCTGTTGAAGAATCCTGTCCAAACTATGTTTTCCATCTTGCGGCTCAAAGTTATCCTCAAACCAGTTTTGTGGCTCCCTTAGAAACTCTTGAGACAAATATACTTGGCACTGCAAAACTTCTAGAAGCAATTAACAAATCATCCTACGAGCCCGTGATACATGTGTGTGCAAGTTCTGAAGTCTTTGGTCGGGTACCAAAAGAATTTTTACCAATTAATGAAGAGGTAACATTTCACCCAGCATCTCCTTATGCGATATCTAAAGTTGGTACTGATCTTATAGGGCGATATTATGCCGAGGCATATGGACTTACCGTAATGACGACGAGAATGTTTACACATACTGGTCCTCGCCGGGGTGATGTATTCGCCGAGTCAACTTTTGCAAAGCAGATCGCAATGATCGAGGCGGGTATGTTACCTCCTGTAATAAAGGTAGGCAACCTAGACTCGTTGAGAACTTGGTCTGATGTAAGAGATGCGGTTAAGGCATATTATCTTTTGGTGACAAAAAATCCAACGGCTGGAGAATATTATAATATTGGCGGCACCTTTAGCTGCACGGTTAAGGATATGTTAGACTATTTAATCGCTCAGTCAACAGTTGAGGATATAAAGGTTGAGACGGATCCTGAACGTCTTAGACCCATTGACGCCGATCTGCAAGTTCCCGACACAAGAAAATTTACATCTCACACGGGGTGGACTCCTGAGATACCCTTTGAAAAAACAATGAATGATTTGTTAAACTACTGGAGAGAACGAGTCAGTAGCGGAAAACAATTTCTATCTAGATAATGATTAAAAAAGTTCTTATCATAGGCGAAAGCTGCAAAGACATTTTTAATTACGGTAATTGTGACCGTCTGTGTCCGGATGCACCTGTTCCAGTTTTTAACGGAACAACAACTACAGTATCTGACGGAATGGCGATGAATGTTGTGCATAATATTAAATCCTTGGGGATTGATTGCGACATTATCACGAATAAAAATTGGCAGCTTGTTAAAAAAAGCAGATACATCGATAATAAAACAAACCAAATGCTTCTTCGTATTGATGAAAATGATGAAGTCTTAGAGGGTTTAGATATATCTTTGGTTAAAGAAGACATCAAGAAGTATGATGCTGTCATAGTCTCCGATTACTGTAAGGGGTTCTTATCTGAAGACACGATGAAAGAGATTTCTCTTCTTCACGATAATGTGTTTCTAGACACAAAAAAGCTTCTAGGTGATTGGTGTGATAACATGCGCTATATAAAGATCAACTATTATGAACACAATAGAACAAAACATTTATTAGACAAAGATGTATACAACCGGCTTATTATAACTCTCGGCTCAAACGGCTGTGAACATAAGGGTAAAGTCTTTCCAGTTGATCGTGTTGAGATAAAAGACTCTTCTGGCGGCGGTGATACATTTATAGCAGGACTTGTAGCCGAATACTTAAAAACAAATGATATTGATAAGGCTATTAGGTTCGCAAATGATTGTGCAACAAAAGTTGTTCAAAAGCGAGGTGTAAGTGTAGTATGAAAACTGTTTGGACAAATGGTTGCTTTGATATTCTTCATCGTGGTCATATAGAGATGTTTAAGTTTGCAAAATCATTAGGGGACCAACTTATAGTTGGCTTAGATACTGATGAAAAAGTAAAAGAAGCAAAGGGTGACGACAGACCCTTCAATACTCTTGTAGATAGAGAGTTCGTAGTATCCTCTATAAGGTATGTTGATAAAACTTTTTCTTTTAACTCACAAAAACAACTAGAACACTTAATAAAATCTATAAACCCTGATATCCTTGTTGTGGGATCAGACTGGGAAGGCAAATATGTCGTTGGTGCTGAATATGCTAAAGAGGTTATATTTTTTCCAAGGGTTGATGGATATTCAACAACGAAGGTATTAAAAAATGATAATATACGTTGATATAGATGATACAATTTGCACTTATTTGGGTGATCGTCATTATCCAGATGCAGTTCCAATCGAGGATAACATTAATAAGATTAATGATTTATACGATGAGGGAAATACAATTGTATACTGGACCGCTCGTGGCGGAACCACAGGAATTGATTGGACAGAACTTACGAACCAGCAGTTAAATGACTGGGGTGTCAAGTGCCACGAAATAAAAATGTGGAAACCTAACTACGATCTTTTTATATGTGATAAAGCAATAAACACAGAAGTGTTTTTCAAGAAGGAGAAAGAAAATGAAACTATCTGATCAAGCCAAGGGCGCTTTGTTGATGACTTTACAGAAATGTTTAGCAGAAGAAAAAGATATCACAGAACTTTTATCTGAGTGGAATCTATCTGTAAAAGAAGATTTAATTTATGTTGATAATCCACCTGGGGTATATGTTGAGACTATGAAGCAAGAAAGAGTATTTCAGACAGAATAATGCCAACATATATTTACCGTTGTGAAAAATGTGATTATATTGTAGAATATTTTCATTCATATAGAGTCAAAAAGACTACCTGCGAAAAGTGCGGAGAAGAGACTCTTAAAAAAATGTTAAACACTCCAATAAACATCAAAAAAAGTTTACAACACCAGCCATCTAAAGCGGGGGAGGTCATACAAAAGACCATCCAATCCACCAAAGAAGAGATGGAAAAAGATAAACAGAGATTAAAGAGACGAAAAAAATAATATGTTATATTGGTTTATTGTTATTGTTTTAATCTTGTTTATAGCTGTGGGCATGTGGTACATAAGGGAATTACTTAGTAGATTTCGTTTCCTGTCCGAAAATAGCTACATTTTGTCAAGTAAAATTGAAACTTATAAAGAACACTTGGAGGCTGTTTATGGATTGCCTATGTTTTATGGAGATGAAACACTAAAAAGTCTTTTATCCCATACTAGTCAATTAGCCGAGGAAATCACTGAACTAAAGAGTGTCTTATTTTTAACCGAAGATACAGAAGGGGAGGTGCTAAGTGGCCAAGAAGAAAAAGAAGAGTAAGAACTATTATTTTACATCTGATACTGAGCAAGCAATAATTAGCTACGCTAATACAGAGTGTAAACAGACTAGAGAAGAGTTATATAAACAGCAAATCCAACCAGCCTTCGATGAGCTTGTGGATAAAATTGTTTACACTTATAAATTTACGTCATTAGAAAATATTGATTTCTTAAAAGACGATTGTAAAATTTGGCTAACAACTATCCTTGGTAAGTTTGATGCATCAAAGGGCACAAAAGCTTTCTCTTATTTTTCAGTAGTCACAAAAAACTGGTTTACACACAAGGCAAAGAAACAAACACAAAAGAACAAGAGAGAAATCAATTACGATGACCTCGTTAAAGAGTTAGATGTAGTTAAGGCAGCCGATGAAAAAACATTTCAAGACCAACAAGAAGAAATAGAGTTTTGGCACTCACTGATGTTTGAGGTGGAAAGTTGGGATCGCCCCAATCTCAGAGAAAACGAGAAATGTGTTTTAAATGCGGTTATAACACTTATGAAAAATATAGAGCAAATTGAAATCTTTAATAAAAAGGCTATCTATCTTTATCTTCGTGAAATAACTGGGCTCAATACAAAACAGATTGTTAGTTGTTTAAATAAAATGAGGATAAGATACAGATCATTTAAAAGCAAGTGGAACAACGGAGAAATACAATAGCAGCCTACTTATTTAAAAGCGAGAGGTATTTGTCGTGAAGAAAGATCTAGACTCTTTAATAGAGCAGGCTCTAGAAAACATAAAGAATGATCGCCAAGCCACAGAGGGTTTGCTGATTGAGCTAAAAGAATATATGAGCGTGCCTGGCAACCAGGATAGATATTCAGACTCAGGACCAGTTGCTGCAAAATTTGTAGAAACACTACAGCGAAGCAATGAGCAACTAGTAAAGCTTGCGACGCTAGTCCAAAAGAAAGACGCTGTTTCTGCTCAAGAAGGTCTTTCAGATTTAGACCGTGAAAACCTCTTCAAAATAATTAAGGAGGATTGAT
>TARA_R110001599_G_scaffold17162_8_pt1 | contig 11338 bp, 8 predicted proteins | sample TARA_R110001599 | Tara Oceans TARA_R110001599 (sample SAMEA4398360) | marine metagenome | biome: Polar Biome; feature: [MES] marine water layer (ENVO:01000295) within the mesopelagic zone...; material: water (ENVO:00002006), including particulate matter (ENVO:01000060) such as...... | reverse complement strand
CGCACGTCATCAGGTAAGCGCTGGTAAGCAAAGAGGATCCTTTCAAAAATGTCTTCTGCGGTATCTTGACGTTCTGCAATCAGCAGACCTTTTACACCCTCAAGGTACATGCAATCTCGGAGCAAAAGCATCACAGAAATCGTTGTGATCTTGGCCTGCCTAAACTTGTTAACGATGACCCAGTTGTTGTTGTGGTATGCGTCCAGCAGTTTACGCTGAGTGTAGGTCGGCGTCATGAAACCGATGGTTTCGTCTTCACGTACAATCTGGCACATAGACACAAAAGCATCTGACGTGGAGAACAACGCCTTCACTTTGCCTTCGTGTAACCCCGGGGCTTTAGCGAACTTCGCACCGCTTTGCTTCTTGGACATGCTGCTATGGTATCACGCAAGACGCTAACGGCAAAGTATTGACTCCTCGGTACAAACTTCCATAAGACCGCTTGCCAAAACGTCAGTATACGTTTACTCTTTGAAGCGCACCCTTATGGTGTGCCGGGTAGCTGAAAAGTCCGGCATTGCGATACATCAGCGGGCAGGCATCAAAACGTAAACCTAAAACTCAACTTTACGGTTGGGGGGTGACTATGATGTCTTCCCAACAACCGAGAGGCTATAATGTCCATCAGTACTGAACTTTTGAACACTACGTTTGCGGATCTCCGCGGACCTCTGGTGAACTCGTTTGTTCGTAGCAATGAACTGTTTGACGCCCTTCAAGCCAAGGCACGTATGCCCATGGAAGGCGGAACGCTCATCGAGCGGTCCTTCTCCGGTGGTGCACCTGCTCGCGGTGTAGGCGTTTATGTCGGTGACGAGCTACTGAACATGACCCGGCGTCAACAAATCAAGCGTTTCCAAGTGGAACCGCATCGTATTGTTGCTGCTATCAACATCCCGAAGCGTGAGCTTAACCAGAACTCTGGAAAGCTTGCCATCATTCGACTCATCGAAGAGTACCCTCAAACTGTAATGGAAGCGGCCAAGTGTGACTTGAACTCGTACTTCCTGACCGGTGTGAGTCGCGGATTGGTTTTCCAAACTGCGGAGCTTAAAGGCTTTATGACTCTTAACGGTGATGTTGCTGATGGTATCGGAACCGGTGTACTTAACGGTCTTCTTGACTGGCGTACCCCAACCGAACAAACCGCAGACGGCCAATCCGTTCAAGGTGTTGCGAAGTCCACAAGTATTTCGCACTTCAACCAGTTCGCCGACATGTCGACGACCTTCTCCCTCTCCACTCTTCGTAAAGTGTACCGTCAATGTGCTCACTACGCTGGTGGCGCTGGTAAGGGTCCAGATCTGGCGATCATGGATGATGACACCTACACGCAGTTCGAAAACGCGAAACTCAGCAACGTCCGCGTCAGCATCGTTGAAGACAAAACCGAAAAGAGTAACACCCTTGAGCTTTCGCTCGGTGTTGCCAAGGTCTACTCTTCCATCGATCTTGACCGTGCCGGTGGTGGTTTCACGGGCGATGCGACCAATGGTGCCTCGTACTTCCTGAACACTGATTACCTTGAGTTTCCAACTTTGGAAGCTCCGACAATCAGCGAGTTCAAGGAACGTGTGGGTGACCAAGACGTCGTGACCGCTATCTTCTCAATGCAAGGAAACATGATTTCCACGAAGCTTCCAGCCCAAGGCTGTGTTGCTGGCGGAAACTCATAAGGAGATATGATCATGGGAACTGTTAAAACAGACGCATTGTCTACTACCTACACTGCTGAGGTCTACCCTGTAGGCACTCGGTATGTGCAACCTGCTGACGAGGTGACCGCAGCCAACTCGACTCACTACGGTGACCGAGAATGGGTCTTTGTGTTCAACGACGAAGCTTCAACCGACTTCGCGGAAGGTAATGTGATTATGCTGGATAACGGCGATTACAAGTCTTTCCACGGGTTGCTCTCCACCGCGACACTGCATGTGTATCGGATTCTTGGAGTAGCAGGTCACGCGATTCCGGCTGGTTCTTACGGTTGGATTATCGCAAAGGGTGTGGGCGAGGTTCAGTGTGACGGTAGTGTTGCTGCAGGTGACCGTTTGGTTGCTCACGCAAGCACTGCGGGTATCGCTGACACAATCACGCTCAACGCTGATGCAACCACCGACAATCTCGAATGTGTCTTTGGTATGGCTCTGGAGGCTGACGGCTCCGGTTCCGGTGCTAAAGCAGCATGCTGGATTAACGGCGTGTGGTAGTCACAACGTGATACACTAAGCGGGAGCCTCTTTACGGGGGTTCCCGCTTTCTTTTTTGGAGACTCTTGTGGACACATCCCTTAGTTCTTTGCGTTCCCGGTTGTTCGATTTTCGTTCTTGGGACACTACGGGTGAAACGCTGAATCGTCGAGTGCGTGAAGCGCTCAACTTGGCTTTGGATCGATTAGCGGGAGATGTGCCCGAAGCGTTGATTCCTTCGGAAGAACACATCGTTCTGAACCCTGAAGTCAAGACGGGTTCAGTCAGCGCGTATTTGAAACCGTTGAGCACTGACAAACGCATCATGCAGTTTGTCAACGTCTCCGGTTCCGGTATTGATACCACCGGTTCGGGTGTAACGTGGCGCCCCACAATCGATGGCACTTGGGACGGACTGATGCACATCGAGTTTGACGACGGAACCCGAAAGTATCGGCGTCAGTCTCAAGAGTTTTGGACTGCACCTGATCCGGGAGAGAACGGAAAGACCGCATACTACGTCACTTTGGACCGTCCTTGGAAAGACGTTGAGACCACGGTGTTGACATTCCGGTTGCACCAACCAGAGTTTTTTGTGACCGATGATGTCATGCAGGTCTTGGAACCTGCGCGCATCTTTGATGACACACGGCAGCAAGTATGGGCGATTGATACTGCTGGAGCGTACCGCCAAGACATGGTGGACTTTCATGGGGAAATAACAGGTCGCCCCTATCGTTGCTGGAGAGGTCGGCACTTTCAAATCCCCGCCCCTACAGAAGCACCTGTGATTGCGTCGATTCAAGCACCCAAAGGTGGCAAAGACAACCACAATGGTGTCGTCCCTGATGAGTACCAATGGGGTGCGGGTGGTGTCACTGGTGCAGATGACGCATTACAGACGGGCGGGCAGTGGGGCATTTGCTACACCTACGTGATTGGTCGTAGAGACCAAGAATGGCAACAAGGTCCCATGGTAGCTCCGGGAGGTCATGAGGTTCAGAACAGCACGTTTAACGTCACATGGGCTTATGAATCTAACGGATCAGCACCTTCTACCCATGCACAGTACACTGGCGTTAACGACCCGCTTTGGGAAAGCGCCCCTTCTCCCGTCAAACTGTTTGACCACACCAAGGCCCCTACTGCAAAAGACTTGGGCGCAATGGTGCTTTCAGCCACAAACATCGACGCGATGTTGGGTTTTGGAAATGCGACTTACCCCCGGTACGGTAAGTCGGGTGTGCGAATCCGTTACTACGTAGCGCAAATCAGCAAGAAGGGTAACAGTCACGAGTATGTCGCCGTTGAAACCAACAACCGCTATTACTTTCTGTGCGAAGTGGAACCCACTTACGACCAACTATCGGGCCTTTCTACCGTCGAGTCACCGGACACTAACCCTGCAGCAAGAGTGGTGTGGGACGGTACGCAACTGTACGATTACCATCGACCTTTGAAGCACAGCACGGGTTACTTCGCGTGGAAGGTGTACCCTCATCAAGACGCCCGCTACGAGTTGGACTTTCGCGTGCTTCGTTTGCCCCGAAAGTTTATTGACGACCGGGACACTGCTCCGATTCAACGAGACGCGGTTCCATGCTTGCTGGAGCTTTCGATGCATTACATGTGTTTGATCGACGGTGCGGACCAAGTAGGGGCTCAGGCCCACATGTCTCGCTACACTGACCTTGTGAAAACCTACCGTAAGCGCTACGCTAATCCCGGACATGTCGTTGAACCTGTACCGCTACTCGGATACTCTTCTCGGCACCGGTATGGTTCGTTTAAAGTAAGCGACTAATCGAGACACCCACCAACACGAGGCTAACCGTGAAAACACATCCTATTCGACTCTCTCTCCCCAAACCATCTCTTGGCGACGTGGTTTTCCGTGAAAACTTGAGCGGTCAATACGAAGAAGCGACTGTGGCTGCAATCATCATTCCCAATAAGGAAAGCGTCAGTTGGACGTCAACGTTGCTCACTCGCAATGGTATCGAGTTCATTGGGTCAGACATTGATTTCCGCAGCAAGCATGACTGGATGCCTCTGGGATGGTACCTTTCCGAAGACGGTAGTGGCTGGGTTGAGCCTGATGGTAACACCAGTGGGTTGCAAGGCCGACTCTACCACCTTGAAGCGACGGTGGCTGCGCTCGCTGCGCAAGTTGCGTTGTTGCAAGGTGCAACTGAAGACACCGCTGAGCCGCTCTCAGTTGCAGAAGTTCTGGACGACACCGTTATTACGTTGCCAGAACCGAAGACGGGTGAGAAGTTCATGGCGTGGAAGTCTCGGGCAGTCAAGGCCGCCCCTGTGCTGAAGTCTACGTCCAACAGCAGCGCGATTCTTTCCGCCGCATGGCACAGCAAGTCCTTTGAGAACATCAGCGTAACCGCGTAAACCCTTTCGGGACTTTTAATGGCGAGCCCAACGAACCAGTCCACGACACAACTCACGATTCCTCCCGGGGAATCACTTGTGCAGTACTCGGCGTCTTTCATGGCGCAACGTATCCTCAACTTGGAGAGAACTCCTGAGGATACGTTGTCGTCCGTGTTGGGTCCCACACAGTACGACACTGCGCCGTGGGATACGGGCTTTTTGGTTCCGGGCTCGTCATACACCGAAACAGTCCCCCATAGCGTGTTTCATACAACGCTTGAAGCTGGTTCGGCGCAAATGTTGATAGTCCGGTTTGGGTCTAAGTTGAAGCGTTACATGGGAGGAGGATCCACTTCTTCTTTGCGTCCTTGGGTAACGCTTGTGGAGGAACTGGCCGATGACGGTCGCCCACGATTCCCTGACCAATACGTCACGTTGAACAACAAAATCATTTGGACCAACGGTCTCGATCGCGCCCGAGTGATCACGTACGACAACATGGTTACACCACTGGGATATTCTCAAAAGCCGTCGGCACCGACTGCTCTGGGACCTACGCCCGTGTATTTTAGTGAGACCCCGCGCCATATGCCCAATACCTTGGGGTACTCTTGGCCGGGTGAAATCGGTACACCTGGAGATAGTCTCGACGGACGTACAGGGGCACTGCTCAACGGTAGTTGGTACTACTACCTGCAATACGAAGACGTGCACGGAAACTTGTCGCCGTTTTCTTTGGCCAGTAACGCCGCCCAAGTGTTTACTGCTCAAGCCGATCCATTCGACCCGTTTGCAGAAAAAATCGGTGTTGCCACAGAAATCGATAGTCTCACGAGGGCCTTCTTAGTACAGATTGGTGGGGATGGTCCCGAGCACACCGTTGCAATGCACATCTACCGTACACCCGACACCAAAAGAGCCAGCACCATTCCTCAGTTGATGGAGCGTATCCCCGGTGCCAGCGAGTTTGTGTACGGTGACAAGAAGTCCGATACAGCGCTGGGTTCACAATGGACGGAATACGTAGCTGTGCCGACGTTCAAAGTGATGTGCACGCATCAAGGTAGCTTGGTCATCGGGAACACTGGTGCGGAGCCGGGAATCGTACGAAAGTCTGAACCTGGGTTCCCCGGTACTTTTCCTCTCAACCTTTTTGTGTTCCCTGATTCAGGTGGCTCGGAAGTCACGGGACTTGTGTCACACGGCGGGATGTTGCTGGCGTTTACGGAAACGAGCGTGTATTCGCTGCAAGATTTCGGCGCACCTGTACCCATAGCTAAAGGTGTGGGTTGTGTGGCTCCTGCGACCATTCACGCATTGCCTGACGGAACGCTTGTTTGGTTGGGTCGTGATGGTTTTTACGCTATGCGGGGCACGGCAATCACACACATAAGCCAACCCATTCAGAGAGAAATGAGGCACTACCTCAACCGTGCGATGTTGCGAAGAGCTACAGCTTCTGTGGACGCAGTTACGGGAGAGTACCGTTGCGCCTTGGCACCCGCAGGTTCCGACTACAACGAACTGATGTTGGTGTTCGATGGGACTAACTGGCGCCGGCAAGAACTCGGTTACCACATTGCAGACATATGCCAAACAGACGACTGGCGTCAGTACAACTTGTTTGTGGGACGGGTGGCTGATCGCACAGAAGAGTTTTCCAGCAACCTATACGTCATGGGTCGCGAACGTCCTGATGATAAAGTCCCTGCGCGTAAAGTACGGTACAGGTCTGCTTGGATTCGCGGCGACGACACCGCACTAACACCCCTCAACATCCGTTCGTTGTACTTGGGTATGGTGGATGCTTGGGACGGTGATGCAACCATACGGTTCTACAAGAATGGTTCGTGGGATCCGGTGTTGGAAATGAATGACCTACGTCTTGTGGGTGTAGACAACGAGTCAAACGTCGTTACTGACATCGCAGGCTCTGCAGTGCTGGGTACAGCCAAAGCACATCACCCGCGATTGTACTGGCGACAAGTGCCCGTTGACTTGCGAAATGTGAACACGTGGGCTTTCGAGATTGAAGTGTCGCATCCTAATCGCCTGCATCTCGCGTCGATTGCATTCGACATGAGTGTTGCTACAATGGGTAATCCCCGAGGCCGCATACCTCTTCGTGCAGACAAGTAGGAACTTATGTCGAACATCTACCCCAAACGGAAGTTGCGCGATCAGAACGTGCTTGACCCTATTGAACTGAATGAGGATCTACAGCCTGCAGCGAGTTTGCTGGCAGGTAACGTGGATGCAGAAAACATTCGTGGCTTAGGCGCAAATGGTTTTAAAGCGGCTGCAAAAGTTGCGGATGAGGCATACTACAAGCTGCATAAAGCCGAAGGCGTCACGATTGAGCCGAACTTCAACGGGGCATCATTGGCACCGGACGGTACGGGCGTCACGCAACCTAACTTCTTGAGCCCTGCAGGTCGTAGTCTCTTCGGTGATATTGAAGTTATTCGGAATACTCATGAATGGCAGAGTTTGTCGAGCGCTACAGTGACGATCACTACGGGCGCTTCGAACTTGTGGATCGTTGGTTGGCTTCAGTACGTGTGGAATGGGTTTCACTTCGACGCACCCACGGCGGAAGACGACGATGACATCGACCCAAGTCAGTACCCTTCACAACAAGGGTTTCACCATAAGTCCAACGGGTTCTTCCCTACACGAGCGCAGTTTGGTATTCGTGTAGACGGACGTGTTCTGGAATGGTGCACGACGGGAAAAAGAGGTACGTTTGAGCGCAGTCCCATGGCGATCAAACCCGTGAAAACTATGCTTGGAGGTACACCGGGTTTACCGGGACCACGCGTACCCGAAACTCGCGCGGTGTCGATGGGGCCAGAAGTGTTGCCGATTCGTTTGGGTGCGGTGTTTCCCGTGGAGCCCGGTACGCACACTATCGAACTTGTTGGGCGGAGGCTGCCCAAACGAAAAGTCACATCTTATCGTGTGGACGACGCGATCGGTATCCACAGTCGTGCCCTCACTGTGCTGGAAATGCCGATCCATTCGACGGCGAACACTACATTTGAAGCCACCTCAGGATTGGTAACTGCGTTCGAGTCTGAAGACGTTGTGTCTAAGGACTCTCTGGGTGCGAGTGTCGATACCTTGACCAAGCAGTTCAACTCTTTGAATCAGGGTAGCATCCGTCGTGAGTCGTTGATGCACACGCAACTACCGAGTAAAGTCGTGTCTGTGGCACAAGCAACCATCAACAACGACACACTGTTTACAACCAGCCACTGGCCAGGGCTTACGAATAATGAAACGGTTTCAGAAGATGCCGGGGGGTGGGGCTGGTACCAACTCCGAGACGAGTTGACCACCCTTCAAGTTGTGAACACCGACACGTTTGAAGACGACGACATTATTTTGGTCATGGCCAACATTGGTGTGAAGGCCGTCCAACTTCGCGGAGGAGATAATCCTGTAGACTTTCACGAAAGGTTTCTGGATTCTTTTGGCGCCTTTCGTTTGGGGTTGAAGAACTCGTCCACGGATACGTGGGCGTTACCCCTACTCAACACCGTAGGACACACTGGGTACGTGAACAGCTTTAACTGGGCGGGGATTACAGCGGGTTACACGCATATTGGTTCTGACCCGGTCCGTAGTAGTCGCTTAGCTGCACTGGACGAGAATGTTGATGTACCATTGTACGCGCTGATGAGAGGCTCCGACTTTACCTCTGCGACAAGCCACACCCTTGGAGTGTTTGCTGCGGGAATGCAATCATTACCCGGAGGTCCCAACACCGGAGATGACTACGACACTGAGTTTACACTCGCGTCCCCCAGGATTGTTTGGGATCGTGCTAATCTCATCATGATCCATCTGAAGAAATAATGCCTGAAATCCCTTTGTCCTACTCCTACGCTGACGGTACAACTCTCGACGTTGACGCACATAACGACATGGTCTACGGAGAAGCCGGGACTGGAATCATGGCCACCGCGAATGGCGAGTTAGACGCGAACAACGTTGTGTCGACTTTTGAGATTGAAGCTACGCATGTCATGCCCGAACAAGCGTGCATCGCAAAGCAAGAGTGGTTGCGAGAAACTTCCACTGTTTTTTCGGATGGAGTGGGGTCGTCATCACCCACAGCCGAGTACTTCGTTATTCCAGGTTGTAGCCTTCGCTTTTACCAACCATACGATGTTAGTTTGGCGCTGTTTCAATGGTCTGTGTTCATGTCACAAACCAAGTGGAACTTGCAATCAACAAAGAACGGAGAGATCAGTCCCTCCCTCAACATCATTGCCCAGTTGGATGGTGTCGACTTAGACCACACGTTTCGAACGCTACCTGAAACTCACGTAATGGAGCGCGACTTGGACAGACGTCCGTCGGCAAATGAAATGCACAACGCACTGTGGTTTGACATGAGCCATGCAGGTACGTTGACCAAAGGCTGGCACGAGTTGCGCGTAATGATGCACATGAGCACAGTGCAGTTCGCTGACGGGAGGACTGCAGCACGTCCGCTGTCGTTACGAATAGGTAGTAAGTTCCGTGTTTCGGACTACTACTTGTTCCAAAAAGCCTCCTTCGGTATTCGCAATGCTCGTGTGCTGACTATGTTGTAGCTGCGTGCTATGCTAACCCTGAGGTTTTGCAATGTTTGATTATTGGAAGTCGCTGCTTTTTTCGGCGCTCATCTTCACTTGTTACGTCTTTTCCGAAAGCGTCGACGAGCCCGACTCCGAAATGACCTATGGAGGCCTGCTGACAGCTCTTGCGATAGGTTCAGCAGCTTACAATCTGGTTCAAAGCAGTCGAAAAACTCCGGGTGAAAAAGAGCTTGAGAAAGCCGCGAACAAAAAAGCCAAGGGACTCAGTAAGGCTCAACGAAGAGGGATGTTGGGTAACGTCGTCCGTGGATTGTTGGGGTCTGAAAGGGGAACTAAAGCTTCTCTGAAACGACAAGCAGCGGCTGCAGGAGGATTCGGACGTTCGGGACGCATCCAAGAAGCCTTTGGAGATTTAGAAACCGCTAAAGGTGAAACGTTGGCAGGCGCCAGTGCTGACATCCAGAAGGCTTCACAGGCCAAACTGGAAGCAGATGAGGCTCGCCGTCAAGCCGCCGTTGCAAACTTGGCCGCAGTACAAGAAGCTCGTAAGGAGCGTCAAACTGCGGCAATCCAAGACGCGGGCGCAACTACCTATCAAATCGGTAGAGATATACGCTCCGATAGGATTGAGGAAGCGATTTTGAAAAAGAAGGGGTACATGGAATAATGAGTTCCTACGAACTGTACATGTCGATGAAAGGTCTGGAGGGTAGCAAAGCTACGTTCGATGAGGACACTCGTAAGCTTTTTACAGCGATGCAACGCAGCCAAGATAAGCGTGAAGCAGGCATGCGTGGCGACGAACTGAAGCGCGAGATCAGTCAGTTCAGGGGCTCCATCGATTTGCAGGTGGCGTTGGCTAATGCCCAGTCCCGCGAGTTTATGGCGCAAGAGACCAATGCTAACCGCCTTGAGAACACCATCCTTACGGTTGGGGATGCGTACGCTAAAAAATACGACGCGTTCAACATCAGTACAGTTCTAAAAGCCGAGGAGGCCGCAGGCAGCGCAAGCTTGCGGGGAGACCAAAGTTCCGCTGCGGCAGCGATCGAAGCTTTCAACGGCGGCATCGCAAACGACCCCGTAGCCTTGGGTAGAGATCCTACCGCAAGAGCCGCCACGTTGAGGGAAATCAACCGACGTCTGGAGGAGTCTGGTCAGCCGTCTTTGTACGTGGAAAACAAGTCGACGGGTAGATTTGAGCTTGGCCCCGCTGGCGCCAACCTGACCGTCCCACAAAAAGCCAGCCTTGAGAACTCGTTGGGGGATCTTAATCTCGCAAAAGACGAGAAGATTCGCCTTGAACAAGCTGGTCGCGATGCTTCCGTCGCTGCAGAGGAAATGCGTAACGCTCGTAGCGCAGGCGGAGCAACGCTGCGTGCAGCGCAAGAGAACTTGAGCAATGCGCTTGGTAAGTATGGACAAGCCGCAGCAAATGCGAGTGCTGCCAACGTTTCTGCTGAAGACGCCCGTGCAAAAGTTGGGAGTCTGGAGTTTGCCCAGGCCGAGTACATGGAGAATGACGCGTACTTTCGAGTGGTGCGCGACAAGCTTTTCGGTACACAAAAAAGCTTCCGGGATCACGCGCAAGAGTGGGTAGAAGACCCGAAGGTGCAAGCGTGGTTGAACGATAGGGATTTCCGCCCACCAGTGTACACGACTGCGGCTGACGGAACCATCGTAGCGAAGGGTGAAGGCGTCATGCTCCGAGCAATGACAAAGTTCTTCCGCGAACGTGAGCGTGAGCGAGGTGAGTACCTTCCACGCTACGGAGAAGGTCTTACCGATGACATCGGTGTGTTGATTACTCGCGACCCGGAAACCGGAGAGGAGCGACGTCTCAAAGGTGTACGTCTGATGACGCACGGTTTGGACAACCTCGGTGACATCCGACTGGCGTACACTGATCCCACCACGGGAGAAAAAGTCATAAACGTGTTCGGGAAGGGCGAATACGCTCTTTGGGACAGCGAAGAAGCCCCTATACCCAAAGTGTCTGCGTCTACCGTTGAAGCGGTGCAGACCGCTGAGTCACAGATTGCTGCTCGCGGTTTGGGTAAGGCGCCTACAGCGAGTGAGTTGACACGGATTAGGGCTCCCGTCGAATCCATTGACATGAATGGTAAGACATACGCTGTAGCGCAAACAGACGAAGGTCCTCGCGTTACCGTA
>TARA_R110001599_G_scaffold81464_1_pt1 | contig 11341 bp, 10 predicted proteins | sample TARA_R110001599 | Tara Oceans TARA_R110001599 (sample SAMEA4398360) | marine metagenome | biome: Polar Biome; feature: [MES] marine water layer (ENVO:01000295) within the mesopelagic zone...; material: water (ENVO:00002006), including particulate matter (ENVO:01000060) such as...... | reverse complement strand
GAGCATTTCCCGGAAATGATTTTTCCTGACTGGAAAGGCCGACTTTTCTGGACGCTCAAGGTGAAGCTGGCCCTATGGCAATGCAAAAGAGTGATGACCGTTTCGCATGCAGCGAAGGCAGAGATCGAGAAGTATATTGGGGTGAGAAGTGCGCTGATTGACGTAATCAGTGAAGCGCCGAATAAACTATTTCGTCGAATAGATGAATCTGCGTTGTATCAAGAATTGCGTCAGCGAATTGGTCTACCCCTGAGCGGGAGATTGATTGTATATGTCGGTGGGCTGGCTCCTCATAAAAACTTGAAAGGCTTCCTTGAGGGCTTTGCGTTGGCACGGGAAAACCGACAACTCGATGATGTGCACGTTGTACTGGTGGGTGACTACGGTGGTGCCGGTTTTCATTCAAACTATGGTGAATTGCAACAGTTTGCAAATGATAAGCACTTAAGCGGTGTGGTTCATTTTACCGGTTTTATCTCTGACGAGGATCTGGTTATTTTGTATAACGATGCCCTAGCCGCCGCCATGCCCTCTTTTTCGGAAGGGTTTGGCTTGCCTGCGGTCGAAGCCATGGCCTGCGGAACCCCCGTGCTATCCAGTAACAAGGGTTCACTGCCTGAAGTGGTTGGTGACGCCGGAGTGTTTTTTGACCCCTATGATGTCAAATCGATCAGTCGTGCCATCATTAGCATGTCAAGCGAATCAGAACTAAGAGATGAGCTGTCAAAACTTGCCGCCACAAGAGCCGCAACATTTACCTGGCAAGGGGCAGCAAAGCTTGCCTTGGGGTATCTGGAAGCGGTAGCGCTGACCGGCGCGAACAGACCAAAGGGACATTGAGTCATGCGTTTTTGCATGGTGACGACTTTTTACCCCCCGTTTCATTTTGGCGGCGATGGCACCTATGTTCGCGCTTTGTCGCATGCCCTGGTCGAAAGGGGCCATGAAGTGACTGTTGTCCACTGTGAGGATGCGTATCGCTTATCCGGGAATGCGCCTCATGTAGATGATCATACTTCGAACGTCAAGATTTATCGCTTGCAGAGTCGGTTTGGGCTGTTATCGCCATTATTGACTCAGCAAACAGGTTTTCCGGTACTCAAGCATTCCGCATTGCGGGATTTATTATCAGATAACTTTGACGTGGTGAATTTTCATAATATCTCATTAGTTGGTGGTCCGGGCGTGATCCGGCTTAGCCATGCAAAAGTAAACTTATATACCTTGCATGAGCACTGGTTGATATGCCCGACCCATATCTTTTGGAAAGACAAGAGTAAGGCCTGTGATCGACGCCAATGTCTGCGCTGCTGTTTAAAGTCAGGAATTCCGCCGCAATGGTGGCGCTATACCTCGTTAATTGAAAACAGCATCGATAAAATTGATTGTTTTCTGGCGCCAAGTAATTTTACCGCTGAGCAACACAAAAACAGTGGCATAAATCGCCCTATCAAAGTGTTGCCGTTATTCTCTTATTTATCGCCTGAGCAGTCTTGTGACGCCTCACAAGGCAAAATGAATTTTATCACCGTGGGTCGCATCACAGCATCAAAAGGCATAGCTGAACTTCTCAGATCGTTTTCACAATGGCCCGACTTAAGTCTGCAAGTGGTGGGTGACGGGGATTTACTGACAACACTTAAATCGCAATACGCACACTGTGAAAATATTTGTTTTCTGGGTCAAGTGCCACAAACAGCGCTGCAACAACTTTATCGTGAGGCCGCCGCGCTGATATTACCTTCGCTGGCACCGGAGACTTTTGGGTTGACTGTTGTTGAGGCATTTTCCTGTGGTGTGCCCGCTATCGTGCGCGTTGCAGGTGGCAATCGTGAGACGATTGATCAAAGTGGCGCTGGCTTTCTTTATCATAATGAAGCACAGCTTCTTGAGGCTATCGAGCAATTTAGACAGGATGCGGATTTGCGGCCTCGCTTAGGACTTATGGCGCGCCAGGCATATGAAGAAAACTATACCGAGCAAATTCATGTTGATGCCTATCTCAACCTGGTTTCGAATTTACTGGAAAAGCAAGAGGTGCCGACGAACTGTGCTTGATGATACGGACAATAAATTATCGAACGGCAATTATGCCTTGACTGTCATTATTGCCGAAGAGATGGCCACGGCCAATCTTCGGGATATTTTTACCCATTTACAGCCAGAGAGCCATCCCTCTGTTGAATTTCTGGTATGCACTGGTCGTGACAGATCCATGCTTGATGGGGTTCCTGACAGGAAAAATGTTCGCATCATCCGAGCGCATGCCGACAGCAGAATTCCGCTCTTGTGGCGAGACGGCATTCGTGCGGCCCAGGCTGACAAAGTCGCACTGACCACCGCCCATTGTGTTCCCCCGCAAAGCTGGATCAAACAGTTACTGGCTTATCCGCTGGAAGGGAAACAGGTTGCCGTTGGTGGCGCAATTGAGAATGTCGAAAACGACACCACTGTCGGGCGGGTGATTTACCTGTTACGGTATGTGCGCTACACCAAATCGAGACCCAATGGTCGTGTAGACGATCTGGCTGCGGACAATGCACTTTACCGCAAAGCCGATATATTGGCACATGATGACTTATTGGAAATCGGTTTTTGGGAGCCGTCATTTCATGAGCGCTTTTTGGCCGAGGGCAAGATCATGCAGTTTGATAACGAATTGCTCGTCGTCCATAAAAACTGTTACGGCATAAAGCAGTTTATGCGCCAGCGTTATAGTCACGGCATTGAGTTCGGAATGGCGAGGGCGAAAGTCATGAGCGTCACCAAACGATTTGCAATGATCGCCCTGTCACCTTTAATTCCGCTGGTGTTCACCCGGAAAATAATGGCCACCGCTCGACGTGATAAACAGTTTGACTTGGGTTTTAATCGCGACATGTTCTGGTTGTTGGTTTTTGTATTGGCTTGGTCAGTCGGTGAAACGCTTGGATATATTAAGAAAGAAGAGACTAAATCGTAATCAGCGTTCGCTGCTTTCTTTGGAAAAGGTTGTGGTAGGCGGATAGGAATTTTTATTTAAGGAGTATGTCGCGTGGAAGGTAAGGAACAGTCATCAGAAAACAAAAAGCCGCTGTCAATCAGTGTGATTATGCCGGTCTATAATGGTATCGAGTTTATCAAGCAAAGTTTGCCGCCACTGGTGGCAATGAGAGAGTGCGGCGAAGTTGTTGAGGTGATTGTCGTGGATGATACTTCGAGCGATGATACGCCTGATGTTGCCCGTCGCCTGGGGGCAGACGTGATGCCTTCCGGAGGTCGTCTTGGGCCTGGGGCTGCCCGAAATGTTGCGGCAAGTGAAGCTAAGGGCGATATCTTGTGGTTTATTGACGCCGATGTAATTGTTCATGAAGATGCTGCCAGGGTGATGCTAGCGGGTTTTGACGAAGTGGACGTGGTGGGTGTTTTTGGCTCTTATGATGATAAGCCGCCCGCTCAGAATTTTCTATCTCAGTATAAAAATCTGGTTCATCACTACTATCACCAGCGCGCTAGAAAAGAAGCTTCTACATTCTGGTCAGGTTGTGGTGCGATTCGAAAAGACGCATTTCTCAGTCAGGGGGGCTTTGATGTTGAAATGTTTAAACGACCTTCGATTGAAGATATTGAACTGGGTTATCGGCTGATCAAAGCGGGGGGGAAGCTCTTGCTTTTGACTGATATGCAATGCACCCATTTAAAGGAGTGGCGCTTCGTCAACCTTATTCATACCGAGGTGTTTTGCCGGGCCATTCCATGGGCGAGATTAATGTTAAGCCGAGGCGGTCTGGATAACGATTTAAATGTGGGTGTTAGTGAGCGGATTAAAGCATTTTTTGCCGGTTTGTTGGTGTTAACCACTCTCCTGGCGCTTGGGGGCGTGTTCTCCTTGCTTTACCCAGTATTGGTAGCGATGCTTGTGGTTTATGCCAACAGAGATATCTTGCAATTGTTTTATCGGCGCAAGGGTTTTTGGTTTGCGTTGAAAGGCTTATTATTTCACCAGGTTTATTATTTATATAGCGCGTCAGCATTTGTTTGGGTGCTGATCGAAACCAAGCTGGGAATAAAGATCGCCTAGCGTCAATGCCATTTAACTGCGATAAAAAATATGAAGGCAATAATTACCTTTCACAGCATTGATGACCGGGGCTCGGTACTAAGCTTTCCACCTGCAACGTTCGCCAAGATGGTTACCGAGCTTTTGGATAGTGATATTACAATCTGTACCTTGGATCAATTACTCAACCCGGCCATTGATAATGCAATTGCAATTACCTTTGATGATGGCATGCGTTCGGTTTATGAAAATGCGCTACCGGTGTTAAAAGATGCGAATGTGCCATCGCATCTTTATCTGACGACTGGATATGTCGGTGGCAAGAATAACTGGCCCACACAACCTGCTGGTGCACCAAGCTTTGAAATGATGAGCTGGCAAGAGGTCGAAGCCTGTGCTGAGGCTGGCATGTATATCGAGAGTCATACGGTTTCACACCCCAATTTATGTCAGCTTAGCCCGGAGCAAATTGAAGAAGAGTGTGAATCGGCAGATCAGCGTATCGCGAAGCAATTTGGGCGTCGGCCTAGGCATTTTGCCTATCCCTACGGAATATACGATGCCAGGGTTGCTGAGTTAGTTGGTCAAAAATACCAAACCTGTGTGACGACAGCGTTATTGCCGCTGGGAAGGAAATTCAGCGCAGCGCAGCTGCCCCGACTAGACAGCTATTATCTGCAAAATCGACAGACGTATAGTCGTTTCTTTTCTCCTACTGCCAGTGGTTATTTATGCCTACGCCACTGGCTGCGCGTTTTTCGAGGCTTGCTTTAGTTATTATGATGAGATACTTTCCATGTTAATGAGCTCTCTTTGTTGGGGGCACGATGGATTGTAATAACCTAATTTACTATCTGATTGAGAAAGATAAATGATGGCCGATGAATGTGAACCTGAAGCGCTTAGTGTTGACTCTGAGACTAACTTCAAGACTAATGATGCAAACAGCTACAATGCTGTTGTTGATTATTTCGACAAATATACCGAGCGTTTTACTCGGCACATGCCTGGACCGATGCTGGATCTTGCAGGTGTACGAAATAACGCCAAGGTTCTCGATGTTGGAACCGGAACCGGAGTTGTGGCGTTAAATATTGTTGAAGGGATTGGTGAGAAAGGAAGAGTGGTCGGTATTGACCTTTCTGATGGTATGTTGTCAACAGCCAGAGCTAAAGCCCGAAAAAGAAAACTTGATGGTCGTGTTGAATTTCTAAAAATGGATGCAGAAAATCTTGATTTTCCTGAAAGTCACTTTGATGGGGCATTTTCGTTGTACGCGTTACGACACTTTCCTAATCCTGAAAAATCAGTGGCTGAAATTTATCGGGTTTTGAAACCTGGTGCTAGTATTGTTGTTGCAGTGGGCAGTCGTCCTGACCTGATTTCGGTTGAAGGTATGAAAGCCGCGCTACGTCGCATGGCTAGTATGCGATACCGGCTATTGCGTAAAGAGCTTCGTGCTTGCGAATTTATTGATGGTTTGTTAGAAAAATACATACCAGAAAGTACGGATAGGGAAGTTGCTGAATGGGTCGGTGAGCGCCACGGTTTTTCCGGTTCAATCGAACAATTAATTAAAGAGGCAGGGTTCACCGCTATTCAAACTAGCTGGAAGGGGCAATACTCATGTATTGAGTCGCCTGAAGATTTCTGGTTGCTGCAAATGACATTTTCCAGTAAAGCGCGTAAGCGTATTGCTCAGGCTGATGATAAGGTAGTCAATAAACTCAAAGCTGAGTTTTTTAGTTGCTGCGAGTCGGTTCTGAAAAGAAATGGTCGGCTTGTGTATCAAACAGGAGCAGTAATCGTCAGCGCTAAGAAGCCAGGGCATTAAGGTCTTCGTACCCGAGCGGGAGTTAAATCATTCGCGCTTGAACGACGAAATTTTACTCTGCCTGCTAATTGCAGGGTTATCGCAGTGATAACGATAGCGCCCAATAACAGCGTGTATCCGCCGATGCGTTTATCGAGTATCTGATAGATAAGACCATGCACGGGAAGTAGCAACAGCAGCAGGTAGCTAGACCTCTGCCACTTTTTCCAGCGTTGTATACCAAGTTTCTTGGTAGAGCGATTGTTGGATAACAGAAGCAATACAACCATTAATATGGTGCTCAATAAACCAAGATAATTTGTCAACCCAAATAAATCATGCCTTAAGGGGATCAGATGAGACTGGCCCGAAGGGTAGGTGAAGTAAATCCAGATCCTTCCGATAAAGTGGACCTGCAAGCCCGAAATAGTATGAAGCAGGGCTAATAGCGCCGACCAGATGCCCAAGTCTCTTCTGAGATAGCTCGAGTTTGGGTTGGTTGCTCCCAATAGTAAGTTAACGGGGCCTATCGTCATGGCGCCGCTAAAAAGTGCAAGGCTAAGATATGCTGAACTCATACTTAGCTTGCCAGCTAAGCTGAGTTCAGTGTCAAGCCAATAAAAAGCGGTTATGATTGAAGCACAGCTCATAAAAATGAAAATATGCCTATTGATTCTATTTGATTTCAACTTGTTTCTCGCTGTATGGACTACTTCAATGATAGCAAGCTCTTCCTTGGTCAGCATTAGTTTTTGATGGTCTGGTTTATTCTCTGGATTTCTAGCTCTATGTAATGTCGCGATATCTTATCTCCCAACTCAGCATGAGTAGTGATCATCCAGATAGGTGTCGCAAGGGATAAAGATGCAAAAGCCACTATTGGCTAAGCTTATGCTGCTATGCTTGACGATACAAACGTGATAATTTCACATAATTAACTTTTTAAAATTGAAGGTAAATGAATATTGAAAGTGACAGTCTTTGGTATTGGTTATGTTGGCTTGGTACAAGCGGCAGTATTGGCTGAAGTGGGACATGATGTATTATGTGTTGATGTAAATGCAGAGCGTGTAGAAAACCTGAAGAAAGGTATTATTCCTATTTATGAGCCGGGGCTAACACCGCTAGTAGAAACACATTTCAAAGCCGGACGATTAAATTTTACAACGGATGCAGTGGCGGGTGTAAATCATGGTGATATTCAGTTTATCGCGGTAGGTACGCCACCAGATGAAAATGGATCTGCTGATTTACAATATGTATTAGCCGTAGCAACTACTATCGCCCAAAACATGCAAAATGAAAAAATCATCATTGATAAGTCGACTGTACCCGTGGGTACTGCTGATAAAGTCATGGCGCGTATCCAATCGATTCTGGATGAGCGAGGTTTATCGCTCAACTTTGATGTGGTTTCTAATCCGGAGTTTTTGAAAGAAGGTGCCGCGGTAAATGACTGTCTGCGACCTGACCGTATTGTTATCGGTACATATACAGAGCGTCCACAAGAATTAATACGTGAACTTTATGAACCATTTAACCGAAATCACGACAAAGTGATTTTGATGGATGTGCATTCAGCGGAGTTAACCAAGTATGCCGCCAATTGCATGTTGGCCACGAAAATTTCCTTTATGAATGAAATGGCAAATCTGGCGGAATTGTTAGGCGCAGATATTGAGGCTGTCAGAAAGGGGATTGGCTCAGATCCTCGTATCGGTTATCATTTTATTTACCCTGGTTGTGGTTATGGTGGTTCGTGTTTTCCAAAAGATGTTCAGGCGCTAATAATAACATCTGAACAAAATGGCTACCAACCAAAGATTTTACAGGCAGTTGAAGCCGTTAATGACAAGCAGAAGTATAAACTGCCGACTTTAATTAAACGACACTTTTCGCAAGAAGTGTCTGGTAAAACCTTCGCAGTTTGGGGCTTAAGTTTTAAACCAAATACGGATGATATGCGCGATTCTTCAAGTCGGGTGTTAATGGAAGAGTTGTGGGCGGCTGGTGCTAACGTTCAGGCCTATGATCCAAAAGCCATGGAAGAAACTCAGAGAATTTATGGTGTGCGGGATGACCTAAGCTTGGTCGGTACAAAAGAAGCGGCCTTAAAAGGTGCGGATGCACTCGTAATTTGTACTGAATGGCAGCACTTTAGAGCGCCTGATTTTGAACTGATTAAATCACATTTAACAAGTGCGGTGATATTTGATGGGCGTAACTTATTTGAACCTGGTCGTATGAGCAAAAAGGGATTTGTTTATTATGCGATAGGTCGCGGTGAAAGTGTACAAGGATAAGTTTCTCGAAAGATGGAGTCATCACTCATAGGGTAATGTGTTTGTGCACCCTATGAATTAGATGTTTAGGTTTTTATGAGTAAGTTTTTCTAGAATTAATTAACATCGTTTTAATATGAATGTTATGGAGAGGAATGCCTGTGTGACACACAATAAAATTAAGCACGCAATGACAGTCGATGTAGAAGATTATTTTCAAGTAGCTGCATTTGCCAATGTCATTCAAACTCAGAATTGGGATAATTACCCATGTCGTGTCGAACATAATACCGACACTTTACTTGAGCTATTTGATACTAAAAATATTAAAGCCACATTTTTTGTGCTCGGCTGGGTGGCTGAACGTTACCCTGAAATTGTAAAGCGAATTGTTGCTCAAGGGCATGAATTAGCATCGCATGGCTATAGTCATCAGTTGGTGTACTCGCAAACGCCCGAGGTCTTTAGGGAAGAAACCTATAGGTCGAAACAGATTTTGGAAGAACAAGGGCAGCAAGCAGTTGTGGGTTATCGTGCTGCAAGTTATTCGATTACGGCTGAGTCGCTTTGGGCTTTAGATATATTGGCAGACTTGGGCTTTACTTGGGATTCAAGTATTTTTCCTATCAAGCATGACCGTTATGGAATGCCTGGCAGCCCGGAGCGACCTTATAAAATCATCACTAACTCTGGTGCTGAGATTACAGAGTTTCCTTTAACAACAGCTAAAATAGCGGGTTTGTCTATACCTGCTGCTGGCGGTGGTTATTTCAGGCAGTATCCTTATTTTTTGTCTAAGTATTTATTTAATCGAGCAAGTTTGAATCAAGCGCGACCACAAATATTTTATCTTCACCCTTGGGAGATAGATGCAGCGCAGCCACGAGTAGAAGGTGCGAGTTTGTTTTCACGCTTCCGACATTACACCAATTTAAAGCGCTGCCTGCCTAGGTTGGAAAGAATGATTGATGACTTTCCGTTTACCACAGTGAGTGAAAGTATTATGGCAGTGGGTATAAGTGAAAAGCTTACGTTAGAAGAACTGGCTCCGTAGTTTAGTTGGATTTATTTATAATAATTGGTTGGAATTTTATGAGTGAAAAAGAGAATAATATCCGCTGGCATGACCACTGTGTTCAGCGTCAAAGTCGGTCGGTTCAAAAATCACAAAAGCCTTGCATGGTTTGGTTTACGGGTTTAAGTGGGGCGGGTAAATCTACGGTTGCCAATGCTTTGGACGTGATGCTGTTTGAGCACAATAAGCATACGTATTTATTGGATGGCGATAATGTACGTCATGGTTTGAATCGTGATTTAGGGTTTTCTGATTCAGATAGAATTGAAAATATTCGTCGTATTGGAGAGGTAGGTAAGCTGTTTGTCGATGCCGGTTTAATTGTATTGTCGGCTTTTATCTCTCCGTTTCGTTCTGATCGTCAAATGGTGAGAACGTTGTTTCCCGCAGGCGAGTTTATTGAGGTTCATATCAATACTTCTTTGGATGTATGTGAGACGCGTGATCCTAAAGGTTTATATAAGAAAGCTAGAGCCGGTGTGATTAAAAACTTTACTGGTATCGATTCTGATTATGAGGCACCGAGCGAAGCAGAGTTGGTTATAGATGCTGGCTCTTTAGGTGTTGAACAGTGTGCACGTACTATCTATGAGTACTTGTTAGAGCGTGAGTATATTTAAGGGCCCAAGGGTGAAATATAACGCCGTTCGTTGAGCTAGTCGAAACGGACAATAAACGTGAATTCGAGGAAACTGGAACACCCTTCGACGAGCTCAGTGACCGCACTTTGCTTTTATTCGGGTGGTAGGGTGTATTTTACAATTCAATTGGGGATGCTGTGTTAGACGCTTTAATGGAAAAAAAAGGTGTGTTGTCTCGACAAATTGGTGAGGCAAAGCGTGAAGGTAAGGATATTAGTAATTTACTTGCTGAAATGAAACAGGTGTCTTCTGAAATTAGTAAGCTTAAAAAAGATCAGAAAAAAGCCAAGCAGGCACTTAAGAAAGAAGACGAGCTCCAACCAATAGATTCAGACATAGTTCATGAGACGGTCCGGCCAGCGCTTTTTTTAAATAGTAAGGAGTGTTTAGCAGTATCGTTTGAGGTAAGAAGGTTGAAGCAGGAAGAGTATTCAGCTTGGGATGCTTACGTTATATCTAAGCCTAATTCATCTATCTATCACTTGTCAGCTTTTAAGGCAGTTATTGAAAACTCATTTAAACATAAGCTTATTTATCTTGCTGCATTTACTACGGAAGGTAATGTTTGTGGGGTTCTGCCTGCAGTTGAATTAAATAGTCGTTTGTTCGGGCATTTTTTGGTCTCCTTGCCTTACTTTACTTATGGTGGTGTCTTGTCTGATTCGGAGGGTGTATCCGAAGCTCTTTATGCAACCTTGTTTGAAGAGTCAAAAGCTCTTGGTGTTGAGCATGTCGAATTACGTTCAACAACTGTGCAAAGTTCTCTTCAAAACGATATGCCTGCTAAGTTATCTAAGGTTTCAATGGTTAGGTCTTTGCCAGATTCGGTAGATCAGCTCTGGGATGATATAGGCACCAAGGTAAGAGCGCAGATTAAAAAAGCACAGCGTTTTGAATTAAGTATGAAATTTGGTAAGCAAGAGTTACTTGATGATTTTTATCAGGTCTTTGCCGAGAATATGCGTGACTTAGGGACACCTGTTTATTCAAAACAGTTTTTTAAAGAACTCATTAATTCTTCATTAAGTGGTAGTTTCGATATTGGTGTCGCTTATTTTGGTGGAAAGCCTGTGGCAACCTGCTTTTTGATGCGATATAAAGGAATGATGGAAGTTCCTTGGGCGTCTGCTTTAAATTCTGTTAATCATATGAATGTAAATATGTATATGTATTGGGAGATTTTGCAGTACGCTATTCGAACGGGGAATCAGTTTTTTGATTTTGGGCGTTCTTCAAAAGATGCGGGTACCTATAGGTTTAAAAAGCAATGGGGAGCAGAACCGCAACAGTTGTATTGGTATTACTGGTTGCCCGATGGTGGTGAAATGCCAGAACTTAACCCGAATAACCCGAAGTATAAGTTATTAATTTCAGTTTGGCAGAAATTACCTGTTTGGTTGACGAAGTGGATTGGGCCACCTGTTGTGAAGTATTTGCCTTAAATAGTAAACTTCCTTTCTTAAAAACTTAAAAACTTAAAAACTTAAAAAC
>TARA_R110001599_G_scaffold49279_27_pt1 | contig 11368 bp, 10 predicted proteins | sample TARA_R110001599 | Tara Oceans TARA_R110001599 (sample SAMEA4398360) | marine metagenome | biome: Polar Biome; feature: [MES] marine water layer (ENVO:01000295) within the mesopelagic zone...; material: water (ENVO:00002006), including particulate matter (ENVO:01000060) such... | reverse complement strand
GCTGGAGCGCCACCCAAGCGATGCATTGCTGGACCACGTGCCGAACACAATTACTGCAAGGCCAGATCCTTCGATACAAGCCAGGCGGGCCAAACCCACTAAAATTTGGAGTAAGCTCAAGTCGATTGCTTCAGCTGCAGCAGCATGCGCGATTTTTGTGTTTCTCACGCCATTTTGGTTCATTGGAGTTGGCTTGGTACTGTATGCGTGGGCAAGTTGGAGTGGAGAGACTCCCTCCTACACGCAGTTTTCGACCAATTTTCAACAAGCTCAGGACAATTATCTTGCCGAAGTATATCGATGGAGGCAGTCGATAGGCTTGGTACGATTGGTGCACCTCAAGACCGAGCTTCTAAAGGCGAAACAGCAGATCGAGCAGGCAGATCAGGAGCTGACTGAAAAACTCGCGCGCTTGGAGGAGCAGAGACTTGAAAGTGCTCGGGACAATTTTCTGTCCAGCTATTTGCTCAGAAAGAGCGGGATTTCAAAACTTTCCTCCAGTGATTTCGTTGCGCTCGAATCTGAGGGCATCGTGACCGCTGCAGACATCTCGAAAAGCAAAGTACTTCGTGTAAGTGGTATCGGTCCAGTCAAGGCTGAGGCCCTAACGAACTGGCGTAGATCGATGGAGAAAAAGTACCGGCCAAACCCGAGCACCGCTTCTGCAGATGCGCATGCTATTGCACGTGAAAAATTGGCCCATGCTTCGCAAATTGCGGGTCTCGTCTCTGGAACTGCAGATAAGGGCAAGGAGTTTCTGGCGCTGCTTTCGCAGGCGCGGGAGCGTTCTTCTAAACTTACGCCTGGTCTGTTAGCTGCTAGGCATGCCATCGATCAGGCAAAAGCGGATCTAACGTTTCTTGGGGTCGCAATCCCGATCGCCAAAGTACCGGATAGACTTAGGCCGACGATTCCCCCATCTCGGCCTCGCTCGAACGGTACATCAACAAAAACGAGAAGTCGCAAAAGTTCTGCTCGTAAATCTAAACCAAGCTCGACTCCGCCGCGCCCCTCTTGCCCATCATGTGGAAGCAATATGGTCAAAAGAACCGCCCGAAAGGGTCGTTACGCAGGTAGCCAGTTCTGGGGTTGTAGCCGGTACCCGCGGTGTCGGGGCTTGCTGAACGTTTGATCCGACAACCTCCAGATGCAGCCGCAGTGAAGGGAGCCACGGTACCGGGGTGGGATCGAAAATGTGTGAATCAACCCCATGCGTGCCGCGAAAACTGCCGAATTAATGGAGTGGGCCGTTGACTAAGAGGCGGTGAAACCCGACCCTTTTGCGACCGGCACGTCATCTACCTGATCATCTGCATGGACAAGGCAATGCTACCGAAATCGTCCGACTCATTTTTGCGGCCCCCATCCCTTCGGGACGTCGATGCGTTGGGTGTGATAGTTCGGTGTAAGGCGGCTGACTGCGGATACCGGTCATGGAAAGACCTATCAGAACTACCTGAGGATTTGACGATTTTGGACGTATCGCGCGCTTCAAAGTGTAGAGAATGCGGGAGTAAGGGCGCTGACATTGATCTGGTGCAGAAAGTATGGGTGATGAGTGATAGTCCCGAAGAGTGGGACGCCGTGAATGAACCGCATCGACGCCGTCTACAAGAGTACATCCGCACACATCCATTTAGGTGGAAGAGACGGCCCGATTGAGGCACACTCTTGAGGCGGAGGTGGATAGATGGCGGAAGCAAAATCAATTTGCGCAGCGAAAACCCGTGTCGGAGGTCGTTGCCAGAGTTCCCCCATGAAGAATGGGCGCTGCCGAATGCATGGCGGAAACAGCCCTGGAGCACCGAGGGGAAACAAGAACGCTTGGAAGCACGGGAAGTACTCTGCCTGGGCGAAGGCTGTCACCCAAATGATGAAGCTCGATAAGACATAACGGAATTAGGTAGCCGATTGCGATATAGACCCGTTGCGTGTCGGTGTGGCAGGTAATGACTAATTGAAGCCGGTTTGGAGATGCGGGGCATTCCGATGCGTATACTTGGCCTAATTGTCATTGCGGTACTAGCCTGCTCCAATACAGCGTTTGCTGAGGCATATACTGAGCACACCGCAGCGAATGGCGTTAAATACGTTACGCCTAACAACTGGACACCGATCACGATCGGTCAAGCCTCGCGTCTCACTAAAATCGCCCCAGAGTACGCCGAGTCTTTGGAAAACGATGTACCCGGCGTCGAGAAAATGTATCGCGAGCAAGAGAGAATATTCTATCTTAACTGGCTGGATGAGCGGCAAAATCAGCTAGCGATGCTGTCGTTCTCCGTCTTCCCCGTTCCGCGGGAAGAGCGCTTTAGCCAGTCTGAATTTGAAGGGCTGACACGGTTAGAAGTGGACGAGCTTTTGGTTTCCTTGAATCAGCAAGGTCCTCAGCTGGCGGCGGCATCACAGCGGGCCGGGACGGATATCTACAACAGTATCACGTTCGTGGAAGCCGGGGTGGTAGAGTACGGTAGCTGGCGTTGCATTGCATTTCTGTATGAGACCGAAGGCAAGGCGGGGCATGACCCTTACTACATGCCCATTAGCTGTCCCGCTGGGAGCGTATCACTCCAATTCAATCTTTATGTGGAACGCGATCTCTTGGCTGACGTGTCTGTCGTAATCGAAGATATCGTATCGGGAGTGGACGTATCAGCTATAGCGGCCGGAGGACCACGCTAAGCGGTGGTCAGCCAGAATTTTTGGTCCGTGGTTACTATGTGGTTACTTGCCAGTACAGCGTGAAGCTTCTCAGCTTCCTAACCCTTTGAATTATATGGCGCACCCAAGAGGATTCGAACCTCTGACCTCTGCCTTCGGAGGGCAGCGCTCTATCCAGCTGAGCTATGGGTGCAAACCGAAGCAGGTGAATACGGCAACCGGCGAGTGAGTGCAACGCCGGAGTGCGGTTTGCGCAGCGCTGGGTGCTTGCGCCTTGATCACTTTGGGCTAGGTCTGGAACAGACACAGATTCAGGAGCCAGACATGCGGACTTTCACCATTGCGATGACCGTCACAGCCATGGCGCTGTTGCTGGGCCTTCCGGCCTGCGGGGCACGGGAAGAGCCCAGCCCGGCAGTGCCTCAGGAAGAGCCCGCAGACCGAGCGGCGCAACTGGAAGCGCAGAAGGCTGCTTATGAGGCCGCGTTGAGCGAAGCGGAAGCTTCCCGAGGGGCAGGGGAGCCAGCCTTGTGGACGCTGCAGGACGAAGACACGACGCTTTACATATTTGGTACGGTGCACTTGCTCCGCCCGGAGTTGGAATGGCGCAGCGATGAGATGGATGCCGCCCTCGCGGAGGCTGATACGGTCGTCTTTGAGGCAGATGTCACAAGCCAGGCTGCGGCGTCCGAAATGATGAAGTTCATCTCCACACAAGGCATGCTGCAAAACGGTCAGCAATTGTCGAGTTTGCTCAGCGAACTGGAGCGCGCAGAGCTTCAAAAGGCGCTTGACCATGTCGGACTGCCACTCGGCGCGATTGAGCCGATGCGGCCGTGGTGGGCGGCGGTGAATCTCTCTGTTCTGCAGATCAAGAAGGAAGGCTTCGACCCGAATGCCGGCGTAGAAACCGTTCTGGGCGCAGAAGCTCGCGCGGCAGGCAAGTCATTCGCCTATCTGGAGACAATAGACGAGCAGTTGGGCCGTCTCGCCAATATGCCCACAGATGTGCAGGTCGATTTCCTTGTGAGCTCTGCCGAGTCCATCGAGGAGGGGGGAGATGTGCTCGATACGCTGGTGTCCGAGTGGGTTGATGGCGATGTGCACGGGATTGGCCTGCTCATGTCCAATCCGGACATGATGGGGTCAGACGATGTCTATGATGCACTGTTGAAGTCTCGTAACGAGATCTGGGTTGGCAAGATCGAAGCCATGCTGGAAGAGCCCGGCACGCGCTTGATCGCTGTCGGAGCCGGTCATCTGGCGGGCGAAGACAGCGTTATCGAAATGTTGGAAGCCAAAGGCTACGAGGTCGAGGGCCCGTAGGCGCTCATGTATCGGCAGACCGGCGGAGCGCCAACAGCGCTTGCTCGAGGATTTCTGCGCTGGCACAGCAGACGATCTGACCGCCGAGCTTTGGTTCGTTGCCACGCCAGTCCGTCGCGAGGCCACCTGCGCCCCGCACAACCGGGATCAGCGCGGCCACATCCCATGCTTTCAGACCGCTTTCCGCCACAAGGTCGATCGTGCCGGCGGCTAGCCGGGCATAAGCGTAGGCGTCCAGCCCATAGCGGCTGATCCGAGCTGTAGCTCTCAGATGGGTCCATGCGCCCTGTTCGGCGGGGTTCAGGATAAAGGGATCTGTCGTGGAGATGACTGCTTCGCGGAGGTCTCGGCAGTCGGAGACCTGGATCGGTGTTTGTGTCCCCGCGCGCTGAACCGCTGCACCCCCCGGCCAGCCGAGATAACGCTCGTCCAGAACGGGCTGGTCAATGATGCCGATGACGGGCGTGCCCGTTTCATCGCACAAGGCAATCAATGTGGTCCAACTCGGTAGGCCGGCTACGAAAGCGCGCGTGCCATCTATCGGATCCAGTAACCAAGTGAACCCGTTCTTCGAAGGTTTAGCGGGGAATTCCTCGCCAGTGACGCCGTGATCGGGCCGTTCCGCTTCGATCAGGGCGCGCATCGCCGCTTCGGCGCCCGTGTCGGCGGCCGTCACGGGGTCAAATTCGGCGTGGGGTATTGTGATCTTGTTGTCGACGGCATCCAGTGCACGAAAATGCGGCCGGATCGCTGACCAGGCCGCATCTGCGAGACGACCTGCAAAGGTCAGCTCATCTTCGAGGGAGTAGGAATTTGTCATGCGGGCATGGGATTGCCCCGCCCCGGGCTGGGCGTCAAGCGACGCCCGTGCTGCTGGTGTCGCCTTCCAGCGCCTTGGCCAGTTCCAGGAGGCGTTTGCGGGGGCGCTCGCCGAGGCGATAGTAGGCGCGAACCAGTTCCAACGTCTCTTTTTGCGAAAGAATATCACCTTCCATGCGTTCGGCGTCATTCGCGGCATCCGGTGCGTCTGCTGCGGGAATGCCGTCGAAGAAGTATTGCACTGAGACGTTCATGGCTTTCGCCAGTTCATAGAGTCGAGATGCCGTGATGCGGTTGGCACCGCATTCATACTTCTGGATCTGCTGGAAACGCACGCCTACCTGACTCGCAAGGTCCTGTTGGGTCATGCCCAGCAGGCGGCGGCGGCGGCGAAGGCGTTTGCCTACGTGCAGGTCGGTTTCATCAGCCATGTTCAGCTCCTTGCGGATGGGACCGCTCTCAGTCCCAAAACGGGATGTTCGGGCTGGTCTCTCGCAAATGGCGTGCCGGTGGTCACATTTGCCTAAAATTTGGGCTGCATTTCCAAATTGCAGGAATTTGCCAAATCATCGGTTGCGTTTTGTGCGCCGCAACATAAATCTGGTCTTGCACTCCGGTGCAGACGCCTCTGGCGTTTCCTCCCTTTGACCTTGGCCGCGCTCTCGTAGCGCGGCCTTTTTTTTGGAAGTAACGCGGATCTGTTGCAATTGCAGGGTATTCCGACGATCAGCGCCGACCGATCTGGGTCGCGACGTCGAGGATTTCGACGACAATAGCGGACAAGACTTGCTGCATTTGCGCAAAGCCGGCACTGGTCTCGACCGCTTGTTCATCCATGTACAGTCCGCGATTAATCTCGATCTGTACCGCATGGAAGTCTCGCTTGGGGCGGCCATAACGACGTGTCGTATACCCTCCTGCATAGGGCGCATTCCGCGCAACGCTGAACCCGTTCGCTCGGAATGCGCGCTCAATTCGCCCCGTCAGACGTGGGTCACAGCTGGAGCCGAACCGGTCCCCCAACACAATATCTGCCAGATTGCGACGCCCAGGCTGGACGCTGGGCATTGAGTGGCAGTCAATAAGGAAGGCCCGGCCGTGCCGCTCCTTCAGACTGCCCAGCTCAGTCGCCAGGCACTGGTGATAGATGTCGTGAATGCCAGACAGGCGCGCTTCTCCTTCTGATCGGGTAAGGCGGCGCGCATAAATCGCCTCTCCCCTGGCTGCGACACGCGGCAAGCAGCCGAGCCCGGCTTCCACACGCGCTGTCGGCATGCCGCAGGGGCGAGGGACTCCATCACTGAACATGTTCGGGTCGAGTTCCCGTGGGTCGCGATTGAGATCAGCGACTGTGCGAGCATATTTCGCCGCCATGAGTATGCCGCCCTGCTCAGGAACGGCGCTGAACAACTCGTCCACGAACGCATCTTCCGTCCGGCGTACGGTGTCCACCGGTACGCAGAGTGCCTCGCGCATCTCATGTGGATAGAGACTGCCCGAATGTGGCGAGGCAAAAATGACTGGCGCCAACATTTTTTCCGGGGTTACCAGCCGGTACGGCGTTTCATAACGAGGCGTGGCCGCAGGGCTGTCCTGCGAACCGGCCGTTCGCTGAAAATGCTCAGGTCTGTCAAGAAATTGGGGGGCGTCTGTCATTCAGCACATCGTTTCTTTGTTTGCCTGAAGGTCAAGCCTTTTCACGAGAATCCAGCCGGTGCCCGCAGTAATTTCCGACTTTAAGTCCGCAGATATTCACGCCTGATTTACCGAACTGCGTCTTTATGCTTAGGGTTCTACCGAGAAGAGGGTATTCCGCGTGACCAAGATTTTGCTGGCCGAAGATGACGATTCCATGCGCTTGTTCCTGGCCGCCGCTCTGCGTCGCGCCGGACACGAGATCCAGGATTACGCTGACGGCGAAAGCGCGTTGTCCGCGTTGGAGCGCGAAGTGTTCGATCTGCTGCTGACCGATATTGTCATGCCCGGCCTTGATGGAATCGAACTGGCACGCCGGGGCGCCGAACTCGACCCGGCCATGAAAATCGTCTTCATTACGGGGTTCGCCGCCGTGGCGCTCTCCTCCGGGGCTCCGACACCTGCAGGCGCGAAAGTGCTGTCCAAACCCTTCCATCTCCGCGAAATCGTGGATGAGGTCGACAAGGTGATGGCGGCCTGATGGGGCGGGGCTCCGACATTGAGCCTCCCAAGCTGCTGAAATCCCTATCCCATGACGCTGGCCGGCACTTCTTTGATGCGCCGGCTGCGATGAGTATGGATGAATGCATGCTGCGCCTGAATTTTCTGGATGGCGCGAACATAGTGTCTCTTACGCCCTCGGAGCTTGGACATTGGTTGTCTTTCGAGTTTGAGGGACATGCCTTTTCCGCAAATGATCCGTTTGGCGAAGTCTGGTTTTTTGCCGAAGATCCTGCGACACCGGAGCCAATACTGCAGAAAATTGCGCTCTGCGTCGTTACACCGCCAAACCCGGCTTGACGGCGCGCGCTGAATTATCCATTACCCCTGCTTCCGAATGGATCGGGCGGTTAGCTCAGTGGTAGAGCACTACGTTGACATCGTAGGGGTCACAAGTTCGAACCTTGTACCGCCCACCATTCCGAAGTCTTCCGAAACCTCCTGAAACCTGCCGCGTTGTTTTAAAAAATGACGGGATGTTTCCATGATTGATCCAGATTTGCCGGACGCCAATATGTTTGTCGTCTATTATACCGGCGGGAAAATGCTGCAGGCCTCCAATATCTCGCTGATGACCAGGAAGCTGGATGAACGTCTGTTTCTTGTTTCGACGCCGGAGACGCAGTCCAGACTCTACCACCACGTCAAACGCCTGGCCCAGCCGGACGCCCTGTTCGTCGGTCGCTTGGACTCCCTGCCCAAATTCAAAGGGATGGAAGAAGGCACCACGAAATGGGTCCGCCGTATGATGGACGTATAAAAAAGGAAGGCGAACTGGCCGCCTTCCTTCATGTTCGTTTCAATTCCGGGGCAGGGGCCTTGTCCTAGCCGTCAAGGTCAACCATCGGTTCGCGATCCCAATGGCGGAGCTTGCCGAGTGTCTTCACGAAACCGGGCACATCTCCGGTCTTGCTGAGCGCGACGCAGCCCTCATCCTTCGCATCCCAGACGCTGGCCTTCTCCATGAGAGGTTGGGCCGTTTCGACATAGCCGATGAATTTGCAATGCGCGAACGCGTCGGCCACGAAATCCCGGCTAGGGGCGTCGTTCTTGACCATGTCTGCCCCCTCTTCGGAGATCAGCAGGGCGACGGCATCGAAGAGGACCGATGGACCGCCATCGATTTTCTCGTCGGCCTCCATGTGCGACCCGTCACTGAGTGTGATGCCGCCCACTTTCGGGCTGATTAGCATCGTCATGCCGCCAGCGGAGGTCACTTCCTTCTTCAGCGCGTTCAGGAGGTCTGCATCCGCGCCGTCCGTAGCAAAGATACCCAGTTTTCGGCCTGCGAAACTGTCTGGAGCGTTCTTCAGGATGCTCAGGGGATCGGAAGCAGGCAAGTCCGTGATGGGAGGGCTGGCCGGATCAGCCGCTGGCGGCATGTCGGTTACGCCGAGGCCATCCGCCACTTTTTTCGCCAAGTCTTCATCGATGTTCAGCAGGTGAGACAGCATGCGAAGACGGATTTCCATCTTCTGAACCTTGCTGAGCTCGAAGGTCAGGGCGTCTGCCATGTGTTTTTGCTCGACCTTGGTCTGGCTCACATAGAATTGGCGGGCCTGGCTGTAATGATCGGCGAAGGATTCCGGGCGCAGGCGCGTCTTTTCTCCGCCAACCGGCTCGGCATAGGATCGATACCCCTTGGCGGGATCTTCGCGCGGTCCGCCTTCTTCCGGTCCCCAGCTGTTCGGTTCGTAATTGGCGCGGCCTTTGGGATTCTCCATCGCCATATGGCCATCCTGCTGGAAATGGCGCATCGGGCATTGCGGACGGTTGATCGGGATATGTGTAAAGTTCGGGCCACCAAGGCGCTTCAACTGGGTGTCGAGATAGGAGAAGTTACGGCCCTGCAGCAGCGGGTCGGCCGTGAAGTCGACGCCGGGCACGATATTCTGTGTGCAGAAGGCGACCTGTTCAGTCTCAGCGAAGAAATTGTCGACGACGCGGTTCAGGACCATGCGTCCGACAATGCGGACGGGCACTTGTTCTTCCGGAATGATCTTGGTCGCATCCAGTACGTCGAACTCAAAATTCTCGGCAAATTCCTCGTCGAACAATTGCACACCGAGTTCCCATTCCGGATAGTCGCCCATCTGGATGGCATCCCACATGTCGCGGCGGTGGAAGTCCGGGTCGGCGCCATTGATCTTCAGGGCTTCGTTCCAAGCTACCGATTGCAGGCCCTGCTTTGGTTTCCAGTGGAACTTCACAAAGGTTGCTTTGCCTTCGGCATTCACAAACCGGAATGTGTGGACGCCGAAGCCTTCCATGAACCGCAGGGAACGGGGAATGGTCCGGTCGGACATGATCCACATGACCATGTTCATGGATTCCGGAGACAGGGAGATGAAATCCCAGAAGTTGTCATGTGCTGTCTGGGCCTGCGGGAAGCCCCGGTCCGGTGCCGGCTTGGCCGCATGAATCAGGTCTGGAAACTTGATGGCGTCCTGAATGAAGAAGACAGGAATGTTGTTGCCCACAATATCCCAGTTGCCTTCTTTCGTGTAGAACTTCACGGCGAAACCCCGCACATCGCGCGCAAGATCGGGCGAGCCCTTATTGCCAGCCACAGTAGAGAAGCGGGCGAAGACATTGGTCTTCTCACCTTTTCTCTGGAAAATGTCTGCCGTGGTGACGTCCTCAAGCGTATCCAGTGTCTCGAAATAGCCATGCGCACCGTAGCCGCGGGCATGCACGACGCGCTCAGGAATGCGCTCATGGTCGAAGTGGAAAATCTTTTCACGGAAGATGAAGTCTTCGGTCAGCATCGGTCCGCGCGCGCCCGCTTTCAGATGGTTCTGGTCGTCGGCAATGGGCACGCCTTGCTGGGTGGTCATGGTCTCGTAGCCATCCTCAGTTGACTGATGAGGTGCGCCGCCCTCGTCGAGGGAAAGATCTGGTTTGTCGGACATGAGAGAAATCCATCTGCTGGTTGGAGGGTGTTCTAATCAACTGCGCGACGGGCTCATTGGTTCCTCGCATATGCGGCTTTCATCCCCCTTCGAGGGAATCCAATGAAAGGGGGCGGCTCCAGAAAACAGAACCGCCCCTCAAAATTTCTGCTATGCCTGTATTCAGCCCAAGCTGTCCGCAAAGGCTTCGCCAGAGCGGGCGCTCGAATAGGCTTCTTCCAGAAGGGCGCGGGACTGGCCCTGGACTTCGGACTTTTCAAGGCGATCCTTGATCGAGTCGGCCAGGTGTTCTTCGCCGTCATCAATCGCCTCAAGGGCAGCTTTTCTGTCGTCCTGAAACATGGACGAGAACTCGGTCAAGGCGCGATGAAGCGACCCAAGCGTACCACCCTCAGTTTGGGGTTCGCCGCCGAGAGTACGGACCTGCTGCTGGAAGCGGCTGATCAGTGCTGCGCGATCACTGGCGCGCTTCTGGAACTGGGTGCGAAACGCAAAACTCTCATCTGAGAGTTCAGCGCATTTCTCATAGCCTTTGCGGCTGTCGATCAGTACCTTGGTGACGTCATTGAGGGCGTCAATTTCGGTTTTGTTGATTGTGTCGGTCATTTGGAAACTCCTCGTTGTCTGTCCTGACCAACAGGGAGACAAGGCATGAGTTCCAGACAGAAAACCTTAAATGACGGACATGATCAAAGGCGCTTAGCCCTCGAACGGGTCTTTCATCAGGATTACGTCTTCGCGCTCCGGCGACGTGGAGACCAGCGCGCACGGTTTGCCGACCAGTTCTTCGAGGCGGCGCACATATTTGACCGCTTCTGCCGGAAGGTCCGCCCAGGATCGCGCACCGGCGGTTGAGCCTTTCCAGCCCTGAAGCGTCTCATAGACGGGCTCTACGGCGGCCTGATCGGTCAGGCCGGCAGGGTAGTGGTCAATCGTCTCGCCATTCAGCCTGTAGGCGACGCAGACCTTGATCTCGTCAAAGCCGTCCAGCACGTCGAGCTTGGTCAGGGCGAGGCCGGTGACGCCGGAGGTCGCGCAGGCCTGACGTACCATGACGCTGTCGAACCAGCCGCAGCGGCGGGCGCGGCCTGTGTTCACGCCGACTTCGCGGCCGACCGTGCCGAGGCGTTCGCCGATCTCATTGTCCTGTTCGGTGGGGAAGGGGCCGGAACCGACGCGCGTCGTGTACGCTTTGGCGAGGCCCAACACATAGGAGATTGCGCCGGGGCCAACGCCTGAGCCGGCAGAGGCATTTCCTGCCACCACATTGGACGATGTGACGAAGGGATACGTGCCGTGGTCAACATCCAGCATCACGCCTTGAGCGCCTTCGAACAGAATGCGACTGCCTGCGCGGACCTGTTCGTCGAGCAGTTTCCAGACCGGCTTGGCATAGGCCAGGATCTGGTCAGCGATCTTGAGCAGTTCTGCTTTCAGCTCGGCGCCGTCTGGTT
>TARA_R110001599_G_scaffold49512_2_pt1 | contig 11379 bp, 10 predicted proteins | sample TARA_R110001599 | Tara Oceans TARA_R110001599 (sample SAMEA4398360) | marine metagenome | biome: Polar Biome; feature: [MES] marine water layer (ENVO:01000295) within the mesopelagic zone...; material: water (ENVO:00002006), including particulate matter (ENVO:01000060) such as...... | reverse complement strand
GGCGTTCGGGGTCGGGGTCAAGGTGATGTGGGGCGTATGCGTCATGTATGGGTGTGTATGCGGAACGGGTGCGGAAACAGAGCGTCTCGTGCATACGCATTATAAGGTGAGTGGTTTTCCGAGTGTTTCGATTCACTCGTATATGTGCGTGAGCCTACCCACACACATACAAAGTCCTCGTTTTTCGTCAATACTTGGGCTTTTTCACCTCAATTCGGCGTGTTTCTCCTAAAGGGAGGGAATACTACCCAGAAGGCAAGCCTTCACTGCCCGCCTACGCCTATACAGCACATAGACGCTACATAAGGGGCTTGCTTTGGACTTTTCCAGCCGAAAAATCGCTCTCCCTAATGCGTATCGAATGGTCTTTAGTCTTAAGACTATATACACATAGAGAGCAGGGTTTTCTCTTAGTGGGTCACGCCCGTGATGTGCGTGTGTGTGTGTGCGTGCGAGTGTTTGGATTTTCCGGAATCTCAAACGGCTCTCCTTAGCGCATGTGCGGTAGTCTTAAGTCTTAAGACTATAAGAGGCATAAAAAAAGGAGATACCCTCCAGTCATGCCCATCCATCCCCCACGACGGGGAGTATAGTCTACTGACTATCTGTTTGTCACTTCTCGTGTAATGTGAGAGAGAATGCCCGTTTTGTATACCGTCGGGCCAACGGTTGTTTATCATGTCGTCACCTCCTTGGTGTTCGGGTTCAAGTGCCTCGTCACTATGTGGTCGGTGATACTCACTCACAGCAAGCACATGCAAGAGGGTGCTCACGCGCCGCCTTGCAGTCCTTGCACAGAGTCCAATCTGTGCCTGTTTGAATGCAACCGCATTCGTATTCATTTTCATACATTGTTATTTCACCTCCTGTTGGAGTGGGTGCACAAGTTATTACGCTGTTGCCGTGCTCTCAGCGGGTGGTTCTCACCGTTGGTTGTCCCCATCGTGACACCGTAGTGTCGTGTGGGGATGTTCCCGTCGTGTTGCGGGTTGGTTCTTAGGGGGGGTTTCATTATCCAGTATGTCTAATCAACCGATTTGACAGATGCCGCACCAAAGCCAGCCACCGGTAAAGGTTTGGGCATGTCGTTCAATAACAAATGTCAGTGCGGGTGCACCGCAGTCGTAGCACTCGGGCACAGTTGGCTCAAGGCGTTCGTCTGGTTGCAGTTGCACCAACATTACATCACGGCCACACATGTCGTATGGTCCCGTGACATGCGGTTCTATGTGCAGTGTTCGCACACGCACCGCTGGGGTTGCTGGTTCTGTCTTCTTGGCTGTCCGGCTTGCCTTCCATGCGGCAACACGGCGTTCGGAGCAAGGACCATCACAGTCCAAACCCTTTACGCTCGCATCGTATGAGTGGGGCTGTTCCTTACCAGCACACTCCACATTCATGCAAACCTTCATGGTTGTTTTCATATATTCATCCATTGGTTTTCACCTCCTCCTGTTGGGGGGAGTAAGTCGTGTATTTGTATAGCACCCACGATGGCGCATCTATTTTTGCGGTTTCCTCAAACCTTAGCGGATTATCAGTTCCGCCGGACATTCGTTCGGTTAACAATAGTTCTAATGCGTGAGCATCAGTCAAGCACGATTCCGCTTTGCATGATGTGTATGCCACATTGCTCGCAAGTGTTTGTTTTGCGTGCGTATGCTTTGCGTTCGTATTCTTCAATTTCAATTTGTAATTGATAAGATGCTATCGCCAATTTGTTTATGTTTATTTTTGCTTTATCATTCATATTGTTGTCCTCCTGTGGGGGGAATAGGTGCACAAGTTGTTAACATGTTTCCGTGCGCTCATGCGGTGGGTTTCACCAGTGTTTCTTGGGCCATCGTGACATATTGTTGGTCGTGTGGCTTGCTTACCCTATCTTTGGTGGGTATATTGCGGGGGTCTACGCTTGTAGGTCATTATCAAATGAGCAACTAAGGTTGCTTAGATAAGAAGGAACGAGTTCGACTTTAACTCAATCGTGCCACTGTTCGGACCAGTGTTCATCCCACTGTGTGTCCTTGGCCCACTGAACATCGTAGTCACTACGCATGTCATCGTCTTTGTAGTAGAACTGTGGGTCAACTTCACCACTGAGGAGTAGGACCATGTGGTCTGTGTCCATCATTGGGTCAAACGCCTTGTTTTCGTAGTAGTTGGGCAAGTAGTAGGTGGTGCCATCGGGTCTTACTCCACTGTGGGTAATTCCGTCATATCCGTGGTAATCACCGTTAACTGGGAACCCATCGAGTGAGCCAACCAACCATGCTTGATTGATTGCATCGTTGAGTCCTTCATCGGTGAAGTTGTAGTCGTCATGTCTTTTGATGACGGACTCCGGCACGATAGCGGGTAGGGTGCAATTGTCTCCACTGCCACCGGCTTTACCCGATGACTTGACGGTAATATTACGCTTCTTGGATGACTTGACCGTGGACTTGCCGTATAACTTAGCGTAGGTGCGCCAGTCATATGATAGACCGGCTGTGTCTTCACTGCCCGCAATATCTCGATGGGTGATTGACCCATCGGGTCGGACTGTGTATTCACGACCTACTTTGACTGCCCAGCATGTCTTTAATCGCTTACCTTGACTGTCACGCATGTGGTCCTCCGTAGAGGCAACCACCAACGGACCTGTGTTTGGATTGTCAAGGCGACCAGCATAGAGCGGATTGCCACCGTTCGACCAGAACTTGAGTGTCCCTTTCGGGTCTCGTGTATCTGACCATATGAGTGACATGCTACCTTCACAGTGTTCTACCACTGATTCTATGCCTCCGATTTCGAGACATGCGGCTACCGCTTGGCTGTCTACGGGTCCGGTTGGGTCAATCTTGAGACCTTTCCATACCGACGGACTATTATGCACGACACCGTTATGAACCATCGTCACAAGAGACTCGGGACCAAAGTGTGGGTGAGCATTGTCTGTATTGTTGACACCATGCGTTGCATACCGTGTATGAAACATTGTCCACACCGTTGACTTCTTGATATGCTTGTCAACATGCTTCACCATGTATTCCGATGAAGTAGGTGCTTTGAGATGCCACACCCAGTCAGCCTTACGACCTTGCCATGCAAATCCTGCCGCTTGCTTGCCACGGCTGGCTAATCCACTCCAAAGGGACTTCATGCCCTTTTTCATCATGAACTTCTTATTACCTACATGTATTGCACCAATGCCACACCCGACCAGTATCGTAAAGGCACCGATGATTGGTGCCGACACGAGTAGACCGAGTGCAATACTGGCTAATAGACCACTTAAATGGTTTTCAATCGAATATCTCACATTACTTAGAGAATCACACGAGTGGCAATACGCTACCATATCATCAATGTCAGCATCATCACGAATGGTGTAGTCACATGACTCACATTCATAAGTGTCTCCATCTCTATGGCGCATATTGTTTCGTGCATCCAACTTAATGGCTACTGAATCCGCACCTGCACATTCCCAATGCACGCATGTCTTTGACCGGCATATATCGCACTCTCGAATCAACTCTTGACCCGATAGCACGACTGCACGCTTGTTGTAGTAGTCTACCAATGGGTCATCATTCGCCAAATCCAGATAGGCCCATAGTCCCTCTCGGGTCGGTGGGTATGACTGAATACTGTTAAACGATACCTCATCGGCTGTTCTGTTGGTGAACAAATACATTAGTTCGACCCAATAACTGATTTTCACAGGATTACTGGTGCCTTGGTGCTGACGATACTCAACTGTTCCGAATGGTCGGTTGAGTAGACTACGGACATTGCAGTGAAAGTATCTACCAGCCTCACTTGCCGCCGCATACATCTTGTGCCACAGGTTTTCACCTGTTACTATTGTAGTGCGACTAATCCAAAAACCGTAACTGTGGTCATTGATTTCGACTGGTTCACACGAGATGCCTGTTGTTGGGTCATCTGGTATCGGTTCGGACTCATGATGTAGTCGCTCTTTGATAGTGTGTTCCGTTGCATTTGGGAACTCATTCATCATGTGTGTAGCCCGTCGTAGATACTGTGCGTCGTGTCTACTATTTGACACGATGGTATTAAACGCATCTGTGAAATACGAGTAAGCCCATGCACATCGACCTGCAATTCCCATTGCCTCTCTACGGCTTATCTGTCCTTCATCGTCAAAAGAAGTCTGTGGGTCTCTTAGTCCTATGTGGACATGTAAACCGCAACTTCTATCGACTCGGGTGATATTCCGTAGTAGCGTGGCGACAATTGCTATCCACCCATGGTGTTTTCCATCCATGAGAGGATGCGACACTACCTCAAACCCACCGTCGCTCACTGAGCCATCGGTGGTGACTTTGGTGTATTCCTCAGTCTGTCCGTGTGACCAGCCTTCGCTGGCTACTCCAAAGTTGGTTGCTTGGTAGGCACTTGGCAGTGATTTAGCCACTGCTATGCGTTTTTCTCGACGGGTCTTCAAGTAGTAATGCCTTCGTCTTGAAAGCGTCTTGAAGTAGTCATCGACATATTTTTGTCCGTTGCGGGACCGCATACTGTCAATCCAATGAGCAATACTTTGGTTCGGTGCGTCGTTTGCATTGGCGTCACGAATAACTTCCAATTCAATACCAACACGCTGTCGTATTGTCGTTCCTTCTCTTCTGTGGCTGACATGTGAGATTACCACACACACCATGAGTCCGAAGACCCATAGCATGGGGATAATTGCTCCAATGCTACCTTCATTCATCATTTGTAATTCTTGCATCGTTTTTTACCTCCTTGTTTGGTTGTCTCTTTGCCTTTGAAACATTGCCTCTCTTTTCTTTGTCTCTCAACGCCCACTTTCTCTGAGGGAGTGGATTCGATGACGGGGAGTCCCCGTCTCTTTTATACCATGTGTAGTCGGTTTATGGCCGAGATATTTTCTATCTAATTCTACACTTGCGGCCTTGGTTTCGGCCTGTGATTCGGAGGGGAGGCTGTCATCGGTCCATGGCCGCGGTTGCCGCGGTCGTCGCATGTCCTCAAGCATCCCGAGTATTACTGGAGGCTGTCATCGGCATATTGCCTCAAGCCTCCCGATTATTACAGGAGAGAAGTTGTTCGGGAGCATGTCTATCCGAGCCGAGGCTCGGGTCGTAGACTGTGTGTTATTCGGGCCGTTCGGGTAATCACCAGACCGGCGACCCTATCAATGGGCACACGCCCCCTACTGCATCCTATCCGAGTCGTTACTGTATTGGTTGTCGTCCCGTTGGTCTGGGCCGGTGAAGCGTTATGTTCGCCGGAGTTATGGTTGAAGCCACCCTCACGGGTGAAATCGGGTGCTCGTGTATGGTGTGCTAAGTTGTAGTGTTTATCGGAGTCATTCGAGGGGGTAAATCCCCCATCAGATGCCTTGATTCTTGACCGCCTTATTAGGGAATATAAGTCCTGTATGTTCATGTCGGTGTAAGTTGCTCTATTTACCAATACCTCGATGCTCTTGTTGAATGCTATGTATTACAAGCATCCTCAAGCACTGTGATATTATGGCATCAGATGCACTACAATTTATTCGTGGTGGATTACTCCGGTAAGATAATTCAGTTATCTTCACGATTGCATGTTAGTCATCTAAGCGAGAGGGGGCACGGAATACCGGCCCCGTCTGTCATGTGTCCGAATCGTTTCCAATTCGACCACCCCTATCCGATATTCTCGGGCACTTTAGGTCTGTGCAATGGGCTTACTGTCCTTTACGCCCCCCTCTTTCAAGGCGAGTGCAAGGTTTGACATCCCTCCATATTCCCGCAGTGATGCTCTACTTTGGGTTTATTGAAGGACTCAATCAAGTGTTTTCGGTCTGTGGTGCTTCGCAGGTCTATCCAACGAATGCCGGTGAATCGTAGATTCAGTGACGGCCAATGAACCGATGTTGAAGTCGGCTGTGTTCCTCGGCTCCCTCCGGTTGGAGAAGCAATTAGTCGGTGTTCATCCGAGTATATCAACTTATCCAAGTGGCATTCTGCTAAAAATAGGCTCGCAGTCCATCGAATAGAAAATGAAAACAACAGATTTAGGGCACCCTAAAAGTCGGCTTGACACACCTCGAAAACAGCCTCCAAACGGTCATTTGAGAGGCGAGCCGACAAAAGGGGCCGACGGTCGAGCAGTGTCCCGTTTAGAAGAAAAGTGTTGAACAGGTTGACACTTTCCAAAATATCGGAGAGAAAACCAAACAAAACCAAAGTTCAACCGATTTGAAAAAAACCCTGAAAAAAGCATGAAAACCAAGGGTTTAAGACCGGTGACAAAGTGGCCCAAGGCATGAGAGGAGGCGAATTATTTGGACTTTCCAACATGAAGAAATCTCTCTCCCAAGGCCGCTCCCGTTCAAGGAGACTTCCTAAGACTATATAGTATATATTGCCCAGACTCTCTCCCCAAGCGCGTTTTTAATTTAACAGTCTTTGGTTGGTGGAGGCGTAGTGGGCGGGGAGAATCAAGTCCCCCTCAAAAACCAAAAGAATAAGTTCACCATGTTCATATACTGGATAGTAGTGCGGTAAGCATGACCCAAACAGTCAAACAACTAATGCGAGCCTACGGAATTGAAGAAGGTGTTGAGGTATCACCGGAACTCCTTGAGCGAATCAAGGCCGACCAACAAAGATACATCAACGCACTTGATGATGAGACAATCAAGAACTATACAGTAGATACCAAGAACACAGTAAAAGAGACCACACATATCGGCACCCGTTACACCAAGCAACAATACAACCTATCCGGTCGCTCACTCGGTCGCTCAAGTGGACCTATCAAGAAGTCCGGAGCAAACAAGCGTAGCGGATATGGTGGCGAGCATGGCGAGTGTCTTGGAGCATCGGCACGCACTGGATGGAAAGCGGAGCCAAAGTTCACAGTCAAGCATACTCCAATCGCAAAGACCATGAAAACAAAGGAAAGTCAAATCAGTTCAATAGTTGCACTGTATGAGACCCTTCTTGAGAAGGTAGGTCAATGATACCGGTGGTTGAATCGGTGGCTGTGGTGGTGTCGGGAGTGGGGTTAATCGGCCTCGCTCCCAAGGTTCGATGTGTTTGGACTTTGGGAGATTTGAAAAGTCTCTCCCAAGGGCCACGCAGAAGCAGAATCGCTTCCTAAGACTATATAAGATAATACCCAACTCTCTCCCAAAGCGCATTTACTATTACGCATACTACACAGCGTGGGTGGCCCCAGTAGCCCCTGCTGTGGCATAGTCCCATCATCAAGGTCACGGTCAAAAAGTGCCATCGGCACAGTCAAATCAATACCAAATATGGCTAAAATAGGGCATAATTCGGTGAGTATTGATATAGTAGTGACTACCCATGTCGGAATAACCGACGAAGAAAACAGACGAAGTCGGCATGAAAAAAATGGAGATGAAAAATATGAGTGAACCAATGAGCCGAAAACAGAGAATGACCGCACTTGAAAGTGTGTTAGATGTGGTGCATGATATTGCACACCATCAAGCATACCGACAAGTCGGAGAAGTGATTGAGACGCAAGTTTCCCTTACCGAACGAGTGCAAGAGAACGAAAACAAGGTGTGCGACCTTGAAGATGGTATCGAAACGAACCAACGAGCACTCCTCAAGATTCGGTCCGAGATACTGACAGATATTGAAGCAAGGATGACAGCACGAGAGAACACACTTGAAGTTGACAACCGTGTTGCTGAACTTCAATCCCAAGTCGCTACCCTTGAAGAAAAAGTCGCCGGTCTAATTGACCTGTTGACTTCCGCATGTAACCTTGAGTGAGGAAGGGCATACCCCTCAATAAACAGCCTCAAAACATACCTACAAAGCACGCAATCAAGTTCAGTGTGTGGGTGCCGCCCCCCTTGGAGATTCGTCTCCTTGGGGGGCTTCTTTTGACACCTGTATGGCGTAAGCCTTGGTTTTGGTCGCCAAAAATCAAGGTTAAGGCAGATATAGGGACAGCCCAGCATCACGCGTTTTTTTGGCAATTTTTTTTTGGAAACATTGATAAAGTGGCGACCATACCATACAATTCAATGGACATAGATACCATACTATCCGAGCATAGCCCCGAGGACCACCCATCACGACTCGCATTTGCTCGTTTCCTCAACGAACATTACCCGTTTCTTTCCGTCAAAGGTTGGGAGATGCGACTTATCCGACAGCGTGACAGCGTGCTATCCCCGTCAAAGACAGGGACATATACCTATAATGAAGAAGGTGACACATACATCACGCATTTATCCACGGGAACTATCACTATGTCCGGCGACCGACACCGGCAAATTATGGCTGATTGGTCGAACGGAATGTCTACGGCGCAAATATGCCACGCGCACTCTATTGCTGAATCGCACTTTCAACAATATAAGCGGGTCCATAAAATCACACGGTCAACAGTTGCAGTGACGAACGAGCAACTAATGGAGGTTGACGACCAAGATGGACTCATTGATGAAATCATAGTGTCCCGTCGCCACACTCTTGTTGCCGAACTTGCCAAGGAACAACACCGACGGATGGCCGAAGATTCCAAGAACTGGCGAACTCTCATGGATGACTATGTAAGTCATATGTCCACGCTCACCAAGGCACCTAAGTCTGTGCCAAAAATTAACTTGACTAAGGCCAAGAACCCATATGCTCTCGTAGTATGTCCCACTGATTTTCACTGGGGTAAGTATGGATGGGCTGATGAAGTAGGTGAGACCTATAACTTCGAGGAGGCACGCAAGCGACTTATGGAAAAGACCGAAACACTCGTGTCCCGTATCTCCACTAAGCCGGAGAAAATCTATGTTGGTGCTGGTTCCGATTGGTTCCATGTAGACAACGATGCAGGAACAACAACAAGAGGCACACCTCAAGACATGTGCGCTACTCCTGCTCAAATCCTAATCACTGGATGCAAATTAGCCCGTGAACACATTGACCTACTGCGACAAGTTGCTCCTGTTGAAATTGTAATGATGGCAGGTAATCACGACCGTCACTCATCCCTTGCACTAATGATGTATCTATCCGCCGCATACGAAGGCGTTAATGATGTGGATATTGTTATCACCTCGAACAACCGGCGTTATATCGAATACGGAAACACAGTGCTCGGTTTCACTCACGGTGACAGTATGTCTAAGCAAATCTCTCTCGGCTCACTTATGGCTGTCGAAGCCCGTGAATTATGGGGTATGAACGAACATAAGGTTTGGTTCCACGGACATCTTCACCATCAACGGATGCACGAAAAAGATGGATGTCTTGTTATTCAAATGCCATCCCTTGCAGGACACGACCGCTATCACGCACGCTCCGGCTACACCACCAGTAAGGCAGGATTAGCCGCATATCTAATTGACTCTAAAGAAGGCTACATTGGTTCTCTCTTTGCACCCGTCTCACATGAGTGATTACAATGCCAGCAACACCACTCAATAAAAAAGAACGGCAATGTCAAAATTGCGGGCATACTACTATTGCTCGATACAACAGTCATAAAAATTGGTGCCCAATAAATAAAAAAATGAAATACTGCGGCTACATGCGGGTGATTAGATGACCAACATGCCCACTTTTAATTTTCAACGCTCCAAATATGACATCCGCCACTTCTACGAATGGCTTTCACCCGAATACAAGTGGGCCGACCACATAGGAGAGTGGATGGAATTATACGGGGACCGTAAAGGTGCCGCAGTCCACCGTGTCTGTATCATCGCTCCCCGCTCACACAGTAAATCAGCAACACTCCGTGTCAAATTACTACACATGTGTTTATTTGAACAACATAACAATAATCCAATGGAGGTGTGGTTATTCTCCGCATCTATTCGACAAGCAACAAATCGTCTCGAAGAGATTAAGACAGATTTACGGAGACATCCCGAACTGCGAAAGTATCTCGATGAACGCCGGTCAAACAAACAAAGAATCTCATTTACCAATGGTGCATGGATTCAAGCAACCGGTGTAGGTTCCGCTATCCGTGGAGAACACCCCGCCGTAGTAGCACTTGACGATGTGCTCGCTGAAATGGGGGATATGACAATGGACTCCGTGCGTGAGTGGTTCAAGAAAGTAATTACTCCGATGAATGACCCCGAAACATACCTCTTCTGTGTAGGGACACCAATGTCCCACACTGACCTCTATCAAACCGAGATGTTATCTAAAAAAGCCAAGGCTGTATGGAAATCCGGTGTATGGTCAGCATTCCCCAACTGGGATGAGCACCGAGCCGACCCCGAAGTAGAACTAATCCCAATGTGGCCCGAGTTTCGCCCTACCGCTTTTCTTTTGGAACAAAAAATCAGCATGGATGACGACCTCGCCTTCGCTCAAGAGTATCTGTGCAAGGTCGTGGATGATGATGCCCAAGTCTTCAATAGGCACCTCATCCGAAAAAACATAGACATAAGTGCCGACGGAGGTTTCGATACTCAATTCAATGATAGTTCCCGTTTCGTTCTCGGTTTCGACCCAGCCCATGGTATAGGTAAAGACTACTCCGTTTTAATATGTTTACGACAAGATGATGAAGGCTACATACACTTTGTTGATATGTGGCGGAGAAACGACTTTGCGCCGGACAAGCAAGCCGATGTCATTATAGAGTGGGCCGATAAGTTCAAGGCACCAGTTGCCGCGGAGGATGTAGGTTTCCAGCGATTGTATGAAACCGTTATCGAACAGAAAGGTGGTATGCTCGACTATCGACCATCCAAAGTATCGAATAAGGGATTGAAACAGGGACTACTTAATCGACTTCGAGTATGGTTTGACCGAGAACTTATTGTTTTCCCGTTCGCAACTGCCGACATCCGACAAAAGGTAGGTATACTACTTGATGAATTAGAAAGTCATGTATGGAAAAATGGTGAAATCGTAGATGTTGGAAAACATAATGATACAGTCATGGCATTTGCACATGCAATAGACCAGTTCAAACCAAAGCGTTCCGACTTTATGCCAATGGCATCTCGAACGACAAGCATGGGCGGTTGGTCTAAGAATAAAAAGCCTACCAAATCTACCCGTAGTCGTGGTGGCGGAAAGTATGTGCGCTTTTGATTACTTATTTTATAAAAGAAAACAAAGGAAAAAGAGCATTTTACACGAGTGATGTTCAAATAACATCCCACATCTGCATAAAAGCATGGCATGGTGGAATCCATTTACTTCTCGGACTATTTCAGCCCAAGAACAACCGAAAGTTCCGGTGTATACTACGGCAAGTCGTAAATCCGATAGTCCGTTTGCAGTTATGGCGGCAGGAATCCCCGACATTGTTAAGAATACCGAAGGACTTCGTAGTGCTTTCGACCATACTAATGAGTTCAACCTCTACGATGACATGCTCAACTACGACCCCGAACTCAACGGTGCA
>TARA_R110001599_G_scaffold315230_1_pt1 | contig 11381 bp, 7 predicted proteins | sample TARA_R110001599 | Tara Oceans TARA_R110001599 (sample SAMEA4398360) | marine metagenome | biome: Polar Biome; feature: [MES] marine water layer (ENVO:01000295) within the mesopelagic zone...; material: water (ENVO:00002006), including particulate matter (ENVO:01000060) such as...... | reverse complement strand
TTCCAAATCTTGCAATTTTTTTTGCAAATCATTCATGTTTTCTTTAATGTCCGTCATAGATATATATATATATATATATACTTTTTTTTAAATAGTTTATTTACATTTAAAAAAAAATTAATTACTTATTTCTTCATTAGATTAAGACCTAATACAATCTGTTTTTTTAATTTACCAGTCATTTTCATTTTTTTTTTATGAAAATCAAAAGTCTCACCAACTTCTACTTTTTTAAGTTTATTTAATTCACTTCTTTTGAATGTATAATCATCACCAACTTTTAAAGATTTATGAAGACCTCCTTTCCTAAACTTAATTTTTTCACCATCTAATACAGCAGTTTCCATATTAGATTTCTTAGACATTCGTTTCGCATCAGGTTTGCGTGAACTCTCATAATCTCTATTTTTATTTTTAGATTTTACATCTTTTCCTTTACTTTTTGAAACATTACCTTTATGTCCTGTAAAGTCTTTACCACTATGTGTTTTACTTTTTGCACCTTTTGTTCCCTTAGGTTTATAGGAAGGTCTTGCTTTTGTAATTGCATCTTTGTACGAAATTTTTTTAGATTTCGCATATTTCTTAACATGTTCTATCCACGCATTAGCCATTTATATAATTATAAGATAAAAAAAATTTTATAATATAATTTTTAGATTTAATCTTTTTTTAAATAAACGGATTGTTGTACCCCCACAGAATGGTTCATAGCCTCTGCTAATTTCTTCTTTTTTTCTACTTCTTCTGGGTCAAATTCATTGGTAATCTTAATTTTTCGCAACATAGAACTACTTATTTTCTTACCAGTAGGCTTAAAAACCTTATTTAAGTACTTGGATAATTGATTTTTCGTCATTTTATTCCCTCTACTATCTTGTAGTAGGTAATCATTATTATTAAAGTTATTCCACAGATTTAATACACTATTCAAAGACCTATCAACATTTATTCTCAAATTATCTGGTGTCTCACTTTTAACTACATTTTTACCAAAAGAAAAGAATTTTTTATTTCTTGAAACATTAACTAAATAAATATTATCATCTTTTTCTTTTTCAGTTAAATCATCAAAATCACTTTTACTAATAACTTTTGTCTCTGCATATTCTAAGCGTCGTGGCGCATGTAAACTATATAAAGATATAACCAAATATTTTTGAATTAAGTCTAAGTCTTTTGTATTAAATAATTCTTTTGTAGATTGTTTATAACCTTTCTTTTTAATATCCCTCCCATACTTTCTCTGTAATTTAAGTATATCATTCCAATCAACCCAATTATCGCTTTCCCTAACACTCTTTTCTTTTGTCTTAATAAATTCATTGTATTTATTATGTTCTGTCAAAAGACTATCAAGATATTCATCGTATACTTTTTCATAGCCTTTTAATGGTTTCTTTTTTTCCTTAGGGGAAAGGGCAACCAGAATACTTGCAATATAATTTTTTTTAGTAGAGGTAGTTTGTTTTTTAATAAAAGCCTTAACCTTTTTAACATCTTTCTTTAAAAATTCTCTCCCTGAGTAATCCTTATTTTGTATTTCATTAGACAATTTATTCAAATGTCTTTTATAAATTTTAATTGTACTATCACGAACTTTTCTGTTATCTTTAACATCTTTGAGTAATGCTTCCATTTATATTATAACAAGAGAAATTAATTTTAAATATAAATATAAATATCTAAAATTTTTATATATTTATATTATATAAATGGCTTCCTTTGAAATACATGAATGCAGAGTTTGTGGAAACAGATATGAAGAACTACAAGACGATAGACACCATAAAAGTATGTCTAAATATATACACTACTTAGGTATGTGTGATAGTGAATGTTGGGATAACATTACACAAAAACATAAAGACCTATTAATGTTTAGGGCTGCTGTAATGGGCGATGATAGAAAGAGAAACAAAATACCTGTATCTAAGAAACACTTAATCAAGAAGTGAGAACCTGAGAACCTGAGAATATGAGAATATAACAAGGAAATATATAGTTTTTATATAGAAATTGCTTGTTATATGACCTAATATATCCGTTATATAGTGTATTATCTTGTTATATTACCTATATAAAGCATATAATAATTATTATATGATTGTTTTAAATAGTTTTCTTGTTATATTCTCTTTAAATACTAATAATATCAGTAAATAACAAGAACATAACAAGACTTTATATTAATATTTAGGCATTTTATGATAAAAACAATTAAAAGTATTTAAAATTATAATCTTAGTTATATATATAATGAAAAGTAATCACGACGATTTCCCACAACTTGACGGCTGTCCTATTGTACCTGCTTATGCAGTTGATATGACACACATCTACTTTAAATGTCCTTACTCTAAGAAATTAACATTTCACTTACACGGCTCATGTGGTGATTTGACAAACAGATTAGAACATAGAGGTTCTCATAGTAAATATTTCAATAACTATTATCTAAATATAACTGATGATACCATAAGGGCTAATGTTAGAAGGTCAGGATATATATTAAAGCGCTCTATCCCTTTCTTAAAGAAAATGTGGGATAAACAAATATTAAAAAAAGAAAAAGTATAATCTCATATTCTCATATTCTCATAATTATATATCAAATATATAATTATCATAATATTAAAGATAAAGTGTATATGGGGGTGGGGGTATAATGCGAACTAATAACTTACGGGCTTTTTTCCTATACATTATACTTATATTATTTTTTCTTGGGTTGTCCCGATGGTTCAACTTCTGTTTTAGGTTCTGGTCGTTGTTCTCTTGTACTTGCTGAACTGGCTACACTTTCTGTATATCTATCCAATGATGGATTAGAAGCCAAAGAGAAATCACTATCGGCATAAGTCATGGTACTTTGACTTTCTTCGGTTTTTGGTCGTCCACCACCACCACCTTTTGTTTCATTGTCCGAAACTTGTCTTGCTTCTTCTCTTGTAGTTCCTGCACCTCGTTCTCCACCAAATTCAGGATTTGAAATAATTATTTGTTGTAATTCGTCTCGTGCGTCATATTGTCTACCTGGTCTTGCAAAGACTTCTGGTTCATCACCATTTAATGGTATTTCAAAAAAGACTGGTGGTTCTCCTCTCTGTACTAAAACACCTTCTCCAACTATATCTTTATTCTCCATAGCCTTTTCAACCATAGGGGCTACCCTTTCATATTCATCTCTATTAAATACTTGTGTTAATTCAGCAATAAAATCAGGGTTAGTTATTGCAAGACTTTCTCTGGGATTACGAGGAATATTATCATTGTCTTCCTCGTATTTAACATCACCATCTACACCAATTAAAAAGTTTTGACCTATAACACCTAAGAGTTGGTCGCCAACCGCCATAATATCACCACGAGAACCTTTCCATAAATCTTCAATAAAACCTTCTAAACCAGTACCATCTGCTTCGTATCCAAATGCTTCTTTCATAGTAGATATTGCTTTCGCTACCTTTTCTGGTATAGCCGCTCGTTCTTCTGCTGTAATTTTACCATTTGCATTTTTACTGATAGGTATCTTAGCCAATATAGCCCTAATAACAACTTCTATAATCTTATCCTTTAATTCTTTCGGCATTGATGCGTCTTCCCATGTTCTTTGGCGGTCTGCTGCTATATTACCTTCTCGTATACCTGTTTTCTGTCCTGCACCTCTTACTTGTGGTGTACCCTCTTGAATTGCTGCTTCACCATTTATAGTTCTTACATTATCCCTTACCATGTTATGTAAATGATTTGGGTTCTTTAAATCCTCAGGATTTATACTACTACCACCACCACCTCTACTACCTATACTACCACCAGATGCACCTCCTATTTTATTAATAGCACCAAATATTTTATCTAATTCTTTTAAATTAGGGTCTGGTTGTGCTTGAATTTGTTGTTGACCGAATACATTAATTGGTGGTGCTGGTACTGATGATTGTCTTTGTATTTTATAAACAATGACAGAATTAGAAGATAATTTCGCCAGTTTACCATCTGCTGGATTTCTAATTTCTGTATTAATTTGAGATAACGCTCTATCTTGATTTACCATAATTGAAAATGATGAACCATAACCATATAAGAATGAACCATTTGCATAATTCTTCATACAATAAAATATAGCAGGTAATGGCGTAGAACCTGTTTGATATTGTCTATTTGCAACTATATCACTATATACTATATAAAATGGACTAATTGTTGATATTGGGGCATCATCGGCGGTTAATGGTAATGATTGTGTTGATAATAATACTTCTTGACTTTCATTGAAACCATGTAAAAATTTAGGTACACCATTTGCAACTTCTGTACCAGTTGGTATGGGGAATTTATAATATAAATTTAAGGCTGGATTAATAACTCCATTAAATGAATTATTTAATATTAATGGTTTAATTCCATTACCTATAATGTTAACATTTGAATTATTATAAGTATTAGGGTCAAAACGATTAAATTGTCTACCATATCTGGGTATAAAATCCTGAATACTAAATCCTAATCGTGCTAATAAACTACCTTCCCATTCAGTATCTGTACCTTCCGTGCAGTCTTTTATTATTCTTTGTCTATTATTTTCAGTTGCATCTAATGTAGTATTATCCCAATAATTTACTGGATTTAAATCCTCTGGAACTTCATAATCAGGCGGACATAACCACACTTTAAATATACCTATTCCACCTATTTCTGCTCTTAAACCTTGATTTTTAATTGGTTTGGTATAATTTTCTGCACTTGTTGCTCTTACAATTGGGTCAGGTATATTATATACAGCGTCTGCTTGTGTACCATATACTATTCCAACTTTCTCTCCAATTTGTGGATTTGTTTTACTTAATGCTTGTGTTGATTGATTTAATTCAGTTAATAAATTATCTGTTTGGAAATTTAAAAATTCAAAACGATTTTTTGTTTGATTATATTGAAATGTTGGATTATTTGCACCAAAAACAACATAATTAGTCCAATTTTGTTTTATACTTCTTATAGGTTGTATTTCACTACCAGTACCAGTATTTTTAAGTGGAAATATTGAATTTCTCTGGTCTCCATTCATAGGTACTATTATATGATTATCAATAGCCGAAGGTGATACACCAATAGGTAAACCCCATGTAATACAACCTAATTCTAAAATACTTGTATTAGATAACCCCTGAGTAATATCATTTTGTTCGTGATATTTTGGATTATTAAATTCAGTGGTATAAGAACATCTAAAAGCAATATTAATAGATACAATACCATCACTATCAGTATATTTATAAGGATAACAACCCAAATTTAAACCTTTTAAAAATTCAAAATCTGGCGTTGATGCAGGAAAATCAGGTGTAGTATAATTTTCCCAATTATATAATACTTCGTTTTGAGTATCAGCAGCAGTTGGTTCAGGATATATATCTTTCATTTCTTTTGTATTAGTTTTCCATTCGGCATCATATCTGGTCTGCACCCATACTTTTCCTAATCCTCTATACGCCGCCCAATCGTCCCCCCATCTAAATTCTACAATTGTTGAACCAAAAGCAAGATTTGAAAAAGCAGGGGATATTATTTCTCTATATCCTTGATTTACTGGCGTTATTGGAATAGTAGGGTCATAACCTGTACCATAATTCCTACCATCAGCACCTGCTATGGTGGGGTCGCATGAGGTAGGATATAAACCATTCCATCTCATTCCAATAGGGATAATATTATCTACTTTTGCAACATCAACAACGCTTAAATTATCATTTGTTCTTCCTAAGTCCATATCCATCGCCCAACCTGCATTGTCTAAATTTTGGTCTTGATAAGTATTTGGTGCATTTGGACTTTTATTTCCATATAATTCATAATTTCTAACACTCTCAGCAAAATCCTTCCATACCTGAGGGTCATATTCCAGATTTCCCGCTAAATCTCTTGTTGGAAATTTAATATTTGTAAATAAAACTTGATTTTTAGTCGTTTCCGTAGCACTAAATGGGGAAAATGAACCACCAACCGCAAAAGAACTATTTATATATCCTAATTTCGTATTTGTAATAACAGGACAACCTATATTACATATTCCTCCTGCTGCATTTATTGAGGTTGTTGTATTCATTTTTTGTAATGGTAATCTATTTAATCTATCACCCATCATGGTTTTATAAAAATTTGCTAATCCACAATTACCATAAATAGTATTTGCTTTCCTTTCTCCCTGATTTGTATAAGGTTCAAACCAGCCGTTATATTGCTGTGTTAAGTATCTATTTGCATAAATAGTAGGTGTATAAGGGTCGCTTAGCATTTGACCTATACCAGTACCTGTAAAATCATCTCCTGGTTGAAAATTAGCAGGGTTTACTTTCGTTGCACCACCATATTTTACTGGTAATAATGCAGTCCAGTCAGCCTTATAAATATCCCTCCAATCATAAGTAGCATTATCATATACAGCAGGGTCATAATAGCCATAAGCATTATTTACTGGAACAACACTACTTGATTTAAATCTATTATTTGGATATTGTTGGGCGTTAGTTAAATAATTGTCAACCACAGGAATATCCGTGTCAAATGGTGATAATGCTTCGTGTAATTTATCATTTATAATATTTGCTAATGAATTTGCATCAGTGAATAATTCATCTACTTCTAATAGAATAAATGCTGTCATAGGCATTAATTTTGGTAAAAATCCTTCTCCTGTTGGTTTTTGCGCTCCCAATCCATAAAAATCATTTCTTGTAAAAATATAAGGTTTACCATTACATTCTGCTCTTAAATTTCCACTTCTAAATCCTTGCTTACTATCATCTAAATCGTAAGCAGTTGTAGCATTTCCATTTGCACCTCCTCCATAAGTTGTATTGGGAAACATGTTTAGATTAGATGACGCCCCCGCCTGTGGTTTACCTATTTGTTCGCAATAATTATTTAATTGCATATTAAATTTTCTAACATAAGCCCCCAATTGTCCTGTTTGGTCTATATTATCATAATTTAAACAACCTGCTTCGCTTGAACCATCTACTGCTCCTCTACCTGCAACAATTAATGCACCCTGACTAAATCCTAATGCTGTACCTGCTGTTTGTAATATAGTTGGTGTTGCAAATAAATACTCAATTCTTGTTCCTACAACTTGTAAGGTATGTATAGGTATAGTCATGGTATTATAATCCCCACCACTATCTATCAATGTTAATGTCATTCTTGGCGTCCAATTACAGATACCACCCAATGCTCCACCTGTTGAACCATATATAGCCCCATCATTAGTTGTTGCAACACCTGCTCCTGGATTTGGGTCTCCTGTATTTCCTAATACAATACCTATCACTGGTGTATTTCCTGGTGCTGGTAATGAATTGACATATACTGGTACTGCTGCTGTTCCTGTATTATATTGATATATAAAATGGGATTGTGCTGGTACTATAACCTCATCTCTTATAGTTGGTGGCGCACCTAAGACACCCATTCCCATAAATCCTAATGTTTCTGCTGATGCTACTAAACCCATTGTATTACCATTATTTGGGTTTGCGGTACTATTAATCATGACAGGCATATTTTTATTTGCTGCGAGTGCATTAAATCCACCTTCTGGGTGTTGTAATGGTAATCCCACAGAATAAGTGTTATTATTATTCATATAAAAAAATACTTCCAATAAGACTTTATTATCACAATATTTTTTAGGATATTCTTCAAGCACAACGGCATCTCCTGTAAATTCAAGTGTAGTTCCACCACCACTATTCTCTGCGTTTAAAGCCATCATTTCAACGGAAACAACATCTCCTCTTCTTAAATTAAAATTTGCATCATTAGTCCATTTAGCATTGAAGTCTCCTCCATCACGAGTATCTACAAGTGAGTTCGCTCTACTGCATTCTATTAAAAATGTTTGTGTTGATTGATAGTTAGTATTATCTTCACTCATTTCTATTTATAATAAGTGTAGATAATATTATTAAATATTTAATTTTTATTCTCATAATAAGGACAGAATTCTCATATTCTCATATTCTCATATTCTCATATAACTATTTGTTATCAGCCAAAAAAGTAAAATCAAATTTCATAAAATTTAAATAATATTTTATAAAATTTATAAAGGTATTCTAAAAAGTTGAGAACATGAGAATTAACTTCCAGAAACATAAATAGTTCCATTCTTAATCATCATTATTCTTTCATTTTCACACCATAAAAGCATTCTAAGTTGACGCCAATTTTCAGCAGTTCTTGTATAATTTAATTCAATCTCAACAGGTGATTTACTAATATTAGTACCAGCACCCAATACATTATCATAGGTTCTGGAAAGGTTAACACCATAATAAGAAAGCGCTCCTGAAAAGGTAGAATTATTAGCAGCACCACCCTCAAATCCTCCCATAGGAAAACCATACATAGTTTTATCATCTGGAAATGCAATTTGATTAATATCATAATTTAAATTAGCACCTGAAACTTGACCTACATTAGATGTAAATCCAATATTGGCTTTCATTGGGGTATTATATACCTGAGAAAGTTCATTCCAGATTTTACAATCCATATCAAGTGCATTTACGAAAAGATTTTGATTATTAATTTTAACCTGTAAAGTGGTTTGTCCCTGAGATGCTCGGGAATTATAATCACCTAAAAGATTATTAGAAAATCCTGAATAGGTAGTTTCAGTGTAATCACTCTGTTTAGGTGTAGCCATGACAATATTACGACATATTTGATGGTCTAATCCCAATCTTACTATTTTCTGTTGATTTTGAGGGGCAGCAGGTGCAGCACCCAAAGATGGAATAAACTCTTCAACGGCAACATAATCAGTGTATACCATTTCCATACCTTTTTGTACGGCAGCAGCAATAGCAGCCATAGGTGATGGTTTATTTGGTTCATCATCATAGTACACTAAGTCCATAGCCAATCTAACTGAACTTTCAACAACATTAGTTCCAGCAGCCCAGGGATTAGCAACACCAGCAGGGGTATTAATAATAGTTCTCATACCTGGTAAATCTTCATTAAAATCAAAAACAACGCTAAGCCTTTCATTCAATAAACCCAAAGGTAATTGAGTTTGAGAAAGAAAAGGAAAGAACCATCTAAGAGGAATAGTCCATTCTGGGGTTGCAGCACTTGTTGCTTGAAGTCTAAAATTAACGTCTTTATTGTATTCAGTTCCAGTAGCATTTGCGACAAGTAATCCAGTAATTCCTGTACCATCGTTTTCAGCATCAACAGAATAAAAACCTAATTTTCCTGCTGCATTTTCATCAACTTTAAGTCCGCTAAAATGTCCTGTTTTGGTTTGATAAGTTTGGTTTCTTATATCTTGGTCTACAAAAGTTGATTTTAATTGAAGAAGATGGGGTGCTTGGTCTGTTTCTTGTAAAAGAACATTTCCGTAATAAATTGAGGCTCTACGAATTAAACCTGTTGCTCCCGCCATAAGGGGTATATCAGTATTTGGGTCAGTGTTAGTCATTTTAAAGGATAAAAATACATCACTTGAAAGTAATCCTTTTTGTGGAAGCAAGAAAGTTGCTCCCTGTTGTGATACCGATGCTGGTTCAAGGATTTCAGTTTCCACTCGTTGGTCTTGTGCTTCACCACTTCCCATACCAATCATTTTTGTTAAATCTGGTTGTGTTCTACTCATTTATATATATTAAAGATAAAAAAATTAATTATAATTTTTAAAATAATTAATTTTTTATACTACATGTTATTTAAGTTGAAACAGAAATGACGCCATTGCTATCAAAATTCAGCATACCTCTATGAAGATAAAACTGATAAGCGCTCATAGGCGATGCACCATCAAGTTTAGACTGAACTCTTACGCTAAATGGTTTACCTGCAAAGGAAGCAGTTGAGCCATTACCAACGGCATCATAACGGCAACCGACACCATAGCAATTCTGGAAACCAGAAGGAATAGCACCACTTGATGCACCTGTGGTACTATTGTGGTGAGGGTCTCCATTGGCGATTGATAATCCTTCACTATTAGCACCTGGTAAACATGATTTAGTACCTCTAAGTGGTCTAAGTGAACTTTGGAAATATAATTGACGCTGTGCTTCAAAAGTAGAACCTGCATATTGGTCGTTATTGGCTGCTGCAACATCTCTAATTACAATATTATTCTCATCTATCTTAAATTGTAGGGGGAATTTAACTCCTGACCTAATAAAATCTACTCCTTGAATGGGGGCAAGATTTACCTGTGGTGTACCAGCAGCAGTTGATTTATTGAGTAATGGTGTTGTTTTATAGCCATCTTGGGCGTAATTACTAATATGTTCCGTAGGTACAAAATTCATAAACTGAGAAACAACAGCGCTTAAAGCAGGATTAGTCTGCTGAGTATTATCACCATTATTAATAACAGAATAGAAATTTTGGAATGCACTAAATGGAAGTGCTTTAATAGGGGGTAATTGACCTCCTTCTGGGACACCATATTCACCAGTTAATGATACATTGCTAAGTTTATAAAAACTATTAGTGGTTGTAGCAGCGGTTGAACCAAAAAGAGACTGAATAGAAGGTGCGAGTTGACATGAAATTCTCAGACCTCCTGTACCTCTTGCAAAAGATAAAGGTAAATTTTCTCCATTCAAAAATATACCACACATAAGAGGCATACTAACTTCAATAAAACTTCTTCCAGTAGCATCACCACCAGTATTACATATGCGTCCTTGTGTTGTTTTATTACTTGTAGCCCCGAATTGCTGTGATAAATAAGTAGTATAATCACTAAAAGAAGCACCTGCGGGGATTAGAGATGCTAAAAGGCGAGGATAACTGCGACAATATTCAAGAATATTATTTTGCAAATTAGAAATAGTAATATTTTCAATTACAGAAGCAGCACCTACTTTATTATTAAGTAATACTTCTTTATTACCTGTACCATCTTGGTCGTTATTATTGGGTCTTGCGTTAGTTCCAGTTGTCAATTGCAAACGGAAATTCAGGCGCAATTTTGACGATAAAAGGTACATATCAGCAGCCCCAATTTCAAATTGTAATAGGGGATTTCCTGAAACATACGAAAAGGTTGCATTTCCTGAACTTTGGTTCATTGGTGCGATTTCAAATTTTCTTACACTTGATATAGGTTGAGACATCTTTATATATACTAAATAATATTTTTTTTTTCAAAATATATTATTTTTAGAATATTTTGTATAATTACCATAAAATCTGGTCTGCAAAATATGAAGGTGTATTTAATTTATGTCTATGTTTTTCATGTCTTGCTTTATATGCTTTCCTTCTTTTATCGGCAAATTCTTTTCCTTTTTCTTTTTTAAATGTTGGATAATCTCCATATGATATTGCACCAATAGATGCTATTAATTTTA
>TARA_R110001599_G_scaffold109575_4_pt1 | contig 11388 bp, 9 predicted proteins | sample TARA_R110001599 | Tara Oceans TARA_R110001599 (sample SAMEA4398360) | marine metagenome | biome: Polar Biome; feature: [MES] marine water layer (ENVO:01000295) within the mesopelagic zone...; material: water (ENVO:00002006), including particulate matter (ENVO:01000060) such as...... | reverse complement strand
GGCATGTCGGGGAAATACCGTTCTAGAGAAGAATTTCAAAGTGTACGTGATAAGTACTTTGAAAATTGTGCAGCCAAAGACCATTCTCATCAGTTGGCAGCAGAAATATGGAGGCAAATTGAAAGCTTTGCAGGCTATGCTTTTGCCAAAGGTCATTCGGCCAGTTATGCTGTAGAAAGTTACCAAAGCCTTTTTCTGAAAGCCTATTATCCGAGGGAATACATGGTGGCCACCATGAACAACGGTGGAGGATTTTACAGTGTGGAACTGTATGCGCACGAGGCTTTTATGCATGGGGCCGATATTCAAGCGCCTTGTGTAAATCAAAGCGAACAACTCTGCACCATTTATGGCAATACCATCTTTATGGGTCTGGCATTTATTGGTGCTTTGGAGCAAAACACGGTACAGGAAGTGCTCACAGAAAGGCAAAGGAACGGAGTGTTTATGAGCTTCGATCACTTTTTGAAAAGGGTGCAAATTTCACTCGATCAGCTAAGCTTGCTTATCCGAATCAATGCTTTTCGTTTTACGGGCTACACCAAAAAGGAATTGCTTTGGGAGGCTTATCTGAAACTAGGTCAGCAGAAAAAAACCAAACCGGCCAAAATGCTTTTCGACCCAGAAGTAAAACACTATAACTTACCCGAACTCAGCTATGATCTGTTGGAAGATGCTTTCGATCAAATTGAGCTGCTTGGTTTTCCGCTTTGCAACCCTTTCCATTTATTAAAAGAGCAGCCACAAAAAGAAGTAATGGCAAGGGAAATGGAACAGCATAAAAATAAGCTGGTAAAAATGGTGGGTTACTTAATTCATGTAAAAAGCACTACCACTTCGGGCGGAAAACGAATGCAGTTTGGTACTTGGATTGACCGCGAAGGCTATTTTGTTGACAGTACACACTTTCCGCCAGTAGCAGCAAAGCACCCTTTTAGGGGAAAAGGCATTTATGAAATTACAGGCAAGGTGGTAGAAGAATTTGATTTTTTTAGTCTGGAAGTTGTGGCCATGCAAAAACTACCATTTATCCATGACCCTCGCTTGGCATTGGCCTCAAGGCATGCAAGTAATGGGGAGTCCTTGTAGAAAATCTACCCAACTCCCAACATTTTGTCCCGCCATGTCTACATAACAGGTTTGGGAATGTGAAGGCAATTCTACGGCTTAATCTAGACTATTTCATTTCAAAATAAGATAAGTGGGCTGTTCGCCTTAATAGGGCAGGCTTGGAACGGATTTTTCTTTACAAGGGTAAACCCAACAAAATGGAGAAGCACCACCTAAAAGAAATAAGGACGCAAGAGCAGCACATGGCTTTTGAGAAAAGCGTGCTTGACGATATAGAGGCATTGAAATATATGCTGCGCGAAGATTGGTTCGAAAATGATATTCAACGGATTGGTTCCGAACAAGAATTGGACATAGTGAATGAACTTTGTCGTCCTGCCTTGGTGGGAAATGATATTGTTAATGAACTGGATCGGAGTGATGTAGTGGAGGAATACGCTCGTTTCAACCTAGAGATAAATAGCGATCCCATTGAGCTGCATGGCGGTTGTTTCGATCAATTGCACCGTCAGTTAAAAGATAAATTGCATGTAATTCAGGCCAAAGCCCAGGAGCGTAAAACCGCAGTTTTGCTTACTGGAATTCTGCCCACACTTAGAAATTCAGACCTTAGTTTGGGTGCGTTATCGCCTAGTTTACGCTACAAAACCATGCTTAAGCTGATTAATCAGCGTAGAGGAGTAAACTACGAATTTCATATCGAAGGAATTGATCAACTGATTAGTAGAGAGAACCCAACCGTTTATGGAGGTTCGTTTACAAGCTTTCAAATCCATTTACAGATCCCCTCACCGGACTTTGCGGAGGCCTATAATTGGGCGCAGTTAATCTCAGGCCCAGTAATGGCAGCATGTACCAACAGTCCTATTTTTCTAGGAAAACGTTTGTGGCATGAAACCCGAATTGCCCTGTTTGGCCAAACTACTGACACCCGTAAACCTTATAAAAACCTAATCAACGAAAGACCAAGAGCGGCTTTTGGGGATGATTACGTGACCAAGGGAATTGTGGACCTGTTTAAGCGCGACATTACCAATTACAAGGCTTTTGTCATGACCAGCTCGGACACCAATTCCTTAGAAACCGTAAAAAACGGAGAAGTACCTTCATTGGAGTCTCTTAAGTTTCATAATGGAACTGTGTATCGTTGGAACCGCCCATGTTTGGGTACTGACGGCAAAAAACCTCATTTGAGGATTGAGAACAGGTACATCCCTGCGGGTCCTACTTTGGTGGATGAAATTGCCAATACTGCTTTTTGGATTGGCTTAATGGAAGGGCGTCCTAGAGATGTTAAAGATTTTTCTAAGCTTTTAGATTTTGACGATGCGCGTGCTAATTTTTCTAAAGCAGCACAATGGGGTTTGGAGGCTCAGTTTCGTTGGTTTGAGGGTAAACTGATACCTGCGCAAGACCTTATTTTAGACCACTTACTGCCTATGGCAAAAAGGGGACTTGAACAAAAGGGCGTATCGAAAGAGGCCATAGATAAGTACTTGAACATTATTGAACTTAGAGTATCGAAGGCTAGAACGGGTTCAATTTGGATGCTGGATAGCTTTAGAAACTTGAGAAAAAATGCGTCAGTATCTGATGCCTCGTTTACCATTACTTCTTTCTGTAAAGAAAATTGCTTGCTCGAAACTCCCGTACATGAATGGCCAATTCTGACCAAGAAGTACGCCTATTTTAGTCCAATTAAGAGCAAAACAGCCGAGGACATTATGAACTCCGACATTTTCACCATAAGGAAACATGACTTACTTGATTTTGGGCTTCAAGTAATGGAATGGAAGAATTTGACCCACGTGCCAGTGGAGGATGAAAAGGGAAAGTTATGCGGCATTTTGGCAAAGGCGGATATTTCTGAAAAGACGGATAAAGAATGCGCTGTGGAGGATGTAATGCTGAAGGACTTCATTAGTGCAGGCCCAGAAACTTCTTTTAATGAAGTAAAAAAGCTGATGAAAAAGAATGGGATACACTGTTTACCCGTAATGGTAAAGGGAGTATTGGCAGGCCTTATTTTAGAAGAGGATGTGAAAAGGGTCAGCGAATTTGAATCCTCATAAAACGAATGAGTTATGAATGATACAGAACAAAGGGTACATTTTGCTCCATCAATCGAAGATATTCAACTGGAGCGTGTAATAGGTAAAATTGAAAATAAGGAATCGAGTAAGCTGGCAGTGATTACTACTGGGGTTCATGGAAATGAACCGAGCAGCCTTTTTGCGGCTAAAAAAGTGATGCGGAAAATTGAGCTTTCTAAGCTCAAACTGAAAGGCACGCTTTTAATGTTGACAGGGAATATAAATGCGCTGCAACAAGACGTTCGGTTTATAGATGAAGACTTAAACAGGCTTTGGGAAGAAAAGCGGATACAGTCCTTTATTAAAGACCCCAAAACTTCGGAAGAAAAGGAAGCCAAGGAAATGTACGAAGCCATTGAGCCATACATTGGTAAATATTCAGATCGTTTTTTCTTGGACTGTCATACCACCTCCTCTCAAACAATGCCCTATATCAGCGCAGATGACCAAGTGGACAGTTACCAGTTCGCGCAGCAATTTCCAGTGCATACCGTTGTCGGCTTTTCTAAGCATGTGGCCTGGTCGCTCAATGATTTTTTCAGAGATGAGGGGTTTTCAGGCTTTACTTTTGAAGCGGGGCATCACCATGCTTTTACTTCATTAGAAAACCACGAGGCTATGATTTGGCTTTTCCTGTGCAAGTCAGGACTTATTGATCCCGATGATTTGGAAGATAAAGACCAGTGTAGAAGCCATTTGGCCAAATATGCTCCCGATGGGGCATGCCTGTTTCAGATTCAATACCATCATAAGCTGGTCAACCGAGATGATTTTGTAATGAATCCAGGTTATGTCAACTTTCAGAAAATTAAGAAGGGGGAGCATTTGGCTGTGGAGCAAGAGAAGGAAGTTGTATCGCATTTAGACGGCAGAATTTTGATGCCGCTTTATCAAAAGCTCGGGGCTGATGGCTTTTTCATTATAACACCACACCATTACAATAATTGATGCTGAATCTGCTTTAGAGGTAGAATGATTACGAAGCTTTTTTAGAAAATGGCATTCTGCAAATAATTGCTACTTTTGAGAATGCACAAACGGCTAAGGAAAAGGATCTACGTCATAATTTTTGAAGCAGATACCCCTGCGGGTAAGGCCTTTGATGTGGCTTTGCTTTGGGCCATTGTAATTAGCGTATTGGCAGTGATTTTGGAAAGTGTAAAATCACTTAACGATCATTACGGTCAGCTTTTTAAAATAGCAGAGTGGGTACTTACCATAGGCTTCTCCATTGAGTTTGTTCTACGCTTATATGTTTCTGAAACACCTAGAAAATACGCCTTTAGCTTTTATGGAATTATTGATTTGCTGGCAGTATTGCCTGCTTATATCAGCTTGGTTTTTACTGGAACACAGTATCTCCTTATTATTCGAGCATTAAGATTACTTAGGGTTTTTAGAATTCTAAAACTAGGCCGTTTTGTGGGTGAAGGCGAACAATTGGCCAGGGCTTTAAAAGCCAGTAGGCATAAAATCACGGTGTTTTTAGGTTCTGTGGTCACAGTAGTAATGATCACCGGAACGGCCATGTACATGATTGAGGGAGGCGAAAATGGATTCACCAGTATTCCCGTCAGTATGTATTGGGCCATCGTAACACTCACCACAGTGGGCTATGGCGACATTGCCCCGCAAACCGTAATTGGTCAGTCGTTGGCTTCGTTTATTATGATTATGGGTTATGCAATTATAGCCGTTCCTACTGGAATTGTCACTGCCGAACTTACCAAGGACAATGCTGAAAGGAAAAAATTAAAATGTCCAAACTGCCATCAAACTGGGCATGAAGCTGTTTCGCACTACTGTAAATTTTGCGGTACAGCGTTAATACTTCCAGATGAAAAATAAGATAGAAGCCTACTTATCAGATGAGGAGCTTGCCAACGTATGGACGCACGGTATTGCCGCGCTTTTAGCAATTATTGGCACTGGAATTTTACTGCTCAAAACGCCAGCTGGATCAAGCGAAAAACAAGTTGGATTTTTGGTGTTTGGACTGAGTATGGTTTTGCTTTATGCCGCTTCAACGGCCTATCACAGTGTTAAGTCCCAACAGCGGAAATCATTATATAAGAAGTTAGATCATATTGCCATATACGTTCTAATCGCAGGTACTTTTACCCCCTTTTGCTGGGTGGTACTTCGCGAAGAGGCTTTGGGGATGAATGTGCTCATCGCTGTTTGGGCGATTGCCTTTGCAGGCACTATTTTCAAAATTTTCTTTACAGGCAAACTCGAAGCGCTTTCTCTAATTTCTTATTTGGGAATGGGCTGGTTAGGTTTTACCCTATTCTCCCGATTGTCTGAATTAATTTCACCCGATGCCGTAAATCTGTTGCTCTATGGCGGATTATGTTACACGGCAGGCGTGGTTTTTTACCTCATGCGCAAACTAAAATATCACCATGCCATTTGGCACATTTTTGTCATGGGTGGAACTGCATTTCACTTTGCAGCCGTCTATTTATATGTGATTCCTTTCTGAATTTAATTTTCAGGATTGAATACAAATTCGTGAAACGGATGCCATTGTTTCCCGTCATGTTTCAATAGCCAGAAAGAATTGACTTCGATTTCACCATCAAAGTCTTTGTGCTCAAACTCTGGCCAAGCTTTATAAAAGCCTTCTTTCTTTAAATCTCGAAAAGCCACAGTAATGTGCGGATGAAAGCCTCGGTTATGTGTCGGGTTAAAGAGCTTCATTTCGCGCCAAGTAAAACGGGTGAGTTGTTCTTGGAATGCACTTAATTCGACACAAGGCTTATTTTTAATGAAGATTGCTTTAGGGGGAAAAGCACCAAAACCATCAAGCGCTATTCTAAACGGATTTACATTAGTTGTCTGTGCAAGTAAATCAATCAGTTTGGTTTCTTTCTTCTCTTTCCATAGAAAAGGCATGTGCAAAGTAAGGTGCCCTGGCGACCGCAATGCGCCTTTACTTCCATAGGCTTCCACAAAATGCTGTTTGACATTAATGATTTCAGAAGCCAGAGGTTCAGTGGGGAGAATAGCGATGAAATAGCGGTTCACAGTTGCGAGTTTTAGCACTCAAAATTAGACTTACTTTTTAAACACCAGTGCTTTGATGATGGAATTTCATACTATGAGGCGTGTAATTGTTAAATTAGAATAGAACAATGGCTCTTGCTGAAATGGGCATAGAGCTTGATATTAGCTCTGTTTTATTATGAAATTCAACTTAAGCCAAGCTACCCAATCGCAAGCTCGTAAGTGATATGCTTCTTACCAGGTACTGCGCCCAAGGCCTTATGTATGGCAATCATTTTGTCATTAAAGTCGCCTACCCAGGAGAGCTCTCCTTCTACATAATGACTTTTCATGGCGCCTTCAAAGCATTTGTAAACCAGGACGGATTCTAGTCCCGTGTTCTGGAATTTTGGGTGTGTACCCATAGCCCAAACCCTAAGTCTAGTGATGGTCTTTTTCCTCTTCAACATCACAAAACGCAACTTATTCCAAAGGTTGATTTTGCCATTAAAGTGCTTTAGAATTTGATTTACATCGGGCAGTACCAAAACGAAACTGGCAGGCTGCCCGTCCACGTAAGCGAACCAGATGTAGTTGGGGTCGTAAAATGGCTTTACTTTCTTGAAAGTGTCTTTTACGTACTCCTTTTTAATGGGCGTAAAATTTTCGTGATGCGCCCAAGCTGCATTGTAAATGGTCATGAAATCCTCGGCACATTCGTCAAACCTATCCGCATTTAAAGGCCTTAAAGTAAGGTTTGGTTTTTTTGAAATGGCATACTCAGCAATTTTCACAAAGCGCTCTGGCAAACCATCCGTTATGTTCAGGTGATTCGTCAGTTGTTCCATCTTCTTTTCGAAACCATAGGCTTCAAAAAAGTCACGGTAATAGGGCGGGTTGTACACCATCCCATTCGATGGATGCGTAAATCCTTCTACCAAAAGCCCCCAGAAAGAGTCGTTTTCGCCAAAATTAATCGGGCCTTGAATCGTGTTCACCTTTCTTTCTACCAGCCATTTTTTGGCTGTGTCAAAAACCTCAAAGGCAATGGATTTATCATTAACGGACTCAAAAAAGCCAATTCCACCGATACGCTGAGCACCAAAATTGGCTTTGCTCTCATTGATAAAAGCCGCAACTCTACCAATCAGATTCCCTTGATCATCTTTGAAAACCCAACGGATAGCTTCTCCATTTTGAAAGAATACATTTTCTTTCGGATCAAATATATTGTTAACCTCCTCATCCAGCGGGCATACCCAAACAGGATCGTTCTTATAAACGATTCTGGCTACATCCAGAAAATCGTTAGCATCTTTCTTATTTTTGACCTCGATGATTTGCATTGACCTTAGCTTATCCTTGATTGTTACAAAGAAATCTGATATTTAGTTCTGGTTAAAATCTTTAATCTTTTTTTTTATTTCAAGAGCTGTTTACGCTTTAAGTCATCGAAGATAATTCTATCCACAAATGATACTTTCTCTTTATCTCCAAACCCAAGCCAAGCCACCTCTTCGATTTCATTATCGGCTAATATTACACCAAGATACTTTGCGAAGTAACAAGTCATCTCTACAATAATACCTGATGTGTGACCATGGGCTTGTGCACTGAATTTACCAAAATGGACCATACTTTCGGATATTAGTTCAACTGATAGCTCTTCTCTTATTTCTCTAACTAATGTTTGAGCATCAGTTTCATTTGACTCTCTTTTTCCTCCTGGAATATAAAAAACATCTTTCCCTTTGGACTTGGCGACAAGGATTTTACCATTTTCAATCTCAATCCAAGCTACTTTATCTATCATTCTTCCATCAACTTAAGAAGAATTTCCTGAGCCGCCTTGGCGATTACTGTACCGGGACCAAAAATAGCCGCAGTACCAGCCTCTCTAAGAAATTCATAATCTGCAGGTGGAATAACTCCGCCAGCAATTACCATAATGTCTTCACGCCCTAGACGCTTTAATTCGGCAATAAGTTGTGGAATTAAGGTTTTATGTCCCGCTGCCAAGCTCGAAGCGCCAATCATATGCACATCGTTTTCGGCTGCCTGCAATGCAGTTTCTTCTGGGGTTTGAAAAAGCGGCCCTATGTCCACGTCAAAGCCTAAATCGGCAAAGCTGGTAGCAATTACTTTAGCACCACGGTCGTGGCCATCTTGCCCCATTTTAGCTACCATAATTCGTGGTCTTCGACCATCCATTTCGGCAAATTTATCGGCTAGTTCTCGGGCCTTTTTAAAGTCTTCGTTGTCTTTCACTTCGTTTGAATATACACCAGAAATAGATCTGATCACAGCTTTGTGTCTTCCAAAAACATTTTCCAATGCTGTAGATATTTCACCTAAAGAAGCCCTTAACCTAGCGGCATCCACCGCCAATTCGAGCAAATTGCCTTCGCCAGAACGAGCGGCATCTTCTAATGCTTTTAAGCTTGCTTCCACTTTTACAGTATCTCGGTTTGCTTTCAAAAAGGCCAGCCTTTCCAATTGCGATTTCCTTACTGAAGCATTATCTACTTCCAGCAAATCGAAACCCAAAGCTTCGTCCACTTTGTATTGGTTTACACCTACAATAATGTCTTTTCCTGAATCAATTCGGGCTTGTTTACGGGCAGCAGCTTCTTCAATTTTCATCTTCGGAAGGCCTTGCTCAATCGCTTTGGCCATTCCGCCTAGCTCCTCCACTTCTTCAATCAGTTCCCAAGCTTTATGAACGAGCTCGTTGGTGAGGTATTCCACATAATATGAGCCACCCCATGGGTCAACCACTTTGGTAATATCAGTTTCTTCCTGAAGGTAGATTTGTGTGTTTCTGGCAATTTTGGCCGAGAAGTCGGTAGGCAGGGCAATGGCTTCGTCTAAGGCGTTGGTGTGCAACGATTGCGTATGACCAAGCACAGCAGCCATTGCCTCCACACAAGTTCTAGTAACGTTATTGAAAGGGTCTTGTGCCGCTAAACTCCAACCTGACGTTTGGCTGTGTGTTCTTAGCGCCATCGATTTTTCGTTCTTTGGATTGAACTGCTTTACGATTTTAGCCCAAAGCAAACGACCCGCACGCATTTTGGCAATCTCCATAAAATGGTTCATGCCAATTCCCCAGAAAAAAGAAAGGCGTGGGGCGAAAGTATCAATGTCCATCCCTGCATTAATTCCGGTGCGGATGTACTCCAAACCATCTGCCAAAGTATAGGCCAATTCGATGTGTGCAGGCGCACCCGCTTCATGCATGTGATATCCCGAAATACTGATAGAGTTAAATCGAGGCATGTTTTTAGACGAATACTCGAAAATATCGCCAATGATTTTCATAGAGGGCAAGGGCGGATAGATATAGGTGTTCCGCACCATAAATTCTTTCAGAATGTCATTCTGAATGGTCCCACTTAGTTCTTCTTTTGCCACGCCTTGTTCTTCTGCAGCAGCAATGTAAAAAGCCATGATGGGCAATACCGCTCCATTCATGGTCATGGAAACCGACATTTTATCGAGCGGAATTTGATCGAAAAGCAGTTTCATATCCAAGATAGAATCAATGGCTACACCTGCTTTACCAACATCGCCCACCACACGTTGATGATCGGAATCATAACCTCTGTGGGTCGCTAAATCAAAAGCAACGGACAACCCTTTTTGGCCTGCCGCTAAATTTCTTCGGTAAAAAGCATTTGATTCTTCGGCAGTAGAAAACCCGGCATATTGACGGATAGTCCAAGGACGTTGGGTGTACATTGAAGCATATGGGCCTCGTAAGTAGGGAGGAGTTCCTGCTTCAAATTTTAAATGCTCGGCATCTTTAATTTCGGAAAAGGAAATAGTTGAAGGTACTTCAATTCCTTCCGCTGTTGTCCAGTTTTCGGCAGTCCTGGCTTGTGTACTTTCAGCCGAAATATTGAGTGGTTTTAATGTCGGTCTCATAACTTCGGTTTAAAGGGCTAAAGCGTTAATGTCGTTTTCAGAAAGGTTTTTCAACCCTCCTTTTTCTTCAATTTGTTGAAGAATGGCCCAACTCTTCTCTACCAATTGGGCGGTCAGTGATTCTATATAATAGGAACCAGCAGACGGGTCTAGAGTTTTATCCAAATACGATTCGTCTTTAAGAATGGTAGAAATATTTCTTGCTATACGCTCGCCTTGGGCTGGGTTTTTCGGGAATAGGTGGTGAAAAGGCTGAATGATTACTGCATCTGTGCCTCCCATAATGGCAGTCATGGCTTCAGTTGTTGCGCGGAGCAGGTAATTATACTCATCCTTGGTGGGCTCATTCCATTGGCCAGAGCTTGAAGAAATTTGAATGTCGTTCAGCACCAATTCAAAACCATATGAATTTGCGAGCTGCGCAACCAGAATCCTTAAAGCGCGGTGACGGGCAATCTCTAAAAAGTAAGATTCACCTACATTGAGATTGAACTGCAATTGATTCAACCATGACTGAACCTCTTCTGTAGTGGTCGTATTGGCGTCAATAACATCAATGGTCTTAGCAAGAAGAACGGCCAAACCTAAATGAGCATTTTCGCTTTTTTCTTCTGAAAGGAAAAACCTAAAGTTGGGCAGCTTGCTTAAGAAAGGTGACTCGTTGGAACGAATAAAGCCTCTCACTTCATTCTCATCAATCCCTTTTGCTTTTACATAAGCTTCGAATGAACTCATCAATGATTGAGCTCCATTTTCTACTTCAAAACCAATATGGCAATAGTTGAGCAGCACATCTTTGAGGAGCAGATCGAAGTTTGGCATTGCTTTTAAATGAAAGAAGATTCCTGTAGCGCCACTGTTCAGGGCCAAAAGCGCCTTTTCATTGGCCTCTTTTTCTGTCTCCACCGCAATCACTTGGTAGTTGACCCAGTTTCTGACGCCCAAAGCTTCCGCCTGATGATTGGGGATTTGTAATTGAGGCAAAGAACTCGGTAAATCTTCTTCAGTATAAAAAGGTTTCCCCTCCACACCAGCAATTTTCCAATTGAGTTCTTCAATGGGTTTGCCCTTTAGTTCTTTAATGATTTGGTTCTGCCAAGCCTTGGATTCTGGCTTTTTAAAGTCATCGAAAAGTCTTTGCTCCATACTCCTTCAGTTTATGACACGAAAATAAGGGTTTTCAAATCGCCATGCTGATTTAAAGTGAAATTCGACTTTATAAACTGGATTTTGATCCCGTTATACCCCATTCAACAGGCACTGAGGCACATAGCTGACACAACAAATTTTAACGACCAAATTATTTTCA
>TARA_R110001599_G_scaffold131261_1_pt1 | contig 11400 bp, 7 predicted proteins | sample TARA_R110001599 | Tara Oceans TARA_R110001599 (sample SAMEA4398360) | marine metagenome | biome: Polar Biome; feature: [MES] marine water layer (ENVO:01000295) within the mesopelagic zone...; material: water (ENVO:00002006), including particulate matter (ENVO:01000060) such as...... | reverse complement strand
TTACTAAATTTGAGTTACGTAAAGATACATTAAATAGCCGTTAGGTAAAGATAACCAGTACTCAAAATATTGCCAGAATAGCTATTGATGCCTTCAATAAAATATCACCCCTATATTCAAAGTAAGCTGAATTGCGCCAATACAAGGAAACATCATCAGACATAAAAAAAGAGGCTAATGCCTCTTTTTACTTAACTTTTTTACTTGGCTTTATTTCTTCGCTCAATGTCAGCCAAATCTATAGCGACTTGCTGATAAACCTGGTAGTCCCCTCCACCGAAAGTATCTCCTAACATATTAGATATGGAAGATTTTTCTAGAGCACTAACAGAAGAGCTATCGCCTTCAGTCACTTTAATTAACTGAACAACCGAGAAATCACCATCCGACATATCGAGACTAAGCCATCCATCCTGGCCGACACTGTCTTTAGAAAGAGTAAACGTTTGCGTTATCAACTCTCTATCCAGCATTATATTATCACGCCGAATATCATCATATACCTTCCAGTTAAGTCCCATATTCTCAGACACTTTAGCTGCTGCCTCACCCGCCTTAACACGTTCAATAAATGACTCACCTACACTTCGAGCAAATTCAGACGCCTTCCCTACTTTCAAGTAATCGCGAACCTTTTCTTTCACGCTTTCAAGAGGAAGAACACTTTCTTTTTGATAGCTTTCTACACGAAAAACGACAGCTTTTCCATCAGCCACTTCAATCAACTCACTATTATGCTTTTCAACAACAAGCTCATTTGAAAATAAAGACTTCTGAATCTTTCTATTTGAGAACAATTCATTTTTTGTGTCGACAGATACCCCAACCAAGGTCTTTACCTCCAGGCCCAACACTTCAGCTGCTTCTGTAAGATCAGGAGAAGAATAAGTAATATCCGACATCCTTTCAGTCAATTGCGCATACAGCTCATCCACTTCCTGCTTTAAAAGACGAGCCTCCAACATTTCCTTCATATCATCAAAAGAAGGCACGTCGTTCGCCTCTATTTGGTCTAAGCGTATCAAGTGATATCCAAACTCAGTCTTTATAGGCATTGATACATCGCCGACAGACAATGAAAATAGTGCATTCTCGAAATCTGAAACATAGACACCTTTTGGAGACAAACCTAAACTTCCACCACTTTGAGCTGAACCTTCATCGTCGGAATATTCTTTTGCAAGAGACTCAAAAGACCCACCTGCTTGCAATTTCTTCTGGATATCATTTATTTTTTCAAGCGCTTGCTCATCAGACGTATCATCATCAATTTTAACTAGTATATGTGAGGCAGCTCTCTGCTCTTCACCCTCATAATCTTGCTTTTCAGATTCATAAAGTTTATTCAGCGCTGCAACATCTAGCTCAATACTTTCTTCTAAAACTGCTCTATCCAAAACGATATAACTTACTTCAACGTTTTCAGGCTTTTTATAGTCATCCTTATTTTGAGCATAAAACGCTGATACTTCTTCATCAGTCACAACAATCGAATTGACATAATCACTTTTAAAAACAGTAGCCATACCAAAACTTCTCGCTTGACGGTCCAAGGCAACAATCGCATCCATTTCGGTATCCAAAACAAATGCCGAAGCAATTAACCCAGACCTAGCCTGACCAAGAACAAACTGTGATTTCAAAGAATCTCTATAGGACTGCAAGGTAAGCCCAGCATTGCGTAGCAATGACTGCATTCGCTCGTTATTAAACTGGCCATCAACCTGAAATTGCTCAATTCCCCTAATATAATTATCAATGGCCATCTCCGATACAAATAAGCCTTTAGCGTCGGAATCCTGGACTAACACCTGCTCATTGATCATTCCCTCAAGTACAGACGACCTCAGAACACCTTCATCTATTAAGTCCGGATCGGCCTTATCGCCCATTTGAGCTAAAATTTGACGACGTTTACCCTCAACAGCTCTTAAAAATTCTGCCTGGGAGATCTCTTGGCCATTTACAGTAGCCGCTTCAGGATCACCACCTATGCCACCAACAATTGACTCAACACCGAATAATGCAAATACAACCACAATCAAACCCACGACCATTTTTGCAGCAGTACCTTGTGAGCTTTTACGAATATCCTGAAGCATGCCTTTTAATTTCCTAATCTTTTTAGTACAAATTTATGTTCTTTTGTCGAAGAAAAATATGGAGAACTGACAAAAGCTATATAATTCTTGTTTTTAATTAAGTAGTGACTTAGAAAAGCCTTCCACTATAAATAATACAAAAAGGCGCATTCAACTTGAACGCGCCCCTTTGTTTATGCGTATTTTACCTATCAGAGCATTGCTCATAAAATAAAATACAACAATTAGCTATTAGACATTAACACTATCTTTTAAGCCTTTACCTGCTTTAAAGCTAGGAATCTTAGCTGCAGCAATTTGTATTTCAGCACCAGTCTGAGGATTACGACCCGTTCTAGCTGCACGATCCTTAACAGAGAAAGTACCAAAACCTATCAATGTTACTTGATCGCCATTTTTTAACGCATTTGTTACTGATTCAACAACTGCATCAATTGCACGGCCAGCTGCGGCCTTTGAGATATCTGCAGACCCTGCGACTGCTTCAATTAGTTCAGACTTATTCACACTAAACCCCTTTTTTTAATTTCTAAGTATCACGTCTAACAATCAGGAAAAACTATTAGAACGCATATTTTATAATTATGTATCGATCACTTTAAAAAAGCATTGATACATTACCACTATTATTTACCCTATCAAGAAATTTATTTAACTAAGTTAGTTTGGAAAAACGTTAACTTAAATCAAAACCACCCTATAAATAGGGATAATTCTGAACACAATTTCTCTTGCGAATAAAAAAATAACGTGACCGCTCGGAGCCCCCTAAAATACTGCTACCTGACGTCAGACTGTTTTATACCAACTCTACGAAAGGCCTGTCAAGCAACCAAGTCGACTAATGCGTATTTATTCTCTCTGAAGGCTCATCAGAAGGCTTAGCGCTAATTTTTTTGGCATTCTCCGCCAGCTTTTCTTTATGCTGCTTACTATCAGGAGAATAGGCCAAAGCCAAATCGAGCACCTCATCAATCCATTTAACAGGCTTAATTTCTAAATCAGATTTGATATTTTCTGGAATTTCTTTTAAGTCCTTTTCATTTTCAGCCGGAATAATAACCCGCTTTATTCCACCACGATGCGCCGCAAGAAGCTTTTCTTTTAAGCCCCCAATTGCCAAAACCTGGCCTCGCAATGTAATTTCCCCTGTCATCGCAACATCTGCACGAACAGGAATTCCTGTAAAAGAAGAAACCATAGCAGTACACATTGCTATCCCTGCGCTAGGACCATCCTTGGGCGTCGCGCCTTCTGGCACATGCACATGTATATCGTGTTTCTCATGAAACTCTTCATCAATGTAATAAGCGCTCGCTCGACTACGCACAACCGTCATAGCGGCTTGGATTGACTCAAGCATGACATCACCCAAGGAGCCAGTCCTAATGACCTTCCCTTTACCCTTTACTGCGACGCACTCTATTGATAACAACTCACCACCAACCTGAGTCCAAGCCAAACCAGTTACCTGACCAACCCTATCTTGCTCATCCGCTATACCGAAGCTGAACTTCTTGACACCCAAATACTCTTCTAAGTTATCACCTGATACTGTTATAGTTTTCAATGACTTATCTTCAAGTACCTGCTTAACCACTTTCCGACAAATTTTTGCTATTTCTCTCTCTAAGCCACGAACGCCTGCCTCACGCGTGTAGTACCTTACAATACCCCTTATAGCCTGCTCTGTTATTTCAAGTTCCTTCAGCTTAAGGCCATTATCTGTAATTTGCTTAGGCTGCAAGTAGCGCTTCGCAATATTTAATTTCTCGTCTTCGGTGTATCCGGGGATACGGATTATTTCCATTCGGTCCAACAAAGCTGGCGGTATATTCATGGAGTTAGAGGTACATACAAACATCACATCTGACAAGTCATAGTCAACTTCTAGATAATGATCATTAAATGTATGATTCTGTGCGGGATCTAAAACCTCTAATAACGCGGAGGCAGGATCTCCGCGATGATCCATCCCTAATTTATCAATTTCATCTAATAGGAACAGCGGATTCTTTACTTTAACTTTCGCTAGCTTCTGTAAAAGCTTACCTGGCATAGAGCCGATATAAGTTCGTCTATGACCACGAATTTCAGCTTCATCACGCATACCGCCCAAAGCAATTCGAGTGTACTGTCGATTTGTTGCCTTAGCGATAGACTGTCCTAAGGAGGTTTTACCCACCCCAGGTGGGCCAACCAAACACAAGACAGGCCCCTTAATCTTCTTCACACGACTTTGAACCGCTAGGTATTCAACAATTCGATCTTTAATCTCATCAAGACCATAATGATCACTATCAAGAATCTCACGCGCTTTGACAATATCATGTCGAACCTTGCTCTTTTTCTTCCATGGCAGACTCACTACCCAATCAATATAACCTCGGACTACCGAGGCCTCTGACGACATAGGTGACATCATTTTTAGCTTTTTCAGTTCAGATTCTACTTTTTTCTTTGCCTCTTCACTCAAGCCCACAGTTTGAATTTTATTTTCTAACTCTTCAAACTCATTACCACTTTCGTTAATTGCCCCCATTTCTTTTTGGATGGCTTTCATCTGCTCATTTAAATAATATTCTCGCTGGCTTTTTTCCATCTGCTTCTTAACGCGCCCACGAATACGCTTTTCTACCTGAATAAGGTCTAACTCACCCTCAACAACGGCCAACAACATTTCAGCTCTTAGTGAAACATCAAATTCTTCAAGCACATCCTGCTTATCCGCAATCTTTAATTCTAGATGTGCAGCAATTGTGTCTATCAAACGAATGGGGTCTTGAATGCTCGCCAAAGACTGCACAATCTCGTTTGGCACCTTCTTACTTAACTTGCTCAACTTCTCAAACTGAGATAACAAGGTTTGAATTAAGTCCTGCATATCCTTTGAAGCAGAATACTTCTCGTCGACAAGACTTACTTTCGCGGACAAATACTCACCTGGGAGAACTTGATCAACATTAACTCTGCACTCACCTTCAATAAGCACCTTCACGGTCCCGTCAGGAAGCTTTAGCATTTGCAATATGTTTGCCAGAGTACCTACTTCATAGAGCTCATCAATACTAGGATCATCATGCACGGCATTCTTTTGCGTTATCAATATTAACTTCTTATCTGCCGCCATAGCCGCTTCCAAGGCCAGAATAGATTTCTCTCTTCCGACAAATAATGGAATGACCATATTAGGAAAAACGACGACATCCCTAAGTGGTAACAAAGGGGTTGGTTTTGAAAGATCAGTACTCGACTTTGCAACAACCTTTTCTTTTACAGCCTTATCAGCACCATCTTGGTCTTTATCTGTCATAATCATTTCTCCAACAAAAATTTCTTTCCACTTAACTGGGGCTTTTTTAAAAAAATACAAGCCACCATCGCTTGGTGGACAAAAAAAAAGCCATGAATCATATTCATAGCTTTTTAAAAATCAGAAAACATTATTTTTCAGGAAGCGCCTTAGCTGCTTTACCGTTGTTTTCATAAATCTTAATAGGTTCAGACTCCCCATTAATACAAGCCTCGTCAATGACGATTTTACTCACACCCTTGTCTGAAGGTATGTGATACATCGCATCAAGTAAAACATTTTCCAAAATTGAACGAAGACCACGAGCACCCGTTTTTCTTTCCAAGGCTTTTTTAGCAACAGCCCGAAGCGCTTCATCACGAAAGTCTATTTCTACACCTTCCATCTCAAAAAGCTTTTGATACTGTTTAGACAAGGAATTTCTTGGCTCTGTCAAAATCTGCATCAACGCATCTTCATCGAGCTCAGTCAAGGTCGCAATAACAGGCAAACGACCTACAAACTCAGGAATCAATCCGTATTTAACTAAATCCTCAGTTTCTACATTTTTTAAAGTTTCTCCAATCTTACGACCAGAATCTTTACTTTTAACTGTAGCACCAAAACCAATACCACTCTTCTCAGATCGATCACTAATAACTTTATCGAGCCCAGCAAATGCACCACCACAAATAAACAACATGTTTTTTGTGTCTACCTGCAAAAATTCTTGCTGTGGGTGTTTTCGTCCACCCTGAGGCGGCACCGATGCAACAGTCCCTTCAATCAACTTAAGTAACGCTTGCTGCACACCCTCGCCCGAAACATCACGAGTAATAGATGGGTTGTCTGATTTACGAGAAATTTTGTCAATCTCATCAATATAAACAATACCGCGCTGCGCTTTCTCTACATCATAATCACATTTCTGAAGTAATTTCTGGATGATATTTTCAACATCCTCACCTACATAACCCGCTTCAGTTAATGTCGTTGCATCAGCAATGGTAAATGGCACATTTAATAATCGCGCCAAAGTTTCAGCTAATAAGGTTTTACCGCTACCAGTTGGGCCAATAAGTAAAATATTACTTTTCCCTAACTCTATATCGGATTTGGGTGATTCATACTTCAATCTTTTATAGTGATTATAGACAGCAACCGAAAGCACAACTTTTGCGTGCTCTTGACCTATAACATAATCATCTAAAGTAGATTTTATTTCTTGTGGAACCGGTAAGTGATCACTTCCCTTTTCAGACGCAGCTTCCTGAACTTCCTCTCTAATAATATCATTACAAAGGTCTACGCATTCATCACATATAAATACCGACGGCCCAGCAATTAACTTGCGAACCTCATGTTGACTTTTTCCACAAAAAGAACAATAAAGGAGTTTTCCATTATCACTACTCTTACCGTTTTTATCGTCGGCCATTGGAACTTCCTATAACTTTTACAGCCCTCCAGCCTATCTGGTGGACTTTAAAGCTAATATCTAAATTTTATATTTAGATATTAGCACCTAGTTTATGATTCAAACACTCAAAAAAACAAAAAACTTTTTAAAAAACTATAAATAAACCGAAATTTGCTTTTAACATGCTTTACTCAGAAGCTGGACGTTTTTCAAGCACAGTATCAATTAAACCGTAAGCAACAGCCTCTTTACCATCCATAAAATTATCGCGATCAGTATCTTTAGCGACGTCTTTTATGTCTTTACCAGTATGCTCTGCCATAATTTTGTTTAGTTTGTCACGAATAGTCAAAATTTCTTTAGTATGAATTTCAATATCCGAAGCTTGCCCTTGATAGCCTCCTAGCGGCTGATGAATCATCATCCTAGAATGGGGTAAACAATGACGCTTCCCTTTAGCTCCACCAGTTAATAGCAATGCACCCATACTACAAGCTTGACCAATACAAAGTGTTGATACATCAGGCTTTATAAACTGCATTGTGTCATAAATAGACATGCCCGCGGTCACAGAACCACCAGGTGAATTTATATACAGATGAATATCTTTATCTGGGTTTTCTGACTCTAGAAATAGCATCTGAGCAACAACCAAGTTAGCCATATGATCTTCGACTTGACCCACTAAAAAAATGACACGCTCTTTTAATAGACGAGAGTAAATATCGTAAGATCGCTCTCCACGTGCGGTCTGTTCGATAACCATCGGAACTAAGCCACTACTTGTTATAATATCAGAGCCCTGCCCCATTACATTTTGGTGTTTCATACTCACTTAATTCCCCTATCTATCATATTTGCTTACATCAATATGATGCCAAACTTTATTAATTCAAGAGCCTTTCAAAAAAAGGCTAATGATCTTATTTTATTTTTTCACTTCCCTAAAGCAAAAACAGCCAGTTTTTAGCTGGCTGTTTTTAGTGTAGCTGAAAAAAATAATTGCTTCAGATTTATAGCATATTTTCTTCAGCTTTTTATACCTGAAATTAAGCCTTCGGCTCAGGCTTAACTGCATCTTCATATGACATTTTAACTTTTTTAACTTTAGCCTTAGAAGTAACCAACGCTACAACGGCATCCTCTAGAACAACTGCCTCTACCTGCGCTTTATTTTCTGGCTGCGCGTAATGCGCGATAACTTCTTCAGGACTTTCGTAGGCAGAAGCCAACTCCTGAATCTTGGCTTCAACTTTATCTGCATCTGCCTTTAGGTCATTTCCTTTCACGATAGCAGCAAAAATCAAACCTGTTTTGACACGCGACTCTGCTTGGTCCTTAAATAACTCATTAGGCAATTTAGACGCATCTAATTGTTGTCCGCCACCAAACTGCTGAAGAGCCTCCTGCTTCATTCGATCAATTTCTTGATCAACCATAGCACCTGGAACAGTAACGTCATTCTTTTCACTTAACTCAGCAACTAATTGCGACTTAACTTTATTTGAAATCGACTGATTAAGCTCACGCTCCATATTTTTTACTACTTCAGCTCTGAAGTCTTCTTCAGTTTTACAATCAACACCGTACTTAGTAAAAAACTCTTCATCCATTTCAGGAAGAACTGTTTCTTCGACAACTTTAACTTCAACCTCAAACTTAACTTCTTTGCCTGCCAACTCTTCATTTCCATAATCTTCAGGGAACGTTAAGTTTAATTCGACACTTTCGCCAGCCTTAGAGCCTACTAGACCATCCTCAAAACCCGGTATCATTTGGCCTGAACCTAAAGTGATTTTTTGATCTTTACCAGTGCCACCCTGGAAGGCTTCGCCATCCATGTAACCAACAAAGTCCAAAGTCAATAAATCCTTCTTCTTAGACTTACGCTTAACTGACTTCATTGTACCGTGCTGCTTTCTTAAAACCTCGATCATTTCTTTAATATCTTTTTCTTTTATCTCAGTTTGAGGAGACTCAAGCTCTATACCTGAAAAATCTGTAATTTCTAACTCAGGATAAACTTCAAAGATAGCAACAAACTCTAAATCCTCACCCTCTTCCATCGATTTAGGTTCAAACTTAGGATAACCAATAGGATTCTGCTTCTCTTGCGTTAAGGCTTCAACATAAGCGTTACGCATAACCTCACCAATGACCTCTTGGCGTACAGACTGACCATATCGTTTCTGAACAACACTAACTGGCACTTTTCCTGGTCTAAAGCCATTAATTCGTATCGTCTTAGCGGTCTTCTGAAGACGCTGCGTCACCTCTTGATCTACTTTTTCAGCTGGTACACCAATCGTCATTCGACGTTCAACAGGAGACGTGGTTTCGACAGAAACTTGCATGGACATTCCTCAATTTTAACAGTTATTTGTAACAAGCCAGCAGAAACCTTACCTATCGAGCAGGCGCTCCACTAAGCATAGAATTTATGGGGGAGGAATATTAAGAGTTGAGCAAAAAGATAGCAAGTATTTTGAATACTATTTGAGTAACAAATCGCATAAAGCCAATGATTAAGTGCTAATAGAATAATTAAATGATTATATTTTTAAAATATTGAGCTTGAATAGAACATCAAGCATAGATTAATTAACATGGTGCGAAAGGAGAGACTCGAACTCTCACATCCTAAGATACTGGAACCTAAATCCAGCGCGTCTACCAATTCCGCCACTCTCGCTTTGCTAATTTCTATCTTACTTCAAACCATTTTAAAACACTGTCAAAACCGCGTTATAAAATGGGGTGGACGAAGGGGATCGAACCCTCGACCGCAGGAATCACAATCCTGAGCTCTACCAACTGAGCTACGCCCACCATTACTTTTACTTCAAGGACACCTTACCACCAATATAATGGCGCGCCCATCAGGATTCGAACCTGAGACCCACGCCTTAGAAGGGCGTTGCTCTATCCAGCTGAGCTATGGGCGCTCGAATCCTAAAGCTATATTTATACTTACACTAAGTAAATATAAATGGTCGGGGTAGAGAGATTCGAACTCCCGACATCCTGCTCCCAAAGCAGGCGCGCTACCAGACTGCGCTATACCCCGACATACCTACTTAAACAACATTCCTACAGGTAGGTTTGCTGTTCAAAAGATGGCGCGAATAATACAGTCGCTTTTAAAGCTCGTCAACAGTATTTAGTTTTAAAATTAACATTTATGGCAATTTTTTTTCATATCGCTTTTTATTCCACCAAGAGCATGAGAAAATGCGCGCCTTTATATTATCGGGTAGAGAACTTAAGCATGACTGCGACACTGATTGATGGCAAAACCATTTCAACTCAACTTAAAGCGCGCGTTGCTGAAGGCGTTAAGAAAAGAATAGAACAAGGTAAACGCCCTCCTGGTTTAGTGGTCATTCTTGTTGGCGCCGATCCTGCCTCCGAAGTGTATGTTCGCAACAAAACAAATTCTTGCAACGAAGTCGGCTTTAAATCAGAAACGTTAATGCTTGCCGAAACAACAAGCCAAGAAGAGCTAGAAGCATTAATTGACAAATTTAATACTGATGAGGAAATTGATGGCATTCTAGTTCAACTACCTTTACCCAAGCATTTAGACAGCAACCGTTTATTAGAAAGAATAAAACCAGATAAAGATGTAGATGGGTTTCACCCATTTAACATTGGTCGCTTAGCACAAAGAATGCCTTTACTTAGATCATGTACACCCAAAGGCATCATGGCACTCTTAGAAAGTACAGGCCAAACAATTCGAGGAAAAGATGCAGTCATTGTTGGCGCCTCAAATATTGTGGGCCGCCCAATGGGACTAGAACTCTTACTTGCTGGCTGCACAGTAACGACTACCCATAGATTCACCCAAAACCTTCCTGAAAAAGTTGCTCAAGCAGACATTTTAGTCGTTGCTGCCGGCAAACCTGGCTTAGTTAAGGGCGAATGGATAAAACCTGGCGCTATCGTCATTGATGTAGGCATTAACAGGCTAGACAACGGTAAGCTTGTCGGCGACATTGAGTTTGACCGCGCCTTTGAGCGCGCAGGATGGATTACCCCCGTTCCTGGCGGTGTCGGACCAATGACTGTCGCCACATTAATGGAAAACACACTTTATGCTGCGAATGAGCTTCATAAATAATCTGCACTTAAAGCCATATCAAAAAAGCCCGATATTAATCGGGCTTTTTTGTATTCAGATACTATCAGCAATAAAAATAACTAGGCACGACGCCAGCTTGTTCCGCCTTTACTATCATCAAGCGTGATCCCCTGCTCTAGTAGTAAATCTCTAATACGGTCTGACTCTGCCCAATTTTTGTTTGTTCGAGCATCTGCTCGGTCTTGAACCAATTGATCAATATCATCATTCGATAAACCCTCTGAAGACTCCCCCTTAAAGTAGGCTTCAGGATCTAACTGAAGGATGCCTAATGTCTCACCTAGTGTTTTCAATGTTGTCGCTAAAGAAGCGACCTTTTTAGACTCTTCCGTGCGCGCAACATTTAATTCTCGAACCAAGTCGAACATCACTGCTAAGGCTTCTGGTGTATTAAAATCATCGTCCATCGAAGACTTAAATCGAGAAATATAGGACTGATCTA
>TARA_R110001599_G_scaffold119361_1_pt1 | contig 11403 bp, 9 predicted proteins | sample TARA_R110001599 | Tara Oceans TARA_R110001599 (sample SAMEA4398360) | marine metagenome | biome: Polar Biome; feature: [MES] marine water layer (ENVO:01000295) within the mesopelagic zone...; material: water (ENVO:00002006), including particulate matter (ENVO:01000060) such as...... | reverse complement strand
GTATCTGGGAATTCTTCTTGTAATTCATTTTTAATAAACTCTATCATTGCGTTTATATTCCCTAAATCGTCATCACTAAACCCTATAGACAACTTATTATAATTACTACCTACCATTTGTTTAGCTCCGTTTATTACTTTTCCAACATAATCTCTAAAAGCTATTTTTTTATTTTCTTCAGGATTAATAGCGGAACTAAAATCAGTACCAAATTTATTAGAAAAATGTTCGGACGAGACTGGGTGATAGTCTATACTATCCAAATATACCTCAAGAGTTTTATCTGGTGTCATATATTCTGTTTCAGGAAAATTTTCTTGTATATTTGATAACATAGTAGATAATTCATTTTCATTAAAGGTGCGTGATATAACTAAGTCCATTCCTTTTCTTAATGTTATTGGTTGGTGCCCTCTAGCGGTTATAATTGATATTGGGTTTGCGTATATTAAAGCCTCCTTAAACTTGTCAAAAGAAGGTGCAAAAGATTGATTTTCTAGTGCTTTTTTTAAGTCTTTTATAAATTCTTTTTCTTCTCTAAAATTATAAAATGCGTCATCATCTAATTTGTAATTCTTATCATCTCTAACTTTAGAAAAGGTATGTGTGGAAACTTCTACAGGTTTCCATTCGTTCCCATCATATTTAATCATTTTAATAACTGTGGGCATATATAAAATATTATCGTCCCAGTCAAAAGAGTACCCTCTTAATACCTTAGTTTCTATATCATCACCCTCCATTAAATTAGAAATATATTTAACCTGACTTTCATTTATAATAATAGTTCTTTTCATATAATATAAATACTATTTTATTTGGTTAATTCATATTTTTTACTTATCTTTGTAGTACAATTTAAAATACATACTATGAAAAAAATATTATACCTACTATTATTCCTACCTTTCTTAATTAATGCCCAAACTATGGTGTTAGATGATTACGTATTTAATGTGTCTACCGAAATAAATGATTTTAGTGGTACGTTTGATGAAGATAGTACTGATTACTCTTCTGAAGTTGGTGGTTACTTTACTGGAATCAATAGTATTGTAGTAGATACCACCACCTATTCCGTAACTATAAGTGGTACTTCTGTTAATCTAAATTTTATATTAGATGAGGTTACTGTAAATACTGCCGGTGGAATAACCTATAATATAATTAACCTTCAAACGTCTAATAAAGGATTTATATATTATAAGGAGGGTATGGTACAATTCTTAATACAAGAATCGTATTCGTTTAAAAACTATTTCGGATTTATATGTTTTAACTCTTATTTATTGTAACAATAAAGTCAATTTACTCGTATACATTAAAAGAACTATTAACCAATTAAACCAATTATTATGTCAATATTAGAAATCTTACTTACCTACCTTATTTGTTCAGAAATCATTATGATGATTTTCTTACTTATTAATACTGAAGAAATTAGAAAATCCTATATTTCATTTGAGGATAGACGTAACGGAACACCGACTAGTGGTTGGTATACTTTCTATATATTAACACACGTGTTAAAAGCTCCTTTTTTAGCTCCGTCTATAGCTATATTAATTCTTCTTAATGGAGGAAAATTATTACCTGAGGACTAAAAATACCCCAATTTATCTTTGTAGTTTAACCAAAAAATCGTATATTTGCCGTATGAAAAAATTAATCACCATATTATTATTACTCTTAACTTTAGTATCTTATTCTCAAACTGAATTAGATATGTTAACTTTTAATGCTTTAAATGACTATAGAATAGAACATGGTGTTGAGCCTTTGGTTTTTGATTCTAATGTTTGGGAAGCTGCTCAACACCACAGCACTTACTTATCTGAAAATGGTTATCCTAATAACTATGTTTGTACTTCTGGTCACCACGAGTTAGAGTTGGTGGAATTTACTGACCGATTAAGATATTACGGTGTTAAATGGGTTGGGACTGCTGTTGAGTGTGTGACTTCGTATGGTGGGGATGGTAATGATGTGGAAGATGCTATATACGTTATTGGTCAATGGGATAGTTCTCCTTCACATAAAGAAGGTATGTTAGAAAAAGATGTTACGAGAGTAGGAATTTCTTTAGTTGGTGTGTACTGGGAAAAGCATATTTCTTACACGTATGAGGGGAGACTTATAGAACGCACTCACAAAGGAATAAGATATTTTGCTACACTTTTATTGGTTAGTTAATTCTACCCCTCTGTACTCACCGTTTCGGTTTCAATAGGAACCCCACAATTATCTAATCTTAATAATTCTGTTGTCTCAGTACTCCCAAAAGTTAACTTTCCTATGTTTGGTTGAGCGTCATAAACTGTCGCGAATTGGCCTGCTGTTTCTGGTGTGTTTTTTATAGTAACTTTAGGAACCTCACTATGGCTACCACAAGGGCGGAACCCTGCCTGGGGACCACATAACTGTACTTCCGTCCCGTCTTTTAGTTTAACATAAGACTTTTTACCTTTGTTAAAAACTAATGGTGTAATTTCTAAAATATTTTCCTTTCCCCAGTTAAATTTTTCGTCCTCAGTGTCTATCATTGTTGTCCAACTTCTTACCCCACCTTGAACCTTATCTGTTTCTCTTCCTGGAGATTTTCTTCCTGGTAAATTACTGTACCAGCTTTCTTGGGCCTTTCCTTGCAGTGCACCAAGCTGTCTCTTGGGCCATGTATTTTTCATTTTACTCCAACCACCCCCGTCAATATACCTATCTAAAACCCCATTATTTAAATTAGCGATACCAATTTTGGCTCCGTTCACACTAACTTTAAATATTGCCTCATCACACTCGTGTTCATCAACAGCTACTCCCTGGACACCAATAGTGATTTGTATTTCTGGTAAACATACATCTATTGTTTTTTCTATTGTGTTTGTGTAAATAAACGATAAAGTTAATATAAGTACTTGTCCACAGTCGGTAGTACACGTAGGTTTGTCATTTTTACCCCCAGTATAAACTACCATACCTTGAGGTATTTGAGAAAGTTTGTCACCAACAACTACACCCTCTGCCTCTAATAATGGTTTCACCTTTTCAATATATGTAGAAGCTCTTAGTTCAGCAAGTTCCATATTTAAGTCATAACCATCTTTACTTAACCCTTTTCCTTTACCATCAGTTGTTGGTATGTATTCGTCACCCACTATCTCGTGGTCGAACTGAGTAGGCCCAGTCGTGCTATCCCAATAATTACTAGCTCCAGCCTTTACAGTAATCTGTACTAATTGTAACTCACCCTCTACTAACATGTTTTTAGCTTTTTGTGGTAGTGAATTCATTATTGTGTCTACAGACTCAACAATAAACTTTGTTGGGTTTGATTCCCCCACACCATAATTTCCTTTAATTGGTGGTATTGGTACGTCGACATCGGATTTAATAGTGTTAGTAATTATTGTTTTCTTACGTTGTTCACGTAAGCCCATTATTTCACGAACTCTAGTAACTTCAGATAATATATTGTTTTGATTTATCACTTATCTATTATATTTTAGATATCGGATTAATAATTCGTTTCATCGTTTTTATGTCCTCACGAATTAACCTTTCTTTTTCTTCTTTAACTGTTTCTGTTACTTTTTCGTTTTCTGGAGTTGCGTCAACCGAAACTAATTTCCCACCCTTTTCCGTTTCCTTCGTTCCTCCTTCTGCATTCCTCATTTTCATTTTATCTATTACACCTTGTTCTACGACATCATCTTTAACTTCTTTAGAAGCTTTTTTCATTGACTCTTTTTTGTCTCCATCACCATCAAGGTCTAAAAAATCTGGTTTTACACCTTCTTCTAATTCTGGATAAGGTAAGTCGTCAGAAACATCTTCATAACTTCTAGGAGCTCTTTGTGATGAACCTGACCCTACTAATTCAGCACTATAGGTCATAAAGTTTCCTAATTTAGTGATAGAGTTTGCTAACTTTCTTCTAGTGTCACTATCCTTAATCATGTCATAAGCTTTCGTAACACTGTTAATGATGTTTTCTATTCCTGCGGCTGCAGAAGCTCCAGGATTATGTCCTCTCCACTCGTCTTGTGATTCTGAGATTACGGCGTCACTATAGTCCCGAACATTTAAATCTAAATTTTCTTTAACAATAGCTTTACGAATAATTTTAAACGTTTCTATTATTATATTATTTATCTTTGTTGGATTATTATTATTAACTTTCATTAATAATCTATCTAACTGAGATTCATTTACAATAATGTTCTGTTTTTTACCGTTGGTAAAGTGCTTGCTTCCGACCAATTCTGACTCAATAGCCTCACTTAATGTTTTCTTATCAAATTTCATATCTTTATTTTATTATAAATACTAAACATCTTCAAAAGACGCTCCTGTAGGTGTTACTAAGAACTCTACAAATATATATTCTAACGCTCTAGTAGGTTTAATATAAATTTTACCACTCATTTCATTTCTATCTATTTCTTCTGGGTCACTAGAAAGTACAACTCTAAAGTCAGTTAAACCTCTATCTCTTCTAATAGAATCTAATATTGGGTTTACTAGGTCTAAGAATTGTTGTCTTACTATGTCATCATTTTGTTCAAATATTAATCTAATTGATACAGCGGAAATTAATTTTCTAGTTTGTAGTAATAATCTTCTTACATTTATTCTATCTAATGCAGATTCTTTTATTTGTAATGTTTTGTTACCCCAAATAATAGGTCCTACATCTGAGAATGTTGCTATAGGATTAAGTCTACCAACATATAATGTGTCTCTCTCATCTAAAGTAAGTTTCTTTCTTGCTTTCGTTGCGTTTACAACTCCTCTAGTGTAACCCGCAGACGCGAACCAAGGGAAAGCTACGTTATCAGTTAAAGCTATATTTCTCATAACTTCTGATGTTGGTGGTATAAATATCTGTTTATTATTAGCCGAGTCTCTAACTTGAATCCAAGGGTAATATGTGGCTGTATAATTAGAATCTATTAACGAATCTTCAATATTATCAACCGCTTCTTCTGGTGCAATCATGTTACTAACATCTGTTGTGTCAGTAACAAACATATTGTAATCTGGTGTAGTAGTAATATATAATGAATCTGCTCTATCGTCTTCTACCATATCAATAGCTTCATTAACTAAACCTAAATTATCTACATAATCAATACCAGGTGTTGTGAATACATTAATATCGACAGCTTCTGGATTATTAAATGTCTGGATAGCTCTTAAGAATGCAAAATAATCTGTATTTGCTTCGTCAGTACTTAATTTTTTGAATGAGCCTCTTCCTGATGCTGTAGGGAATTCAGTTGTGTTACATGCTCCATTTAAGAATCCTGTTAATCCCATCCTATAAGCGTCTGTATTACTTCTTGTTTTTCTGTAAATATCCCAACCATCAAAACCACCATAAGGTGCGATAGTAAATTTACGAGCCCTAAGTTTCTTATATGGGTTTGTACTTAATGTTGGTTCAGTTCTAAACTTACCAGCCCCACAATCAAATACTTGTTTACCAGCTAATGAAGTTCCAGATAAGTCTATATATGTTCCTTGACCACCAATAACTACCGTCGCTCCAGAATCCATATGGAATCCTGTTGTAACTACTGGCCAATCATCACCACTTGTTAATGTACATATATTAGCTCCACCTGCCTGTTTAGATTTATAATCAAAGAAATCGTTATCGTAAGCAGCTCCTGTTGAGTTGGATACACCTAAATAAACTTTACTTAATTTATCTCCACCACTTAGAGTTTGATTGTTAACGTTACCCGAACCATAAGGTGGGTCAAAAATAACTTCACCTGGTGTAAGGTATTTAGTTTTATATGCGATATATGGATTTCTTGAACAACTTCCGTATCTTCTAAATCTATACCCTTCAAATCCACAAGGTAATGAACCGTTATATGTTCCGTCTAGAACTCCTTCCGCTAAAAATAACATTATATATTTAGATTTTAATTCGAAGTCTCCTGTAGATGTACCTATTTTTCTACCAACAAACGAAACTAGTGTTGGGTTCATACTACATCTAGTATATTTTTCTAACACCACTGGAGCTGAATCAGTATCCCAGAAATCTCTAACTATAACATCAAACTCTCCTCTTTCAAAAGAAAGATTTGCGATAGATACTTTGACTTCTCTATTTGCAGCTGTACCGTCAGATATTGACACAAATTTAAATAATCTGAATACATCACTACCTTGTAACTCTGATACAAGATATGGTGTTTCTGGTGTTGTCCACTCATTCATCTTCCACGCAATAGTGTCGGTGTTGGTGGTATTTCTCGCTGATGGTAAATAAGTTAAGCAACATTGAAGTCCTCTTACATGCCCTTTATTCCATAAATATTTTAATAGGCCTGGGTATGTTTCTTCTACAAATAATGGTACGTCTTCTTTCTTTTTATCAAAAGGACTTCTACCAAATACTTTCGATACATAATCTTGTGAAGTGTTACTCATAGAAGTTTTAAAAGTGTATATATTGTTTGCGTTGGTCCTTGCACTAATTCCAAAGGACGCGAATGGGTCTTCTAGTACATTGACGTAGTTACCCGAACAATCAAATGCTACTGTATCACCACTTATTTCATATACTGGACCACCTGAAGCAAGAGTACTTACACCTCTCGACCTTAAGGTTGATACCACCAGACCGTCATAATCTGTTAATGCTGTTATTCCAACATAAGTTTCACTAGCAGCGGAGGCTCCAAAACCCCATTTTGTGATGGCAAACTTAGCTGTACCTGAATAATAAGGGATACTAGTACTTGTTCCTGTCAGACCTGACCATGAATTAGTTACACTGTATGAAAGACCACTATAAGTTCCACCAGTACAACATGGAGCATTATTGTATGTGAATAAACCATAATACCATGGGTCATTTTTATAAGAAGTTAAATCGGTACATTGACTAGTTAATATGTTTGACCAAGTAGTGTTTCCACTCAAGTATGGTAAGTTATTAGCTGTAACATCTTGTGTGTTTCCTGTAACAAGACTAGGTTGACACCCATAATGGTAGATAGCCCCATTAGGTACCCAACACCCAGTAGTTCCTGTACAAGCTGCAACAGGTGTATTTGCGAATTGGAGGGTTTGTACCGTGACACTAGCCGCTGCCCATGCGTTAAAACTTTCTGTTAGTGTAGCTAGAGCACTACCATCATTTAATGTTATAGTATCTGTAGCGTATTGAGTTAATAAACCTGGAAGACTAACTGCTGTTGTAAAATTATGGTCTGTATATATATGTGCACTTGACATTGTGTTGTTAGTACCTGTTAATGGTACCACATATTTTATTTCATATATTGTATTACCAGTGTTTGACTTTGTCTCGGTTAAAGTAAGTGCACTTGAGTCTATATCTGCTATAGTTTTAATTGACCATGAAGGTCCAGCATCATAACCACTAAGCCCAAGAACCCTAGTTACAAATAATTGATTTGATTGACTTAAATATGATTTTGCTATATACCCTAATTCATATTGTGGAATTTGTGAATCCACGTAAGTTGTTGGTGACGTTCCACCAAATCTAGTGATAAAATCGTCATATGATTGAATGAATATAGGTTCGAACGCAGGACCTTTTAAGGTTTCTCCTACCGCACCTAATGTTGTAACACCTACACTTTGTGCTACAAACGTTAAATCTTTCTCTGAGGTATATACTCCTGGAGAAACAAATACTTTACTTCCATTTGCCATGTCTGTTTGTTTTTAAATTGTTTATTATTCTTTTTATTATAAATACAAACCCCTGTCCCAAAAGTTTAAGGAAATAACGGTATATAAACATTAGATATGAAAAAAAACATACTATTTTCATACTTTCTAATAATTATAGCAAAAAATACCTCTCTCTTATGGCAAACAACAAAAAAGAAAAGAAAATAAAAAACATCAAAATTAGTTTAGAGTCCCATTCTATATTAAAAAATTACTGTAAAAAAAAGGGTCTTAAGATGTTTGCATTTATAGAATTATTAATAAAAGATAAATGTAAATCTAACAAAGATATTTACGGAGAATAGTTACCTAACCATAGATTCTGATAATGTAATAGAAGATGGTGTACTAACAACAGTTTTAACTACAGTTATACTTAAAATATTACCAGGATTTATCATTACTGGTTTCCACCAATCGGTTGGTCCTCTCATAATAACGCCATCAACACTTAAAGTAACTGAAGTTATATTTTCACTTCTTATAATACTAGCGTTCGTCTTATAATTATATGTTTTTGTTGTAGCGGTAGTGTTAGAATCTAAATTAATTTTATCTTTAATCCTGGGTGGTGTTTTAGTTTTATGGTTAGTTTCTTCATCACCCATTAAAAGAATTGTTCTACTAAGTGCTGGAGTAACCTCAAACTCCTCTTCATCTATTAGAAATCCTTGTAGTTGGAATTGGTAATTTTGTTGGTAGTATCTTCGTTCCTCGGTGTCGATAACTGATTCATCCCCTATAGATTCTAATATTATAGGCACATAGTGCCCATTAACAAATGTATAAGCTTGTCTTGACGTAAACTTTTGTAACACAACTTTATTAAATTGATTTAAAGCTCTCATCCTATTACATACAAGTTTTACATCATAAGTTAAGTCTACTGGTACTGGTTGTGGGATAGTATAAACATCATACCCCTTTCTATTTCCGTCCCATGTAGGGACTTTGGCAAAATGAAATTGTTTTCTATTTGGTATTGTGTATTGTAAAGCTGGGTTAGTACCGTATTGTACGTCTGGTTTTCTAACTACCACCACAAAAGGTAATTCTACATTTTTATCTTCATTTGCGAATTTCCACGTTTGTGCAAATTCTGCCCATCTTTGTAATGTTAATATCCTATCAATAACCGGAATAGTTTTTCCGTTAGTTATTGTCTTAATTTCTTTAGATACAAAATCTAACATTCCCTTATCTAAATCTGCGTGTAATACTGATTTTGGTAAAAACGTACCGTCTTCTGTTATCAAATCGGCTAACTCTTTACGTCTATTAGGTGTAACAATTCCATTATACCCATAAGGGTAATGTCCTTGTACCGGTCTAGGTGCAATATTTAAATCCTTTTTTAATTTTTTTGGTAATGCCATTATATCCCTTTAAATTCATTTTCACTAACCCACGAACATTTTACAGTCCTATAGAAAGCTTTATATCCACCTATGGTGTGAGCATTATCTGATGTTACTCTTCCATCATCCGTTACCACATAATATCTCATTCTATCTTCTTTTTCTAAATAACCTATATAATCCCCATAACTAACATCTATATTTAATTCATTCAAATGTTTCATATAAACACTAAATGTTAGATTACCTGGTTCTTCTTGGTTAACTAATCCGTTAGCATAACTTTTATTTTGTGGGTCTGTAATTTCTACTAGGGCTTTAAATTCTACTGGTGCGTGATATCTTATTTCTTCAGGCCCCGATTCACCATATACATCATCCACATCACTTTCTTTTTTATCTACTCTAAATAAAACTAATGTAAAATGCATATCACCATGTAACCATTCCATGCCCATTTCTTGTTCTAAATTAAAATCTTCAGAACCAAAAAATTTAGATATTCTTGTTATAGGGACTTTTCTATTGCTCATATAAATTATTCTCTTTACTATAAATACATTTTGACTTCCTTTTCTCTTTTTATTATATTTTATATTATGGATATAAAAATGCCTGAAATAATTGCTAAAGATAAATTACTGTCTTATAATGGTGCTAATAATTATATTATTGAGCTTAGAGACTCTTTTACGGGTGGTAAAATAAAGATTCTTAGTAATGAACAAGCAAATTATATAATAGATAATTTTAATGAAGTGCCAAAAATTGTTAGAAGGTGGGTGGGGATAGAGGAATCTTTTTCTGCTCAACTATTAGCCACCAAATTTCTAACTAAGGCCCCCTCTTCTATATGGATAGAAAAATTATTAGTTGATTCGGGTGATAGGTACCATATTTGGGGTAAAATATTAGATAGTAGTTCTCTTAGTAGTTTCTGGGTTCATAAAAATCAATTAATAGCTCAAGAAAAAAAAGAAGTGGTGGTTGACTTTGGTAGGTTTAGTGATAGACCACCATTTGAACACCAAAAAATAGCCGTTACTAAACTGGTATCAAATAAAAAGTATATTCTAGCGGATGATATGGGTTTGGGTAAAACAGGAAGTGCAATCATGGCCTCTATTTCCTGTAAAGCTAAAAAGATTTTAATCATATGTCCCGCTTCTCTTAAATTAAATTGGAAACGTGAAATAGAGTTTTACTCGGACGCGGAAGTTGGTATTGTGGAGGGTAAGGATTGGGTGGACGGTAAATATGTTATCATTAATTATGATATATTAAAAAATTTCCACACCATGTCCACAAGTAAGGGGGGTAAAAGTATTATAATTGAGAATGGATTTGATTTAATTATCATTGATGAGGCTCACTATGTTTCTAATGGCAAAGCTCAAAGAACTAAACTGGTCAATAATTTAGCTAAAAAAATTAATAGGTTATGGTTATTATCTGGAACACCTATGACTTCTAGACCCATGAATTATTATAATTTACTTAAACTAGTGGAATCTAGAGTGGCGGATAATTGGATTGGTTATGTTAGACGTTATTGTGACGGTAAACAAATATTCAGGGGATATAGAAGAGTTTGGTTAACCTTTGGTGCTACTAACCTTAATGAATTAAGAGATAAAACTAAGGATAAGGTATTGCGTAGACTGAAAGAAGATGTTCTAGACCTTCCCGATAAAATTATCACACCTATCCCACTGAAATTAAAATCTAAAGATTATGAATCTGAGGTTGGTGAGTATCGGGATTGGAGACGAGATAATAAAAATAAGGGGTTATCCATACAACTTTCTAAGTTAATGAAGGTTAGGCAAATTATCGCTATGGAAAAAACCAAAGAAACGGAACAATTAATAGAACAGTCTTTAAATCAAGATAAAAAAGTTATTGTATTTACAAATTTTACAGCTCCTTTACTTAAAATTTATGAAAAATATAAAAAAAATGCTGTTATATTAAACGGAACTATGAAAAAAGAAGATAGACAAAATAGTGTAGACCGATTCCAAAATGATGATAATATTAAAGTTTTTATAGGGAATGTTAAAGCAGCCGGGGTGGGGATTACCTTAACTGCCGCGGAAGTTGTAATATTTAACGATTTATCCTTTGTACCGTCAGATATGTCTCAATGTGAAGACCGTGCATTTAGAATAGGGCAAGATAAAAAAGTGTCTTGTTTATACCCCATATATGAAAATACTATTGAGCGTAAGATATATGATATTGTAAATGATAAAAAATCTGTTATAGATACGGTAATGGGTGATAATATAGGTGATGAAGATATTATGTCAGAAATTGT
>TARA_R110001599_G_scaffold336132_1_pt1 | contig 11408 bp, 6 predicted proteins | sample TARA_R110001599 | Tara Oceans TARA_R110001599 (sample SAMEA4398360) | marine metagenome | biome: Polar Biome; feature: [MES] marine water layer (ENVO:01000295) within the mesopelagic zone...; material: water (ENVO:00002006), including particulate matter (ENVO:01000060) such as...... | reverse complement strand
CGTAGCTCAGCTGGATAGAGCGCTGCCCTCCGAAGGCAGAGGTCACAAGTTCGAATCTTGTCGGGTGCACCAATATTTCAATGACTTAGCACCATGACACATCGTCATGCTTTGCAATAATAAGCATATAGCAAGCACGGCTACATTCTAATCAGGCCTCGGGGCTGGATATTTCATAGTGCGCGGCACCTTTCACCAATGTCGAACGTTCATCCGATATTTCGTAGCGCAGCTCCTTAACTCGCTTCACGAGAGAATGTTTTTCGTCAAAGGTAAACACAGCTGGTTCAAACGCGCAAAGGTTCTGACCACCGCCAACAGAGCTTCGGAAGGAAACGGCATCGAAACCTCTTTTTATCAAAACTTCAGACAGTAATTGAGTTAGCAAGTATTTATGGCGACCTTCCGGGGTTACAGGTGAACCCATCAGTGAATCAATGTGATATATGTTGGAGAATAAATCCAACCTCTCATCAGAGGCGCAAAAATCAGAAATTGAGACGTTGAATTTGGCAACCCGGAGGTCCCTTGCCGCCACAAAGCCGCCTACTGAAATTAGGTGATCTGGATGAGGACGAATTTCCGCAATTGCTGTGTCAATTTGGTTAGCAAGATAAAGCACGGACACACCGGCTCGATTCATCCGGCCTAAATTTGCTTTTGGTGGCGGAAGCGCACCTATTTCGTCACAAGTATACGGGACGTATACTGTATCGTATTCAAAGCCACCATTGTGCTCAGAAAAAACTTTCTTTACTCCAGTTCTGGCCCGATACCAGATTGCTCCCTTCTCTATTCGAGATTCCAAGTCAGCCGCAAACTTTGAAACAAAGTCTTCGAGGTCGGGTTGCACCGCATAAAAGTTTTCTGTTTGTAACCGGCTCCTAAACCTGCCGAGCGACTCTGGAAAAGTATTGGGAATCGACAACTGTAACAGTCGGCCCGCATGTTCATCGTGTCCTGCGTATAAGCATATACCTTTGTCGTAATCTGGATAAACCCCACCATCTTCTTCTATTCTGGCAACCAGATCATCTTGATAATCAGTGCAGGTGCATTTCGACATTATGGGGTTTTCGGTTTCCAATAATATGTCTCCGATGGAAGTTCCTCCCCAATGGCCGTTGTATTCTGGCTCGTCAAAATGGAAGCGAACTAGCGCTCTTATGAGGTTCACTACAGCTTGGAACTTCTCTGGGTTAAACACTGGCACATCTGTTCTGCAACAGACCCCACAAACACCTTTACCCAAGTCAGATTCGACCATAGCTTTCAGTTCAGCATTCTTGGCGCAGTTCGAGCAAAGACTGACCAGATCAGCTTCCAAAAGATCATCTTCAAGAATTGTCAAACCCTCACCCCTTTTGCTTCACTCTGCCGCGCTTGCATCACCAGATGCGCAAACACGGCATCGGTCTTGATTTCAATTTCCGGCTGGTCGTAACTGCCGGGCAAGCCGGTCTTGTCGTCCCACAGATAATCGCGAATAAGCGGACTGAATAATATTATCGGTGCTGGACAACCAACCTTCCTCCCTAGGCCATTAACAGTCTATTTCGTAGTTCAAGACAGGAATATGCAGAGCTGCCCGCAATGGCTGATACCAGCTCGGGCCGTAAAAATGTGGAGCCGCCTAGTTCGATACCAGATAATAAGACACCGGCTGACGGGCGCTGGTTTGGACATTGATCCGGTATCTCTCAGTAAACAGCGGAAGCCAGTGGCAATTTGCCGGCTTTGATGATGTACTTCGATTGCAGATATTCTTTCCCTGGCCATCGCTGATCGTGATCGAGATCAGCTTGGATGACACCGGCACCAGTGCAACAGATGCCTTTTTGCCCGCCAGAAATATCTGCTCGGTGCTGACCGTCGACACCGCCGAGACCATGCCCTTTTTATAGGATGGCCCAAGCGCCCGCCCGCGATAGACCGGCGGCGCGGTCGAGGGATCGATCACCATTGCCTGTTCCCCCCAGCGTTTCGAAAGGTCCTCTTGCTGATCCGCGTCCGGCCTGGCGCCAAGGCTATCCAGCGTCTGCGCCGCTGTGCGCAGCGCCTCGGCATCGAAATGTGTCTCGCCCTCTTGCCCCATCGAGATCGCCAGGGCCGCTTGCATTACGGGTCCGTCGTCCGATGACGGGCGGGCTGTATCGGATGGGATCTGAGTTTGTGAAGCGGTGCTTCCGGTTCCGCTGACGCAGCCCGACAGCAGTGAAACAGAACCCAGCAGCGGAAAGATCGACCAATTTCGGTATATCAACTCAATCACTCCTTTCCGGTCTGATCTCGAACAGAGCACCGGGCTGCGCATCGTGGCAGCCGATGATCAGCCCGTTTCGCTCGGCCAGTGCCTGCGACAGCGCAAGACCCAGGCCATGACCCTTCGCCCCGTTGGCATCAATGCGGACAAAACGCTCGAAAATTTTTTCTCTCATATTTGCGGCAATGCCCGGACCGTTGTCACGCACCGTGATCACCGGACCAGGTCGCACCGCCAGTTTCACTGCACCGCCTTTCGGGGTATATTTAAGCGCATTATCAAGCAGGTTGGATAATATGCGCTGAACATGGGCTGGATTGGCGATCATCCTGACCCCGGATATAATGTCGGTGCTGAAATCTATACCCAGATCTTCGGCGCTTTCAGCGAACAGATCTGCCATTTCTCCGGCAATGTCGGAAATATTGCATTCGGACAATCCGGTGCGATCGCCTTTCTGAGCGCGGCTCGAGGCAATATCGAGCAGGGAGTCCAACATAGCGATTATGTCACGTATATCCTTACGCGCCCGACCAAGAGTCTCGATATGGACATCATCTTCACTTTGGCGCATCGCCGCGACCAAGCGGTTGTCCAGATGCATGAGCGGCGTACGCAGTTCATGGGCCGTATGATCGGATATATCCCGGTGCGCTGCGATCAGGTCGACCAGGCGCTTGGTCATGGCATTGCTATGCCGTGAGAGTTCATCAAGCTCGTCGCCGCGGCTATCAACCGGGACAGGAATGGTCAGATTTCCGGCACCAATTTCCCGAAATGCGTCGTTTATGGCTCCGATCCGGTTCTTCAACCGGCGGGTAGAATAATAGCCAATGACGAAAACCATCAGCACAAGCAAGACACCGGCGATCAGGAAAGCGGTCCTGATCCGGCCAAGTAGCGCCGATTGTGCCGTTGTGTCACGGCCGACCAGCAGCTTCAGGTCCGGGTTCAATTGTGTAGCCCGGGCGAAAATTTCGGTACCATCAGCCAACTTGATCGGCCCGGCCTCGGAGTTCTCCGACGATAATGCAGGCCAGTGTTTGACATTGCCGGTGATTGCGGTGCCGCTTGGCGATGCCAGCAGATAATAGCGAATATCACCGGGCGATTGCAGTTGCAGCCGGTCGTTCATTCTCTGACGCAATTCATCGGCCCCGCCAGTGATGTAGATGTCAGCGAGTCCGGCGATATCGGTGTCGACGCTGCGCACAATCTGCGCCTGGGTTTCGGTGCGCACAATCCATTCGGTCATGGCGCACAAGGCGGCCACGGATAATATCGACACGATGACGACTATCAAACTCAGTCGCCCGAACAGGGAAGAAAACAGGCCCATGATCAGACGGCGTGCAGCCGGTATCCTGCACCCCAGATGGTCTCCAGTACCGGCTTGTCAAAGCCTTCCTCCAGCTTGCGCCGAAGCCGTCCGACATTCACGTCGATGACATTGGTTTGCGGATCGAAATTGAGGTTCCAGACATTGTGCAGCAACATTTCTCGGGTGACGATTTCCCCAGCATTTTGCATGAAATATTTGAACAGCTCAAACTCCTTGGGGCTGAGCGCAACATGCTTGCCCTGGCGGTGCGCCGTACGGGCCTTGATATGGCATTCCATATCCCCGAAGATTATTACGGCGCTATGGGATTGCCCGTTCGCCCGGCGGTGCAAGGCACGGACCCGGGCAATAAGCTCTTCATGCTCGAACGGTTTCGCGAGATAATCGTCGACCCCCGCATCAAGCCCTTCAATCCGGTTTTCCGTCCGGCCCAGGGCGGACAGCATGAGCACTGGGACATCAACGCCGACGTCGCGCAATTTGCTGACAAGATCAATGCCGCTCATGTCCGGCAGCATCCGATCAAGAATGACCAAATCAAATCTTGTTCCTGCGGCAAGATGGAGGCCGGTCGTTCCATCGGCTGCCCAAATGACCTTGTCCCCAGCCTTGGTCATGGCAGCAGCAACAGTTTCTGCCGTCCGCGCGTCATCTTCAATATGTAAAATGTTCAGACCGGACATAAAATGGAGCTCGTCAGGATAAGGTAGCTAATTGGACTAGCCTTATAGCACCATCGGCTCAAGAGACTGCAGTGACAAATGCTGTTAGATAAATTGCTTCAAAATGATCAGATTTGGTTGATTTTGGCTAATTTCGCATTCACTCTACCTTGCGAGTTAGTAGAGGATGATAGTCAATGGCCGATAAAAAATACAGTATAACAACGTCGCCTGTCTGCCTCGGATCTCAACCAATGGGTCTTTTAAGGACTGCTGCGTTGTCGACAATCATTTTCGGTTTAACCGCGCAAGTCCCCGCAATTGGCAAAGAACCAGCAGCCGAAAGCGGGGATGCAGCGATAGCGGACGACGCAAGCGCCGCGCTGAAGAAACAATTGGCCGACGAAATTTCTGCTGCAAAAAAAATCGATGCTGGCGCCGACCCCAAAGCCTATCTAGCAGCTTATGAGCAGGCGCTGGCAACGGCGCTGAAAATCTATCCAGAGCCCGATCCCGAGCTGGAAATCATTCGGTCTGAAATTGGGTTTGCAAATTTCATGCTCGGAAACGCCGACCAGGCTCTGGCGGCCTTGGTGCACGCGATCCCGATATTTGAGGCGTCTCTGCCGAAATATGAAGCGCAACTGTTTGAAGCGTACAATAATCTTGCTGTCGTCAATGGCCTGCTCGGACGGCACAAGGATGCGCGGGTTTATATAGCCAAAGCTGTTGAGAAATGGCGGGAAACAGCGGGTGAAGAAGGCTCCGTCGATCTCGGCCAAGGGTTAACAAATATAGCCATGACCGATCGTGCCTTGGGAAATTTCGAGCAGGCTTTGGAAGAAAATCGGCAAAGCATCGAGATGCTGGAACGCCTGTACGCACGCGACAAGGATAAAAGAGCGGCTGATTCTCTGGTGGTTGCTTTGGGCAATTTGCCATTGCATCAGGGGGATGTCGGGGATTTTGATGGGGCGCTTGCTTCCACTCGCTCTTTGGTCAATCGACTGGATAGTCTGTTACCGCCCGATCATCCGCGTACAGCCTATATACTGTTGTCAGCATCAATATTGATGCTGAACAATCGCAAGACTTTGGAGAGCGAGGCGCTCGCACGCCGGGCACTTGCTGTTCGGGAAAATGCCATGGGAGCGGATTCACCGGCTGCAGCGAACGCCCGTCTCAACCTTATTACCGTATTGCTCGCTCAGGAGAAATTCGAGGAAGCGCTGGCATTGAGCGAATATAGTTACGAGGTTCTGAGCAAAGCCAAGGGAAATACTGCCGACGATGTCTTTACCCTGCGTTCCAATATCGCGCTGGCAAAATTTGGTCTGGGAAATATCGATTCGGCTATTGGAGAGCAGAAAAAACTGCTGGACGAACAAGTTCTGGCCTTCCCGGCAGGCAATGATGCGATCAACAAAAATCGCGAAACACTTGCGACGATGCTGGCTAAAGCCGACAAATGGCAAGCCGCTCAGGCGCTGTTGGATGAGTTGCAACAATCTCGCACCGGGGAAGTCGGTGACAAACAGCGGAACTATTTAACGTTTGAGGCATTGCGGGCTTTAGCAGAGATCAAGAACGGTGCGCTACAGGCTGGTGTCGCCAGACTGGGGACGGTCAGGGCAGGCCTCGACGGTTTTTGGCAATCGGAAGTTTTCGGGGAAGCAAGCACCGGCAAGGAAAACGTCAGCATGAAGCGTGGCTATGGATGGGCAGTGGTGGCGGCAGTCGCTGCCGACAATCCAGAACTGGCCTTCGCCTTTGCGCAACGATATGGCTTTGGCGCCGCTGATCGCGCCGCCCTGCGCGCCGCTTTGCGAGATATGACAGATGATCCGCAAGCCACGCTCGCGATGCGCGCGCGACAGGACATGGTTGAAGAGCGCTCCCGTGCGATGGATGAGTTTTATCGAAAGACGGCTTCTGGTGATTCTGCTTCGGCCACCGAAGTTGCTCGGCGAATTGCAGCATTAACCGGGCAGATAGAGGCACAGGCCCTGGGTTCGACAGCCGACAAGGCGCAGACTGAATCGCCGGTCAGGCTTGATTACTCGCTTGCCGATGTGAAAGCGCGACTGGCAGATGGCGAAGCGCTTTTGATGACCTTGGAGACAGAGCTCGGCCCGCAAATTTTGGCCATCTCCAATGATCAGATAGCCATTTCCCCAGCGACAGTTTCGTCGCAAGAAATCTCCAACCTAGTCAGCGACGTCCGGGGCCAGATTACCGATCATGAAACGTCTAAGGCATCCTTTGACCGCTCCTCGGCTTCTCGGCTTTATGCAGGATTGTTCAACGCCAAGATTCTGCAGATATTGCACGAGAAGTCGCTCGTAAACGTCGTTGCGCGCGGCAATATGGCAAAGCTCCCGTTTGCACTGCTATCGGAACCCGGGCAAAATAAAGAGCCTGATCGCTGGCTGATTGAGAAATTTGCCCTCGCGTATCCGGTCGGCATAGCAGGATTCATGACCGGCAGCGAAGGCCAACAGACCGAACAGCTAACGGACTTTTTCGGGATTGGCGCACCGTTGGGTGAAAATTTTCAACAAATCGCCGCACTCGCTGACAAGTCCGGAAACGTTGCATATCGTGGCGCAAACAATGTGCAGAAACTTGCAGAACTCCCCCCACTTGACTTCGCGCAGGATGAACTGGACAGAATTGCCAGCGCCGTCGACGTTCAGCATAGAACGGTTCTCACCGGCCGCGCGGCGACGGAAAAAGCGGTGCGTGCCCTTGACTTGTCGAAAGCCAAAATTGTCACATTCGCGACCCATGGTCTGATGGCAGGTGAGCTAAACGGTGTTGATGAGGCAACGCTTGTCTTGTCTGCACCGGCAGAAGGTACGGCCGACCTTGAGAATGACGGCTTGTTGACGGCGTCCGAAATTTCAAAACTTCCAATCGACGCGGAATGGGTCGTTCTGTCGGCTTGTAACTCCGCCTCTGGTGAACGTAGCAATGATGACGCACTCTCGGGTCTGGCCCAAGCGTTCCTGTATGCGGGGGCAAACAGCCTGCTGGTATCTCACTGGCGTCTACGCGACGATACCGCCGCGCAACTGACCGTCGATACGTTTAGAAATGTGTCAGCGGGCATGGCAAAAGCCGAGGCATTACGACAGGCCCAGCTGAAATTAATGGCCGACAAATCGGTTCCAAATTCGTCTCATCCAGCTGCTTGGGCTCCGTTCATTCTGGTCGGGCAATAACAAGGGCATGAAACAGGCGCCTCCAGAACTGGAGACGCCTGTTCCGATCAGTAAAGGTCCCTGCGCTCGGGTCGCAATTAGCGCAGGTCTTCGACTGAAACCCATCCTTTTGTGCCGTAATTATCGGTGACTTCGACAAACAGACCTTCCTTGTTGCCGGTCGGCAGAAGCACTGTATCGGCGCGCAGAGCGCGAACCTCGGTGGCGCCTGTAGAGGCCTTGGCGAGCAGCTTTGTATCGACTGCGACGACATAGCTGGCGTTTGCGACGGGGGCTGCAGCGACGGCCTGTTTCGCGGCGCCTAGCGCACCCGCTTGTGAAACCAGTCCGTTATAGGCCTCAATGAATGCGCTGGTCACCATCAGGCCATCTTTGCTGCTGCTATATTCCCCAAAACTGCCCTGACTAGCGTTGACCCAATCCGAACCGTTCAGGATTTTGATGGTCGATTTCTGGCTCTGGCCACTGCCCGCGAGCAAAGTCTGTCCGTTGGCGGGACTGACCAATCGCAATCCGGCGCTAATGGTTTTTTTCTTGCCGCCAAAGCCGCCGAACATGCCGATCAGCGCGCCGCCCATGGGCACCTTGCTAAGAACCGTGCTCGCCGCCCCGGATCGGACCAGTCCTTCGGTCAGAGCACTCTTTGCGACATTCATGGTCTGGTCAACTTCTTCCTGGGACCCGGCCACCGCTGACATCAGATAATCGGTTGGCTGGCCAGCGCCGCCGCTATGCAAGGTGAAACAGCCGGATTCCTGAACAATCGCGCCAAGCATGGCGCGCGGACTGGACAAGCCGAATTTGCTCCAGCCTTGCGTATCACCGTCGGTGATGGCGACAGTGCCATAAGAGGCATCGCATTTGACCACCTCGACGTCTTTGTCCGACTTGGCTGCTTGCGCGGGTGCAACCGCGATAGTGGCCATGGCAAACGCACTCAGGGTGGTGGATAAGAAGTTTATGCTGGTCATGATGAAAATCCCCTTGGTATTCTGAAAATGAAATTTCTCGTTGAAGTGAGCAGATAGCTGCTCGGTCTATGGTCAAAATACGTGGGAGCGTCGGTTTTTCCAGTTACACCTGTTGTTAGAAATATGACAAAGCACGTTAGTTTTGCATTGCCAGGTTCCGGCCCGTGCTTGACCGAAAATGTCAGGTACGGGCCGGAACGGTTTGGCGAAACGGGTCATCTGAACGAGAAATTCGGGCCCAGCTTTTCTTTGAAGTTTCTGATCGAATCGGCTGACAAGTTACCGAATCCATTATCCGGGCCGATGCGAGATAGCTGGCCAAATCCAGCGGTCAAACCAAGGTCATTGGTACCGGCTGTCCAGCTCGACCAGTTGTCGACCGCCGCTTTTGCTATCGTTGCACCGGGGCCTGCTTTGCCGAAGGCGGCTGCGCCTTCGACGATCATGCTGGAACCGGAACTGGCGAATATATAATTGACCCCGATGTGACTTGCCCCTTCGCCAGCCAGAAAGCCTTCAATTGTTGCGCTGCACGCATTGACGCAAACTGGACCGCTGCCGGTCACCGCGACATTAAAATCGCGGAATGTGTGAAAGGTAAAGCCGGTGCTCGTATCGGTCACGATGTCCAGACCACCAGTAGCAGCGCCAGCTACGCCGCCGTCCGTTGCGATGCCGTAAGTCGAACCACCGATGCCGACGTCAAACTCCAAGCCAACCTTTGGCGTACCACCAAATGCGACCGCCATTTGACCGGCAAATGTGCCCGGCGATTGCGATCCGTCTCGCAATGTCGGTGAAGTATTTCCGACAAGATCGTAAGCTATGGTGCCGCTGGTCGGAAGATTGGTCGCGGCGCTGCCATATACGAAGTGAATACCGCCATTTTCCGGATAGCTTACTTTTCTGGGGCCACTGGCGGTCGACAAGGTTGCAGTCCCATCGGCCCAGCGTGACCAGTTTATGACTCCGTCAGCCGCTGTGCCGAAGTCGACAATCTTGGCTGTGTCACGTACACCAGAGACACCGCCGAGACCCCGATATTCGCTCAATCTGCCATCGGTAAATCCGATGGTCCGCTTGCGATTGCCGAGACCATTGATGACCTGTTCGTCTCGAGTGATTTCTTGCGGTACTCCCGCCAGATCGGCGCGTTCAAAACCGGCCACACCGTGAATGGCGCCAAAGTCAGAGGTGCCGATCTCGTAGGAGAAGCCGACATAGCGCCCATCTTTTCCGCTCAGGAAGCCGCTGGCTGTTCCGTTGCATCCTTCACAGCGACCCAGTTCGGAAATGACGGTCCCGTCGCCGGAGAAATTATATACGCCGCTGCCTGCGTTGCTGACACTGATCGACAGATCGTCGAGACCGCCTGCAGAGAGGAAATTAAACCGGTCATTGCCCATGCCAATGATCGTGTCCCATCCCATTTTAAGCGAGGCGAAGTCGATCGCAATTTCGCCTTCAAACGTACCCGGCTCGCCCATGCCATCGACTCGTGTCGGGCGGGTGCCGCCACCGACCGCATATTCCGCACGGCCCGTAGGCAGGGTACCGGTGGTTCGCTCACCATAGATATAGTGAATGGATTCCGTGCCCTCCAGAACGCGATTCCCGCCTTGAATGTTGCCGAACTCACCATCGGTCCAGCGGGTCCAGCCCAGGACATCACCGAGGGCACCGTTGTCCGCATTTTTAGCGGTGCCGATGCTGCGGAAAGAATCGCCCAAACCGGTCTTGATCCGGACTTCCGTCAGCGCTGATTTGTTGCTGGAGCTGCCGTCGGCATATCCTGTTATCCGGAAGGCGCGCCCCTCTTCACCCTGGATTTCCCCGCGGGTTACGAAATTTGCAGAAGCATCCAGCGCAGAGCCAAAATCACCAGCCACCGGCTGGGTGAGGCCCTCGTTAACCCTTACACCACGAAATGTCTTGGTAATCGGATTGGGCGTACCGTCGGTAACCTCACCTTTCGCAAAGGCCGCGCTGCCGTCGATCCACTTTACAACCGTATCGGCATCATCGCGGATGGTATAGGCGAAGCCGGCATGGCTCGCGCCGTCACCGGCGAGAAAGCCGTTGTAAACGAACCGGCAGTCACCGACGTTGCAGGCAATCCCGAGACCGTCCTGCAAATCGATTGTGCCATTGAACCGGCCATCGCTCAGCACGGAGATGCTGGGAGCCAGCACGCCGCCTTCCGACGAAACCTGATAGACAGAGTCGGACAGGGAGATGGTCGCTTCGAGTCCGGCGAATATCTGCGCGGTGCCGAAATTGACCGCGAATTTTCCGTCAAAGCTGCCTGGTGCGACGCTGTCATCGCGGATCGTCGGGCTGGTATAGCCAATCAGATCATAGGTCAGCAGCCCGCCTGAAGGCCGGTTGATCATCGGCGCGCCATAGACAAAATGGTCACCGCTATTCGGTCCACGCGGGGCTCCAAGTATCTTGGTGCCACCAGCAAGACGCGACCAGCCGATGATGCCCTTGTCACCCCCCTTTTCGACTTCGTCGCGATCGGTGAACTTGATCTCAAATCCGCTGCGCATCCGGTAGCCAACAAATTCATCATTCTCGAATATCAGCGTAACTGGACTGTCTTGGCCCGTTTCGGTGATTTTTGCGAAAGCGAGATTTATGTCAGTGCGGCTGTCATCGGGCCGTACTCCGTCCGATGCCGTCAGGACAGGCGTTGGAGTGGGGGTCGGTGTTGGAGTGGGCGTTGGCGTTGGTGTTCCGCCACCACCGCCGAATTGGGGTGGCACGGTATAGCCGGCGAGGCGAAACAGCCGGGCCAGTTCGTCAACATCCAGGCCAGAAGGAAAACCATTGGCAAATAGCACGTCCACCAGCGCCTGAACGGTCGGATCTCCAGGAGGTATTGTACCACCACTGGCAACCAGCGCCAGCAGATCCGCTAGCGAACCGAACGTGGGGCCACTC
>TARA_R110001599_G_scaffold24519_13_pt1 | contig 11409 bp, 7 predicted proteins | sample TARA_R110001599 | Tara Oceans TARA_R110001599 (sample SAMEA4398360) | marine metagenome | biome: Polar Biome; feature: [MES] marine water layer (ENVO:01000295) within the mesopelagic zone...; material: water (ENVO:00002006), including particulate matter (ENVO:01000060) such as...... | reverse complement strand
TGGGCGTTTGGTTTTTTGCGGATGGGGTCAACAGGATTGACGGCTCAAGCTCTGGGCCAAGGCGATGATAGACGGGTTCGTGAGTTGCTGTTGCAGTCAATTCTAATGGGCGTTTTCATCGGTTTAATGCTGATACTGTTTCGCGCCCCTTTGATCGATCTTTTTATTCATTTGATGGCGCCCAGTGCGGATGTTGAACCTTGGGCACGCATTTATTGTGAAGCACGAATTTTCAGTGCGCCAGCGGTATTAGCAGGTTACGCCTTAATGGGCTGGTTTTTTGGCGTGCAGTATTCCAAGGGCGCGCTGTGGATGTTGCTGGTGATTAACGTCGCTAACATGGCGCTTGATTATTTTGCCGTTTATGGTTTAGGAATGGCCAGTGATGGCGTTGCTTGGGCAACGGTTTTTGCGCATTACATCGGCGTGACGGTGGCGGGCGTTTTAGCGTGGCATAAGCTGAAAGGCTTCTCGGGTCATGTGCCTATGCGTGCGTTGGCGCAGTGGCGTGAATATGTGGCATTGGTGCAAGTGAATCGTTACTTATTTGTGCGCACTATTCTCTTGTTGTTGGTGATGTTATTTTTTACCGCTCAGGGCGCACGCCAAGGAGATTCGATTCTTGCTGCTAATGCCGTTTTACTGACTTTTTTGATGATCATCTCCAATGCGCTAGACGGTTTTGCGTTTTCTGTAGAAGCCTTGTGCGGCGAATATTATGGCCGCAAAGACAAGGCTAACTTTAAGAAAGTGATACAGCTTTCAACCTATTGGGCTTTGTTGGCCGCTTTGATTTTGATGTTCATTTTCTGGCTTTTCGGAAACCAAATCATTGGCTTACTAACGAACGTACAAAGCGTACGTGACGACGCCGCACTGTACCTACCTTGGTTGGTTTTCTTTCCACTGTTGGGTATTTGGTCGTTTATGTTGGATGGGATTTTCATCGGTACAACCAGCGTAAAACAGATGCAAAATACCATGATCATCTGCGTCGTCGGCGTATTTTTCCCTGTTTGGTATTTTTCTCAACACCTGGGTGACGAAGGCTTAGGCAATCATGGTTTATGGCTTAGTCTTGCTGTGTTGTTCATTGCTAGAGCGGTCACGTTATATTGGTGTTATTTACAAAATATGAAGAAAGGTGTTTGGTTTAAAAACCAGTAATCCTATCAACGCGGATTTTGGTGCTCGTTTCTTCGTAGCGAGCGCTGTATCCGTGTTTCCTCTTGGCGCATTTTAAGTAAATTATCTTCCACAAATACCAAGTGCGTGTGAGCGGCGGCTCTCGCCTCTTCTGCTTTACCTTCCATGATGGCTTGATAAAGGTGAGTGTGCTGTTCCATAACACGCTGCCGTGCGGCTTTTTTCTCGAATAAATTCTTTAAATTACTCGAAATGCTTTTTGCCAACACCGCGTGCAAACTGCGTAGCGTGTGCAACAAGACCACATTATGGGCTGCTTCGGCAATGATCATGTGAAATTCTACGTCGAGCTTGGCTTCCAGCGCGAAAGCTTGGTTTTGGTTGGCTTCTACCAGCTGAGTAAAGCACTGTGTGAGTTTGGTTTTATCGGCGTCGGTACTGCGCAATGCAGCGTAATAAGCGGCAAGACTTTCTAGCGCATCGCGAAATTCCAATTGGTCGTACAAGAACTCGTCGTGGGCGCAGAGTAAATCTTGCAGCGGATCTGCAAAAGAACTGCCGAGTTGTTCAGACACATAAGTGCCGCCGCCATGACGACTGAATAATACGCCGCGAGCGATCAGCTTTTGAATGGCTTCTCGTAACGACGGACGCGACACGTCAAATCGTGCGGCCAGTTCACGCTCTGCTGGGAGTTTTTGCCCCGCCGTGAAACTGCCTTCTACGATCATGCTTTCGAGTTCTTTCATGATGATGTCGGAGATTTTGGGTTGTTTAACACGACCAAAGTGATTGGATTCCATGATTTCCCCTAAAAGTAGTTTCTTCAAAGACTTCTGTGTATAACTTGAAAAGTGGTAAAACCAATTGATATTGTCGCTAAAATGCACGAAATGTAGTCTAAACTAGTAGTTGACAAAGTTTCTCTAGCTTCTTAATGTTCCTTGTATTCAGAAGGTAAATTGGTCTTACCAATTTGTCTAGCATTTATTGTTTGATAATAAGAAATAGGCTATTCGCCGTGGAATGTCTGATGAACTCTGCCTCAACTGCTAATGATTCGCTTGCTTATAAAGCAGCGCAATACCGTGATCTATACCTTGCCTTGAAAGACGCTAAAAACGGCGCGATTGATGAGTCTCGATTGATCCAAGATCCACTTCGAACCTTAGCGTACGGGACCGATGCGAGTTTCTATCGATTAATTCCGCAACTCGTGGTGCGGGTAGACAACGAAGATGACGTGCAGTTGGTGTTAAAAGAAGCCAGAAAGCGCAATCTACCTGTGACGTTCCGTGCCGCGGGGACTAGCTTGTCAGGGCAAGCGGTAACAGATTCCATCTTGATGCAATTATCCGATCAGTGGAAAGGCTATAAAATTCATCAACATGGCCATAGTGTTTCTCTTCAGCCCGGTATTATTGGCGCGCGAGCCAACCAAATACTCGCGCCGTTTCAACGAAAAATCGGTCCAGATCCCGCGTCCATCAATGCATGTATGATTGGTGGCATCGCGGCGAATAACGCCAGCGGCATGTGCTGTGGTACGGCGCAAAACAGTTATCACACGATTCAAAGTGCGCGTTTAATTTTCGCCGATGGTTCAATGTTAGACACTGCTGATGACGCCAGCCGTTTGGCGTTTGGTAATCGCCATGCAGATTTACTAGATACACTGACACGCTTGTCTAAGAGCGTGAAAGCCAATATCGAACTGGCCGATAAAATCAGACACAAATATCGTTTAAAAAACACCACAGGATACAGTTTAAACAGCTTGATCGATTTCGACGACCCGTTCGACATTCTGCTGCATTTGATGGTTGGCTCAGAAGGCACGCTTGGTTTTATCAGCGAAGTGACCTATGAAACCGTGGTGGACCATCCTATTAAAGCCGCCGCGATGATCTTCTTTAACGATATGGAACTGGCGTGCAGAGCGGTAACAGCATTGAAAAGCGCGCCAGTGTCGGCAGTGGAACTCATTGACCGTGCAGGATTAAAAGCCGTAGAAGGCAAACCGGGCATGCCGGAAATTTTGTCTTCTTTAGGTTCGCAAGCAACGGGGTTATTGGTGGATGTTCGGGCAGCAACGGCGGAGGAATTGTCTGCAAACCTTGAGGCTGTTACTCACGCTTTAGGTGGATTGAAAACCATCAACGACATCGATTTCACTCAAGACAAAGTCCTTTACGATTCTTATTGGAAAATCCGTAAAGGCTTGTTTCCTGCGGTTGGCGCGGTGCGCCCAGTCGGCACAACCGTAATTATCGAAGACGTCGCGTTTCCTGTTGAGCAGTTAGCAGAAGGTGTTGTAGAGCTGCAAGTCGTGTTTCAAAAACACGGTTACAGTGAAGCGATTTTGTTCGGTCATGCTTTAGAAGGCAATTTACATTTCGTTTTCACACAAGGCTTTGATGATCCGAAAGAAGTGAATCGCTATGCCGCGTTGATGGATGACGTCGCGCAATTAGTTGCGGTGAAATACCAAGGCTCTCTTAAAGCAGAGCACGGCACAGGCCGAAACATGGCGCCTTATGTGGAACTGGAATGGGGCAAAGAAGCCTATGACATTATGTGGGAAATCAAACGGGCGTTTGACCCGCAAAGCTTGCTCAACCCCGATGTGATTCTTTCCCACAATGCCAACTTGCATGTGGAAAATTTGAAACCTATGCCAAAGGCAAATGACAAGGTTGATACCTGTATTGAGTGTGGTTTCTGTGAACCCGTTTGCCCTTCTAAATCGCTAACTTTAAGCCCTCGCCAACGTATTGTTATCTGGCGTGAGATTCAGAGTTTACGGGCTTCTGGGAAAGATATAGAACGCTTGGCGAGATTGCAAAAAGACTATGATTATCAATCGATAGACACCTGTGCAGCGTGTGGTTTGTGTTCTACTCAATGCCCTGTTGGCATCAACACGGGTGATTTAACGAGAGAGCTACGACACGACAGAAACCCAGACAGTAAAGTCGGCTATTGGGTCGCGGATCATTTTGAAGGTGTCACCAAAACCGCTAAGCTTGGATTAATGGTAGCGAATGGCGCGCGTAATATTTTGGGTAACAAAGGTATGGGCATGGCGACGGGCGCTTTGAATAAAGTGTCTGGCGGTGTAGTGCCTAAATGGCACAATCAAATGCCGAAACCGGCGGGCTTGATTCCAACCGTTGAATGTAGCGATTTAGAAAATACTGACACACTGAAAGAAGTGGTTTATTTCCCAAGTTGCGCAACGCGTGTCATGGGCGCAGGACCCAATGCAGAAGACAAACGTTCAGTAATGGCGGTGATGTTTTCTGTACTTGAAAAATCCGGCTTCAACATCATTGTACCTAATAATGTCGACAGCCAATGTTGTGGTATGGCCTTTGAGTCCAAAGGCCAATTCGAAGCGGCGAACCAAAAAGCCAATGATCTCAATAGTTTATTGTTAGCCGCGAGCGACAATGGCCGCATACCGATTGTTTGTGACGTGAGTCCTTGCTTGCTACGCATGAAGGAAAGCCTGGATCCTCGCTTAGAATTACACGAACAAGTGGGCTTTTTATCAACGCATGTGATGCCCAACCTAACGGTGAAGAAAAAGCTCGGCAAAATAGCGCTTCATGTTACCTGTAGCACAACTCGCATGGGACTTGCCGACAGCTTCGTGCAGCTGGCACATCAACTTGCCGACGAAGTCGTGATTCCGCCAGACATTACCTGCTGTGGCTTTGCGGGCGACAAAGGCTTCTCGACACCCGAACTTAACGCCAGCGCTTTAAAGACCTTAGCCAAAGCAGTAGAAGGCTGTGAAGTGGGTTATTCAAACAGCCGCACCTGCGAAATTGGTTTATCAGAACACAGCGGTATCGAGTACCAATCGATTGTTTACTTGGTTGATCAATTAGCTCATTAGTTGTCAGATCGTTTGCTATAAAACAAAGACCAACACCTCATTACGGCGCTAAAGCGAAAACGTCCATTCGGCGTTGGTCTTTGTGTTTATGGCAGCTCTTCTGGTGTGTCTGAAAGAATGTTTAAATCTTCTATAACTTTTAATAGCTCACGTTCATTTATTATAGACGTCTCTTTGCCATAGTTATTATTTAGGTTTTGTTCACAAGTTATAAGTTTCACATAGTAATCATCAAAAAGTAGCTTGGTTGGAATGTTTAAAGCTTTTAAGTGGTTACTATGTGATTTTGGTATGAATTGGCTTTTTGAGGGGGTGTGGCTTACTAAATTTTTAATAGACGTTAAACAACTATTAATTACTTCATCCAGGGTAATTAAGAGTGCTCCCTCATTATTGTCTTTGAATAGAGTTACTTTATTAAATACTCGAATAGGACTATTTGAGCCGTGTAGTGCTAGACGAGCATTTTGCAATGAATTTTCAGTTCCAGACTTCCCTCCATACAAGGCGTTACCAAATACCAATCCAATTAATGTGAGAATTGGATAAGCATTTTCTCTTAATTCCTTTGAATCTAATACGACTTCCAGTTGAGCACAGATTTGTTTCACTCGTCTTAAAGAAAGCTGAGGTTTGTTCTGTTCACAAATGAGTGCAACGGCAGCTCTTAATTGTGCTGCTGTTTCGATTGCAGGTAAGGTCGGAAGTGGTTCAAAGTCGTCTCGATCAAATATGCCTTCTGCGGTTAAAAATTCGAAGAAATCTGGTTCAGGCAAGGTTAACCGTTGCTCGAAAAAGCGACTTAGGTATTCGTGGGAATCAAAGTCGTGGCCGTAAACGGCTTTGATGGAGTGTTGTAGCTGGTTGGTGTCGGTGGATAAGACGAAGATGAAGTCTGGAATATTAAATAAGTGTTTTACCGTTTCCAGCATTTCTATGGCATAAGTTGGACGACAACGATCTAGCTCATCAATGAAGATGAAGACTTGTTTATTAGGGTTGTCCTCAAGTGTAAAATCAATAAGCTCGCGTGCTTGTTTCTTGAAGTCTTGGGTGAATTGCTTATGTCGTTTGTGTTGATTGGCAACTTCCAACCCTAAATCGCCCATATTCAAGTCGTCTTTTAAGGCTTTATGATTGGTGACGGAATCTGTGGCGGCTGCAATTAGGGCGAGTATTTCGTTTGTTGCCGCTTCCCCGAAAAGGTGTTTACCTACAATCTTTGATCCAATGGGAAGAATGCTTTTGCCCATATTAAATATGGCGCTGGCGACGTTTTTTTCTGCATTACGGAACCTTGCATCGTAATTCTTGATGTTTGATTTTATCTGCTCAAGTAACTCGGCAATGATTATGGCGAGTGGATCATTGAGATAATCTGATTCCCACGCGTCTATCTTGATTGCAATGTGACCATGTTCCGGCGACTCAAGGAGCTTCTTCCATTCATTAACGAAGTAAGTTTTCCCTGTTCCCCAAGCGCCATTGAGATTTACGACATAGGCACTTTCGCTTGTCTTTCGACTCTTCAAATATTGAGTAAAACGCTCCGCGAGTTCTTTTCGATTATTCCCTGTCGCGCAATCGGCAAAGGCTTCAGTTTTGGTATCGCTCATAGGACATTCCTTTGTTTAATTAATCTAATAATAGCCTATGTCATAAGATCAACACCTCGCGGATGTTTGCGCTTTAGCGCCGGAGCGAGGTGTTGATCTTGTGACAGTTACCTACAAAGCTAAAGCCAATAATCTCAAAGCATAAACGTCGAGTACAAGCCAAATCCGCAGACGATGAGTAGCGCCCAGCCTACGAATTGAAAGAAGACGGGTGTTTCGGCTTTTTGAATGCGGTTGTGGAGCTTTTGCCCAAACACATGGCCCAGTAAGGCGCATGGTAATAACCAAAGCTGATGAATAAGTTGTAGGTCGATGCCAGCGATGAGGAAAGACACCATTTTGATCATCACGAGAATGAACCAGAGCACAAACAAGGTATCGCGAAGTTGATGACGCGGTACTTTGGTGGCGAAGACGGAGACGATGAGCGGCGCGCCGATTAAGGAGGTGCCGCTGACGTAGCCGCCGAGCATAAGGAAGATGGTGTCGAGGAATTTGTTGTTGGTGTAAAACGGTTTATTGAGGATATAAGACACAGCGAATATGGAGACGATGACAAAAATCACGCCTGTGACGATGTTGCCCGGTAAGGTTAATAAACCAAATACGCCAATCAGTTTGGGCACAATCATGATGCCGAGGGCTTTTTTTAAGTAACCCCATGCAATGTTGCCCTGCTCTTCTTTCGGCGCTTCACCTCGTTCTGCGGCGAGGATGGCTTGCTGTTTGGTCTTTTTCGCTCCTTGCCAAGCAATCCAGCTCGAAAATACGAGCAAATGCACGGAAATGATCGGCAAGAATAATAACGGGTCGTTTTTCACTAGTAATAGGAAGGGCAAAGCAAGCACGGCACCGCCAAATCCTAGACCACTGCGGACAAAGCCGCTCCAAATAAAAATGGCGCCAATTAAGGCATATTGCCACCAGATTAAGTTTTCCATGCTTGTCCTTTGGGAATATCAGAGAAAGAGAGTTGACGTTTTGGTTAGTGTAACCAAGTTTTCATTTTTAGACTAAGGTGTTCGCCAATAAGCTTGGTGCACGGTGAATGACCCCGTGTTTGTTAAATATCGTTATGTTACTGGTATGGATGTTTGCTAATCTTATATTAATAAAAACTGATATATAGGATGGTTACGTGAAACACAGATTCATTTTTGCTTTGCTTATGTCCTTTACGCTCACGTTGATCATGTCGGCGTGGATTACCTATTTGAACATCGGCTTAGATCCGGAGTTTTTATCTTTTTGGATGCATGCGTGGGTTCTTGCTTGGCCTGTGGCTGGGGTTGTCGCGTTCATTGCAGGGCCATTTTTGCATAAATTAGCGCAAAAAATTGTTGATAGAATGTAGGTTCGACAGACAATGTTGAGATGAAAAAAAACCGCTAATCAGAAGGTTAGCGGTTTTTTATTGGGCTTTTATCTAATGTAAGATGAAAGCTATTATTTCTGAGGCTTTTCGTCCCAAACGGTTAGATCGATGTCATCTCGTACTTCTGGGTAGTCGTCTGAGTTGAAAACCGGTGTATGGGTTTTAAGTTGAGCAAAATAGTCTTTTGTTAACTTCACCACGGTTCCAGACAACATCATGATCGCAATCAAGTTAATGGTCGCCATTAAGCCCATTGCTGCGTCGGCAACATTAAATACCATTGCCACGCTTTCGTATGCGCCCCATGGAATCATTGCGAGTGCCAAAATACGCAGAATGAAAATCCCCGGTTTGTTTGCCCATTTAAGGTACGTCAGTGCATTTTCTGCGTAACTGTAGTTACCTATGATGGAGGTGAACGCGAAGAAGAAAATAGCAACCGCCACAAAATACTGCCCTGCGCTGCCGATGTGTGTTGTCAATGCGGTTTGAGTCAAGGCGATACCTGTTTGACCGTTCCCTAACGCACCAGAAAGTAGAATCATCAAGGCGGTTGCGGTACAAATTAGAATGGTGTCAATGAACACACCCAATGATTGAACCATACCCTGTGATGATGGATGGTGAGGGTTGGGTGTGGCCACGGCAGCGATGTTTGGCGCCGAGCCCATGCCAGCCTCGTTCGAGAACAAACCGCGTTTAATGCCGTTAAGCATCGCACCTAACACACCGCCAGCGGCTTGTTCGATACCAAATGCGCTTTTAAATATTAACGCGAACGCAGCAGGAACTTCTTCGATATTCATGAAAATCACGTATAACGCGACCAAAAGATACAGCACGGCCATAAATGGCACGACGATTTCGGCAAAGCGTGCGATTTTCTTGATACCGCCGAAGATCACAATCGCTGCCAATGCCATGATCACCAAACCTGTTACGTTGGTATCAATCCCAAACGCGCCTTCCATAGCCCCCGCAATTGAATTTGCTTGCACCGCATTGAAGACTAAGCCAAAGGCTAAAATAAGCGCCAGAGAGAAAACCGCGCCAGCCCAAGGGGCCTTTAAGCCTTTACTGATATAAAACGCAGGGCCGCCACGAAGCTGGCCATTTTGGTCGCGCATTTTATAAAGCTGTGCAAGCGTGCTTTCTGCGTAAGCCGTCGCCATGCCAATTACAGCAACAACCCACATCCAAAAAATGGCACCGGGTCCTCCTAAAAATAAAGCGACTGCTACACCGGTCATGTTGCCGGTTCCAACTCGGGAGGCAAGACTTGTACAAAGTGCTTGAAAAGGAGAGATACCACCACGGTCTGATTGCGGTGCTTTAAGAACAGTGCGGATAAACTCTGGAAAACGGCGGATTTGGATAAAGCCTAAACGCAATGTGAAATATACTCCCACCGCTAGAAGGCCATAAATGAGGATGTAGCTCCAGAAAATCGTATTTAAAAAGTCTATGATGGCGGCCATGTAAGGCTCTCCCTTAATTCGATAATATCGATTGTTTTATTGTTCGTGGGTTGAATGATAGGAATGCATTTTGATAAAAAGCACCCTAAGAAACGCGTCGAAGCTTAAAAAAGTTTGCAAGATTAGCGAATTTATTGAAAACCGCAAGGCAAAAACCACTGCAATGTGCACAAATGGTGCATAAAAAATGGGTTTATTCGATTTGGCGAGAGCGGGCTTAATTTGAAGGGGAAATGATGTGGCACCATGAGTCGCAGGGCGACCCTGGTTAACCAATCAAATTTTATGCAATGTCGGTTGATGACGTTGTTTTATGAATAAAAGATCAGCAGGCGTTTGGATTGGTTGGTAAGGCGAAATCCTTTGTTTGAATCGGATCTTGCTCTGCCTCCGCCCATTTTTTGTCTAACGGAATGACGCCAGCCCAAACAGGCCAATCGTTGTCTTCTGGGTCATCAATCGGCGGTTCTGCTCGCATCTTGATTGACGCTTCTTCTATTTTAATTCGTACTAAGCCTGTGGCTTTTATCTCTATGTCATTGACGGGGCGTAATGTCTCCCAGCGGCCGGGGCTAACTTTGTCTAAAAATAGTTTAAATTGACGAACCTTTTCTTCTTTATCATCAATCAGTTCTGGAATACCAAATAAAGTCACGGAGCGATAGTTGACCGAATGGTGCATCGCTGAGCGCGCCATGACCAAACCATCCAATTGGGAAATATTGATGCACACCTTTTCTGGTTCGTCGATTGGGCCTTTGACGTTACGCGCTTTGGAATGAGCGTGCCAGTAGAAGTAGTCGCCATCGCGCCAATGGCACGTTGGCGTGACAAAGGCTTGTCCGTCTTTCGTTTGACCAACATGACACATTAATGAAGCATCCATAATATTAAACGCGGTTTCTTTGTCGTATTGAGCGCGGTTTGGCCCACGCTTCACTTTACTTAACGCTGTTTCGAGAGAATCGCTCATACTCTAAATCCTTGTCATTGTTGATTCGTGTCTATATAACAACAGAATAGAGAAAGCTGGCCTCTTTAAAAATAGCCAGAATAGATATAAAAAAACAGGCCAGTTATGAAGCATGCGATTGCTAGTTTACGTTTTTCATTGGATGAAAGCGGAGCACCCTATTACCAACAACTGATGAGGCAAATTCAGCAGGGCGTGGTATCGGGAGAATTGTCTGTGGGTGACAAACTGCCCTCTTCTCGTTTTTTGGCTGGATCGTTAGGCGTGTCACGGAGTACCACATCACGGGCTTATGACCAGTTAATTGCAGAAGGCATTTTAACCAGTGAAGAAAAGCGCGGAGTGTTCGTTGCGGCGTTGCCGATGGTGAGTAATCGCTTGAAGAGAATGCAGGGTTCTTCTGTTCCATCTACTCAGAAGCACTTGGAAACGTTGGCATTTGATTCGGGTGTTGATGTGTCCGTGTTTCCAACCAAGGAGTGGGCAGCAAGCATGCGGCGAAGTTGGTTAAATCCAGACTTAACCGTGTTGCAAGGTGGTTATTTGACCGGATACCCAGACTTAAAAGAAGCCATTGTTGACTATTTGTATCGCGTTCGTGGTCTTGAGTGTGTGGCTGAGCAAGTGATTGTGACGGCGGGCGCTCGTGATTCATTGCTGCTCCTGCAACATGCAATCACGCTATTGGCTCGTTCAGAGACGCATTCAGATGATAGCGTAGGAGCTCAAACTATTAAGTGGTGGACGGAAGAACCGACTTATCCGCCCATCCGCGAGGCGATTCGTTCGCATGAACAAACCGGTGCGCTGCTTATTGACGAAGAAGGTCCGTGTCTGCCCGCGAGTGACACTGTTTCGAATGTGGCGGTAATGACACCAAATCGACAATACCCACTTGGCGTGAGCATCAGCTCAGT
>TARA_R110001599_G_scaffold155155_1_pt1 | contig 11422 bp, 18 predicted proteins | sample TARA_R110001599 | Tara Oceans TARA_R110001599 (sample SAMEA4398360) | marine metagenome | biome: Polar Biome; feature: [MES] marine water layer (ENVO:01000295) within the mesopelagic zone...; material: water (ENVO:00002006), including particulate matter (ENVO:01000060) such... | reverse complement strand
ATCATCTGTAATATAGTTTATGTATTTTTGGTATTTTTCGTTCATATGAATATATTAAAAAACCCCTACTTTTTTTGTAGAGGTTTTAATTTGTTTAATAGATAATTAGTAAACGTGTGGAACAGCTTTGAATCTACCTTCTACACCAGTAAGTTCTTGAAACTCTTTTTTTGCTTGTTTAATTTGGTTGGATAAATCTTCTTCATCCTTAAAACTCCATAATTCGAGACCAATAAATTGTTCTTCATAGTCACAACAATCATAATACGGACTACATATTTCCATACCATTTTCTTCTGCAAACTCATAAAGTGTTCCATTGTCAGTTACTGACTCTATATTAATATTACCACCCTTTGTACCAACCATTAACTTTGCATCTACATCCATTCCCATAATTTCTCTTTTTTTTATTTTAATAATACTCTATTATAATCAAAATGTTTTTATATAACAATAGTGAGCATAAAAAAACCCCATATTTTCATATGAGGTTTTAATCTATTTATAATATATTTTAATTTATTACTTAGTATAATAAGTCATTACTTTAATACCTTTCCCATTTGGATTTACTTTAGAAGGATTTATTTTAACTTCTTTATGTAATGTAAGGGTGTCTTTTATATTTCCACCTTCTTTACGGATATTTTCTTTATTTTTTTTAATTGTACGATCTAAATCTCTACCAACTAATTCTGAAGTAAGTATTTCTTTATCTTCAATACCATCTAAAAAGTTTTCTTTTTCCCAACCAACTGGCCACCAACCATCTTTTTCTAATTCTTCAATACTCAATTCGAATTCTGATTTTTCAGCAGTCATTTTATCTTTAATGTTCTTAACACCTTGTTTAATATTTTTACCGACATTTTTTAATTTGTCTTTAATATCACTTTCATTTATTACTTTTGTAACAATGTTTACTATATCTTCTTCAGTTAGTTTAACAATCTTTTTCATATACTAATTTTTATATAAATATCTACTTCCAGTCTTTAAGCTTACTTGTTCTCCCAATACCGGGATTAAAACTGTTTGTTGGATCTAATTTCCTATAAAACCCTTTCAGTACTGGCTTAGCATCATATTCATGTCCCACATTATGTTCTGCAGGATACTCAGCACCTCTTTCATCAAATGTTTTTAGGAGTTTTTCCTTTAATAATTTAGCATCAACACCTTTCTTCACAATATAATTTTGATGGAATACATGACAGAATAAATGACCATAGTGAAGTTTAACCTCTATTAAGTCATCTATCTCTTTTGGTAATTTCTCAAACCATTCCTTTTCATTACGAGGAAATGCAATATCTAATGACATCATAGGTCCAATTTTATCTTGATGGATTGCATGATATCTACCAATGGCACTACCAGCAACAAACCTATGTAATAAAGCTTTCTCTCCTTCTATATCATTACACTCAAAGAAATCCCCTTCATTATTCTTAAAGAACTCGTTGAAGTATTCTCTGGATTCATCTATTGCTTCGTCTGATGTTTCAATCACCCAATGATGTTCATACTTATCTCTATATTCTTCCATCCTTTTAGGTAAATGATTAGGAAAGAAGTTAGTAAAGAATTGCATCAATCTATCAGATAATTTATTAGGTAAGAAACTAAAACCACTTGCAATTAAATCTACCTTTCTTTTAAGTGCAAATAATGTAGGTATGAAATTAGTCCCTAACTTATTGATAACTATAAAGTTATCTTTACTATATTTTTTTGTTGCATCATAACAAGCACGATGTAAATAATCTCCTGTAGTTGGTAGGTTCTTAAATGTTGATAATATATCTCTACGTATCTTCCATAAGACATCTGGTTCATTAGTTCCAACATAGAATACTTTAGTTCTTTTTGCTGCTGGATAAGTATCTACTCTAACAGCAAATACAATAACTCTACCTGCAGAACCAGAAGCACCATATAATCTTCTACTATCGGAATTAAAACGAGCAGGTGTTTCTTCATCTATACCTCTCAACCTTTCTTCATACTGATTATCTGAAGCCAATTTATTTGGATGGTAGATATCACTTTCTGAATAGTTAGCATCTTGTAGGTTGGATAATATTTGTTCAGGATATTCTCCTAAGTCAATACCTAAATCATTCACCAATACTAACACCCCATCATTAGTTATCTTAGCATAGATAGATAATTCTGTGTATGCTGGACCTCTCTTAATTAAGGAACCACCAGAGTTATTACATATACCACCAACAATAGTTGCACCAATAGATGTGGAACCAATAACAGAATGTGGTTCTCTATCATAAGGTTTCAATTTATTCTCTAAATCAAATAAAGTGCTACCTGCTAATCCAACTATCTGTTTACCCTCATCTATGATTTGGATATCGTCTATTCTCATTGTATTGATGATTATGACAGGTCTATCATAATCTTTACCATCTGGTGTAGAACCACCAGTTAGTCCTGTGTTTGCTGCTTGTGTAATAACAATAACATCATTCTTTACACATATCTGAAGTAATTCCCATACTTCCAAAAGTGTTTCTGGTTTAACAACTGCTAATACTTCACCAGCACCAAACCTAAAACCTTTACTAAATGATTTCTTACTAACATCTGTAGTGAGTATGTGATTTCTACCTACCACATCTCTAAGTTGTTTGATTAAATTACTCAAAACTATTTTTTACCTTTCACCCTAATGTCTAAATCATCGACAGTAGCTTTTATTAGTGGTATGATATTTTTAATGTCATCACCATTGGTTGCTTTAATTTCCATCAACCTTACAAGATATTTGATGTCATCAATTATCTCCATTTCATTTTCATACATATTGAATACATACTCTTTGTTTAATAGTCTATTCATTTTACCCTACATTTTCGTAACTGAGATCCATATATGATTCAATACCTTTTCCTCTAGTGTCTGGACCATTATCAGTAATCTCTTCATTATTATATTCTATTGTTTTAATTAGTGAAGCTTCATAGTCCTCATACCCAATCTCATCAATAATCAATTTCAATTTTTTAGTATCAAATACCTCATCATCATTCAATTCAATTTCACCATCAAACAATATTCCTTTTTCGTGTGATACTGTAGTAATGATATTATCCTTACCTGTTATCTCATGCATATTATACTCAATAGTAATCTTATCATCTTCATCCATTTGGTGTATATTGTTTTCCTCACCATTTATATATAATGAGCAACTATCTATTTCACCACCATAATAATGTCCCATATCATCTTGCTCATACCAATCATAGATTTCTCTATCATCAATAATTTCACTAAAAAGGTTATTTAATGTAATATCATCCAATTCATGACCACTATCATCCATATATGTAATGATTTTATTGATTTCTTCATCAGTATATTTCGCTTGAACAATTTCTGAACCATATCCTACAATCTGTATTGTGTATTTTTTACTCATAGTTATATATTTTAACACAATATACTAAAATTATCGGATATAACCAATTATAAATTATATATTTCTGGATATTTTTTACCAAACTTACGAACAATTTCACCAGCCATTGCATTGGCTTCATTCTCTATTGGTGAACCATCACTTCCTTCTTCTTTGTTACCTGTTAAAACACCATCTTGATTTTGTTTGTGATGAACCATTTCATGTGCAATAGACCTAATAACATCTGGAAACGCTCTATTTTTCTGATTTACTACAACCTCATTGTCATTTATATCATAACTAGCCATAGTTTCTAAGTCGTCATTATCGTTTACAACCCTTACAATGAAGTTATTATCTAAATCTAAGTAATCCTTTGCAAATGATACAAACTCCTCTGTATTGACACCTTTAGTAGTCTCTTCTCTTAATATTTTTCTAATCAGATTTTTCATATAATAATAAATATCTACAGATATGTTATTGTTATCAACATAAATTGTATGGTTAGTATTACCATATCTAATATCATTACCTTCATAAAATCAGTCGCATCTAATTGCTTGCATGTTGTTTGTAGATTCATAATTGTCCTATTTGTTCTTCTATTTTTAACCAATATTTTTCTTTTCTTACCTTTGTCCAATAGTAGTTGGTAGGTTTCTTTTTCCATCCTTTCGGTCCACCATTCCAACAACGAGCAATTACCTCATCACTATCTTCAGAATGATGATAATCTTTCCAAATATAAAACATTTCAATGGATTTCTTTCGACTGTATCTGTCGTTTAGAGTATATTTCTTCTTTATCTTTTGTTTTCTTAGTAACCTATTTACCTCTCTAACCATTATAGGTCTAATCTGTAAACAACCCACAGAAGGCCTTCCTAAGTTTCTATCACCAATACAACTATCATTACCATTACTCTCAACCACTATAATTGCCTCTAAGAGTATATCTCTCTTTATGGTATCTACCTTAACAATATTTTGTTTTGTGTCCTCAGATATGTTTTCAGTGTTGTTAAAAGCGGTAAATGTAACTGCTCCAAAGAAAGCAATTATCCCATAAAAATATTTTATCATTGTTTAGTTGTTTATTTAAGTTGTTGTCTAATGATATATTCTACTCAATTATTGTTGTTTTGTTTCAATTTCTTCTATTAAATTATTCATTTCTCTTTCTGTTGGTAATGTATCTCTGTAAAGCTCTACATATCTATTTTTTACAACCTCACTCACATCCCTATGCCTAATCTCTATCTTCCCTTCTCTCATAAAGGAATACCTCACCAAATATTTATCTTCACTTACCATCACTTTATTTCTTTCATTTTCATTATCGCACTTATAACCGCAGTCCAATGGTCAACATATGCAATTTGTAATTCTCTTGCAACCGTAGCTTTCTTAAAAGCCTCAATTATTGATACCGCATTTAATATTGCGCAACTCTTAGCTCTATCAAAACAATCATCTATATCTAATAATCTATGTTCATATCTAGATACTAAGTCATATGCGTCTTCTTCAATTCTATCATTGTCTAACATAATAATATCTTTTAATTAAAAAAATAAGTTGTATTATAGTATGTTACTTCCTACCTATGAAAAGTAAACTAGTCCTCAATCAGAGGATAAACTTCTCCATCTACATTATCACTTCTTAAAGTCAGTAATTCTTTCTTTACATCATACCAATATGCCTTTGCAGTTGCCCTTATTAGTTCTTCAACCATTACTAAAGCACATTCAATACCATTTCTATATGCAACACTCTCATCATATTTAGATGTAATATCCTCAATACCACTGGTGTAATCAATAAATCTATCTACTAACTCTTTTGCTTTTTCTTTTGTTCTCATCTTTTTTTAATTTTCTGTCTCTACTAATTTAGAATGTTTGATTGCCTCAGACAATAATTCATCTTTAATGTCCCATAAACTATTATAGAAGTCTTCAGTTGCAGCTTCGTATAATTCATCATTCACTTCACCATCATCACCAATATAATCATCTTCATCTGGATATTCCAACTCATCTTCCTCAGAGTTGAAACCTTTATCATTCATAATAAATCCACCAACTGGTGAAAAACTCTCATCTTGATAAGTTCCGGTAATCTCACAATTTTCATCTATCTTAACACAAATCTCATAAAGTTTTTCAATCAACTCAATTGGAGGATACCACGCAGATATTAAAGTAATTCCAGATTCATTATCACCAAACCAAAAATCTTCATGGTAACACCACTTAGCACCCACATTGTCTATAAACCAACCTCTATCATTCTCCATATCATCATAGAAAGCACCTACAAAAGATAGATAACGGTCTTCACCATTAAATACCTCAGTGTGTTTACCTTCTAAAAATGTCATCAACTCTTTATTCCCACTTATGGTAATATTTGTTGTCATATCATTTGCCATATCTATTCTTTTAATCTAAATATAGTTAAACCTTACAACAAAATCAAATAGATGAAACAAAAAAAATGGAACCCCAATTAAGAGATTCCATTTATTATATTTAATTGTTTAGATATTACTATTCTGCAATATCAGCAACTGTTACCCAATCATCATCAACATCAACAATAGTAGCTTTTTCAGCATCAGTTAAAGCAGCTAGAATTAAAGTATTTCTAGGTTCAGTTTCATCTATAACTAAAGCCATTTTACCTTCATCAGTATTAGCTGGTGCGTCTGCTGAATCAGCCCATTTTGTTGCAGAATACTTAAACCCATCAACACCATGTTTAGATGTTAAGTAGTCGTGTATTTTTTGTTGCAATGCATCGAATCCTGCAGTGTCTGTTGTATCAAATTTAATTACTTTCATTTTTTTTAGTTTTATTAATTATTATTATTTTTAGTAAATATCATATTTATCGTTTAACCAATCAGACATTGACTCAACTTGATCAGCATCGTGAACATCTGAGAATAAAAGAGTATCACCAATATAAGTGGTATTAGCACTACCCCAGAAAGAATCAAAGTTGAATGTTCCCCATGTTTTAGATAATGATGAACTATCATCTAATACTCCATTATCATAAGTTTTTACAGTATCTGTAGAAGTATCTAAAGTAAATGCTCTTATTGCTAAATCCTTAGTATCTGTAATAGCAGCATAATGAGTATCACCATCAGTATCTTGAATATATATACTATGGTTTCCATATTCAAGTATTCTGTTAAAGTTACCATCAGTTGTACCGAAAAGATAACTTATAGAACTATTATTTGTTTTATCATAAACGGAGTAAAAAGTTATTCCTCCTGTAGTAGCACTATCAATACTTAGCGTACTAGCAAAGTCCATATGAGGACCATGTGCAGTATCTTTATAAATTGCTGCTTTACCAGTACCAAAATGATCTTCAACATACTCAAATTGGTGAGATGCTGTAGCTTGTTCTATTGTATTATCATTACCACTTAAATCATTAATTTGTCTTATACTATCACCGTCAGTAGCTAATGTTGTACCAGCATCTGAATAAACTTCTTTATCTGGATTGATATAAAATTCTAAGTTTTCTGTAATTGGTGCAGTAAGTATATCATATTTTTCTCCTAACCATCCAGAAACTTGACTTACTTGAGATGTATCGTGTACATCAGTATAAAATAATACATTACCAGCGTGCATTGCGTATGTACTGTTTGCAAATAACTTAGCTATTGTATAGCTTAATGGTCTTGTGGAATAATAAGAAGCATTTGCATCTTGAGAAACAAAAGAACCATTAATGTATAACTTAAACTCACCATTTGATGGTTGATTAGTTATTGTTAATATTTTAAGATCAGTATTATTAGAGTAAGTACAAATTCTTGATTTACCATTATTATCTTTAATAGTAGTTTTTGTACTCCAAAATTCTGGTCTTGGATATGTTGAAGCACCTTTAAACCAATTATAAGTAGTAGCTGCATTTGTTTGTTGAAATACAAAATACCAAGTCCAATCCGTAGTAGTATCTAGATCTAAAACACTTGTTAATTCTAAAAAATCATTTTGAGATTTAATTGATGCAAGTCCACCACCAAATGTTGTTGTGTCATAAATTGGTTGATAGATTGCAGTAGATTGGCTCAATGTATTACCTGTAGATACTCTATCCCAAATTTGTCTAATGTTATCTCCATCTTCTGCTAATGTATGTCCATCATCTGAGAATACTGCATAATCTGGGTCAAAAAAGACTGATAAATCATCTGTTATTGGAGGTGCATCTTCGTTAAATTCTGCTACTCCTGCTCCAGTCTTCTTAAAGAAACCTGGAAGTGAAAAGTTTATTGGTGTCATAAAAAATATATTTTTTGTAAGTTATTATTTTACTATAAATATACTTTATTATTAAAAAAACTTATTATCAATCTATAAAACTATATAAATAATATGGGTTGATATGTTTGTGGTTTGTCAATTTACCAACCAACTTCTTAAACACATACCTTTTCATACCTTTAGAAGAAGCATCTATAATCTCATAAGCCTTTTCTTTTATCTTTTGATTAGCTTCATATAGATATAATTTACCCATAGTTTTTTGATTACTATCCTTAGTCTTCATTGCTCTTAGAATTGTACTCTCACTAGCATATATCTCAATAATAATATCTGCCATTGATAATAATATCTCTTGTTGTTTAACCAAACTTTTTCCAAATTTATTAAATAAGATATAAATTAAAAGACTGGATAACATCTTATGATTATTTACCAAATCCATACCATTATATTTACACTTAAATAAATCTGTGATTGGTTTCATAAATGTTTTCTTAACCATTCCACTGATTGAGATGTCTTTATTCTTAATCTTTTTTAACACTTGCCCAACCAATAACATTCTGTTTATCTCATTAGTCCCTTCATATATTCTACTGATACGAGCATCTCTGTAAGCTCTCTCAATTGGGTATTCTGCCGAGTATCCCATTCCACCATGACACTGAATTGCTTCATCAGCAACATAATCCAATACCTCAGAACCATGTACCTTAGCAATTGCACATTCAATAGCGTACTCACTGGTTGAGTTTACAATACCCATCTTTTCTTTTTTAAGATTTTTAATGTTGGTGTGTATATCATTTCCTCTATCTTCAATATCTTGTCCAGCTCTATACATTAAACTCTCTGATGCGAATGTCTTAGCTTTCATTCTAGCAACTTTCTGTTGTATTGCTCCGAATGTTCCAATAGATTTACCGAATTGTTTTCTTTCCTTAACATATTCATCAGTCTGCTCAATAAGTTTCTTTGCACCTCCAATAGCTGAAGAACATAACTTAATCCTTCCAATGTTTAATATATTCAATGCAATCTCAAAACCTTGCCCTCTATTACCTAATAGGTTTTCAACAGGAACCTCAACATTCTCATAGAATATTTGTCTTGTTGATGAACCTTTAATTCCTAACTTAACTTCTTCTGGTCCCATTGTGATACCTTCAGACTTAGACTCAACAATAAATGATGAATGATTCTTATCATCACCAATCTTTGCAAATACAATCATAATGTCGGCAAACCCACCATTACTAATCCATATCTTTTGTCCGTTGATAGTATATTTTTTTCCATCATCAGATAACTTAGCATTTGTTTTACCAGCGTTTGCATCACTACCAGCACCTGGCTCAGTTAAACAATAACAACCAACCAATTCACCTGTGGATAACCCCGGTATATATTTTTTCTTTTGTTCTTCATTACCATAATATAAAATTGGTAATGTCCCAATTCCTGTATGTGCTCCGAATGTAGTCCCAAATGAACCAGCAACACCAATAATATCAGCAATCAACATTGAGGTATTGAAACTCATACCTAATCCACCCAATTCTTCTGGTGCACTAATACCTAATAATCCTAAATCTCCTGCTTTTTTGAGTGTATCTGGAACGATTGTTCCTTCTTGTTTCTCAATCTTATCTATATTTGATAATACTTCTTTATCGACAAACTCTTTTGTTGCAATATACATCATCATTTGCTCTTCTGAGAAATCTTCATATGTAAATATGTCTTTGTGGTTTGTCTCTTTGGTTAAAAACTCTGCTCCTTTCATTTCTATCTATATTCTTTTTTGGTTATATAATTACTTAATCTTTAATTCTATATTTAGGACTTTTCCAACTATGCTCATCATCTATGAATGATAATCTACTAACAAAGTTACTTGTATCACTTAATCTTTCTTTTGCTTTTTTATCTAAATAATTATGTAATTCAATACTATCACTATAACCCAACATATCATCAACAGTTATATTGTGACAACCCCAATACTTGTCATCAGAGTTTTCTTTACTACAATAAATGTATTTGTAATCCCTAAAACTATCTTTACCACAACTGAGTAATAAAAAAACCATAATAAATAATATAATATATCTCATAAAACTTTAATTTAACATTCAATAATGAATGCAATATACTAATATATTTCCGTATTTACTACTTAAACCACTTAAAAAAATCAAAAAACTTTTTCTTAGGTTTACCATTCAATACTCTATCCAACTCAGTTTCTAAATCTATATCATCACCAACACCATCTTTTTCACTAAGTAGTTTGGTAATTTCTTCATCCAACCAAGCATTAAATGATACTGGTTTTTTATCTGATTGAGCTTCTAATTTTTGATCAAAATAACTTCCTCTGATAAATGATCTAATACACAATTCTTTAATTTCTTGAATTGTAAAATTGTAACTTTTTTTCATAATTACTTTTTTGTCTTTAAGCTCTGAACGCTAACACCTTCTTGTATTGCTTTCATTGCCTTTATTATTTGTGGTGCTGTTGAGACTACTGTTGATATATCGTACCCATTTATAAGTTCGTTGGTATATACGTTACTCACTTTCTTTTCACCCAAAGGTAATGTATCTGAACAAATAAACTCAGTAATTGTTTTTTGATAGTTGATTGCGTTATGTAACCTTTCTATTGCAGGTTCACTCAATACACCATGTGTAACCATACATCTAACTGACTTAGCACCTTTTTCAAGTAGTGTTGTTGAAGCCTTAACTAATGTCCCACAAGTGTCAGCCATATCATCAATGATAATAACATCTCTTCCTTCCACTTCACCAATTACAACCATATCATCTACCTTATTAGCCTTTGTTCTTGTCTTATCAATTAGAATCATTGGTAAATCTACATCATACCTTTTATTAATCCAATCTCTAATACCTTTCATTCTCTTTGCACCACCTGCATCTGGAGAACATAATACGATGTTACCATCTGTCTCTTTATAAATATCATTTATTTTTCTATCAAACAAAAACTTACCTTCCATATGAAGTACAGGAATATTAAAGAAACCTTGTATCTGCTCTGCATGTAAATCAAATGTAATGATTGATGTTGAACCTCTATTCTCCAACATCTCAGCAACAATTTTTGCACCGATTGCACCTCTTGTTTGATCCTTCTTATCTTGTCTGGAATATGGGAAGTAAGGTATGATTGGAATTATTTCTGTTGCAGATGCTCTCTTAGCAGCATCAATTGCAATGTTTAACTTCATCAACCTATGACAATTATCTGGTGAAGAAACTATATAAACTCTCTTTCCTCTTACTGATGTTTCATAATCTACAGAGATTTCACCATCAGAGAATGTCTGAACATTTGTCTCTCCTTCTTCTAATTGAAAGTTATTCTCTATAATCATTTGAGTCTTAAACTCATTCCTCAAATGTGTTGGGGAATCTAAGAAAAATATAACTGATTTCATTTTACCTATTTTTTATTTTTTTATTAGTTTGGATATTTCTCAATCCTTTTCGCACAAAAGTTAGCCAATGATTTAACTACCCTTTTTGATACTATCTGTTCTACTTGATCTTTAGCAGACAATCTTCTTTTTACTTTCTTTAACCTACCATCTTCAGATGACATTACGTAAGAAATTACTACCATATTTTTTTCTTTATCTTTTCTCAT
>TARA_R110001599_G_scaffold88232_1_pt1 | contig 11424 bp, 9 predicted proteins | sample TARA_R110001599 | Tara Oceans TARA_R110001599 (sample SAMEA4398360) | marine metagenome | biome: Polar Biome; feature: [MES] marine water layer (ENVO:01000295) within the mesopelagic zone...; material: water (ENVO:00002006), including particulate matter (ENVO:01000060) such as...... | reverse complement strand
CCAGACTTATAGCCAATACTCGCCGTAGCATAGGCCATCACATCATCATTTACGTCAAACTGAACATTCAGCGAGGGCGCCAAGTTACCACCACTCTGCTTACCTTTTAGGTCATGACGCTCTACTTTAAAGACACCAGCAAGCACAGCATCAACAAGGCCAAGAGGTGTCTCATTGCCATTAAGATCGGCAACTGTTAAATCCCGAGTACCTTCTTTTTCCTCATATGAATAACGTAAACCAAGAGTCGCCCGCAAGCGCTCAGACGCATTCCAAGTGGTCTGCCAAAAGACCGACCAAAGATCAGCATCAGAAGTGAAATTACGCGGCGTAGTGGTATTTGCAATCGACGCTCCAGCAGCTGGAGACTGCAACCTGCTAGCTACCGCACCGGGAAGTATTGGACTATCAATCACGAGCGCATCGAAGAATTCCAAGGAGCTAGTCTGGAAATACAAACCACCAATATGTTCAAAATCACCGCCAGCCGCAGAGACCCAGCGAATTTCTTGACTGTATTGCTCGTACTCTTCTTCCATTGGCAAGCTGAAGACCGGCGCACCAGTAAAGTCGCAATCACAAAGCTCATCGAACTCGTATTGCAACAAACCAGTAATAAACGTTAACGTACTCTCGCCTAGAGCGTAATCAACATTTAAGGTTAGGTTTTTCGTGCGGTTATTACTGTAATCACCATTCGATGAACGCTTATAATCTTGCTTTGTATTTAGAACCGAGGGATCTGCACCAAAACTGCCTGCCAGAATTTGAGCATAAGTAAAGCCACCGAGTGCAGGGTTAGTCGACGGCTGGTCATTAATAATTTCGACCTGGCGCCCTAACACATTAAATTTACCCAACTCAAACTTAAGCATGGCGGTTAAATCTTCAGACGCATCCCAGTCAAGAATCACCCTAACTGTACCTTCGTCCCGCTGAGGCTCATCACGGTTCAGCGTCAGGTTTTCGATATAGCCGTCCATTTCGCGTTTACGAAGCGCGATACGTCCACCCAGCGTTTCGGTGATCGGGCCTGAAACCATGAAATCGACAATTTTTTCACCATGATCTGGCTCGTATAGGCCCGAGATCATGCCCTCGTTTTCTTGATCTGGACGCGCCGAGATCAAGCTTAAGGCACCAGCGATACTGTTTTTACCGTAAAGAATATTTTGTGGTCCGCGCAGCACTTCGACACGCGCCAAATCAAGAAAAGGGGCGCGGGTAAGCTGACCACGACCGTAGGAAACGCCATCAAAATACATACCCACTGACTGCTCAAAACCGGGGTTAATACCCGAGCCAATACCGCGGATATAAATATTGGTGCCGATGCCGGTCTCCGACATTGATAGATTTGGCACATAAGCCTGAAGGTCTTCGATTTTATCGATCCCCGCCTCGGCCATTTTTTCGCCGGACACCGCATTTACTGATACTGGCACATCTTGCAAGCTCTCAGTACGCAGGGTCGCGGTAACCAACACCTCCTCTAATGCTGGTGCTGCCATGACGGTGTTATTCGCACAAAGGCCAATAGCCACGGCCAAGGGCATTAAACAGCGGTTTGATTTGGAATGATTTCTCATCAATGTCTCTCCCAAAGAGATTTATTTTAATTATGTCGGCGCCACTAACGGTGCCAATGACACACGTATAGCGACTAATACAGAGTCTAGTCGGGAATTCGCGAATGTAAAATGTGAATAACCCCTATATTCGCCTGTGAATGGCGCAAGAGATACTACGAATAGTAGGGGGTAAATGGATCAGTTATTTGGCGCAGAAAGAAACTTTAAAAAACACCGAGGACGAGACCCGCGGCAAACCCAGCACCAAGCTCTTCAGCCTGCTGAAAAGCGTTGGCATTTGGCTCGCCAAAACAAACAACCGGTTCAGTCACACAGCGCCACGCGTAGCCTTTTGCAATGCGCTGCCATTGATTTAGCGCCGCAGTGCCGTCGTTGCCGGTACAGATAAACACACCATAGGGCCTCACCAACTCCAGCTCTAGCGTGGGGTAAAAGGTACGGTCAAAGAAATCTTTCATACCGCCAGCCAGTGCGCCAAAATTCTCGGGCATAAACAGAAGTACACCATCACACCAGATAATATCGCGGGTACCCGCCTCTGCCGCCCTGAGCAATCGCACCTCGACACCGGATTCAGCGGCGGCAGAAGCACTAGCGGCATAGGCTAAACGCTCGTTTCTACCTGACTGACTGTGATATACAATTAGCAGGTGCTTGGTTTGAGAATCAGCCACGATCAGCGCTCTTATATGAAATTACCACAATGAAAACACAGCCGCGGTCTATTTACACGCAGGCGGAATTTAGCGGGAAAACACATGAAATTTTTACACACCATGATTCGGGTCAAAAACCTCGACGCCTCAATGCGTTTTTACTGCGAGCTACTCGGCCTAGAAGAAGTACGCCGGTACGACAGTGAAAAAGGCCGTTTTAGCTTAATATACCTTGCCGCGCCCGAGGATGTAGCCTCCGCACAGGAGACCCAAGCGCCGACGATTGAACTGACCTATAACTGGGACACGGAAGATTATCAGGGTGGCCGCAACTTTGGTCATCTCGCCTTTGCCGTCGAAGACATCTATGCCATTTGCCAAAGCTTACAAGACGCGGGCGTTTGCATTAACCGCCCGCCCCGCGACGGCCATATGGCGTTTGTGCGCTCGCCAGACAATATCTCTATTGAATTACTGCAGCGTGGCGAAGCTCTGCCACCACAAGAACCTTGGCTATCTATGCCAAATACCGGCGAGTGGTAATCTCAATTTAGGCCTTAAAAGATGCCGAAAAACCAACCGCCGCTTTTCAGATCTTTTTCACAGCGCGCTAATTGCGCTGTGTAGGTTTGTGAGCGCGCGGCTACTTTACTACCTACCCGTTTCAACCACGGCTTATTGTTGTAGCTACGCTTTTTATAGCCGCCGTGCCCCTCGTGATAGGCCATATACAAGCTATAACTATCGGTGGGGCTAATCCCAACGGTGCGGGTACTCACATTGTTATACCAGCCGATAAAATCGATAGCATCGGCAAAATCATCGCGGTCTGCGCCCCAGTTGCCGGACTTATCAAGATACCAATCCCACGTTGAATCTTTCGCCTGCGCATAGCCATAGGCGTCTGACATACGACCGGCCGGGATAAAGCCGAGCCAATATTTTTTGGGCGGCTTAGCCTTAGCCACAAAGGCGGACTCCTGATACATAATCGACATCATGACCGGGATCGGCGAATTCCATTTTTTAGACGCGGACTTTGCGTCGCCATACCAATCGTCTTTCTCGCGGAAAATAGCGCAGATATCACCGGGATTACGCGGTGGTGAGGTAGTACAGCCAACCACGGTCACTGAAAGGAAGAAAACCCAAAGAATTCTCATACACTGCTGCCATTGTCGGCAAACAACTGTAGTAATTGCTGTTCGTTAATCACTGCCACTCCCAGCGCTTCGGCCTTCGCTAATTTTGATCCCGCACTAGCACCAGCTGCGACACAATCGGTTTTCGCTGACACACTGCCGGCAACCTTTGCCCCCAAGGCCTGTAGCTTTTCCTTTGCCTCGCCTCTGGTCATGCTCTCCAAGTTACCGGTAAGCACCCACGTTTGCCCTGCGAGCGGCTGAGCGCCCCCCTCTTGCCGCGCGGCAGGCCAATGCACACCCCGTGCGATTAATAAATTGATAACCTCACGATTATAGTCACTACTCAAAAAAGCATGGAGATGACTCGCGACAATCGGACCAACGTCTGCAACCGCTATCAGTTCCTCTTCCGTGGCGGCTAATAAAGCGGGCAGCTCGCCAAAATGCTTGGCTAAATTCAACGCGGTCGCTTCGCCAACTTCACGAATTCCCAAAGAATATAAAAACCGGGGCAAGGTCGTTGAGCGCGCCTTTTCAAGTGCCGCCAAGACGTTTTCTGCCGATTTACGCCCCATGCGCTCCAAACCAGCCAGCTGTTCAAGTTCTAATACAAACAAATCAGCGACTGTTTCAATTAAACCGGCATCAACCAACTGCTCAACAAGCTTGTCGCCCAAACCTTCAATATCAAGCGCCTTGCGACTGGCAAAGTGTTTTATTGCCTCTTTGCGCTGAGCACCACAAACCAAGCCACCCGTGCAGCGTAAAACAGCCTCACCCGGTGCCCGCTCTAAGCCGCTGGCACAAACAGGGCAAACTTCCGGCGCAACAATAGCGAGTGCCGTCGTCGGCCGACGCTCAAGTACAACTTGAACCACTTGGGGAATAACATCAAAGTGTAACTTTATACTAATTGCTTCAAATAGAAATGAACACTTATTTTATATGTACTTTAAGAGATTTTTCAATATACTATTCCTAATTGAAACTTTCAAGTAGGTTTTCAATGTCACCAGAAGAAAAACTTCAAGCCATATCCTCCTTCCTGTGCCCGGAATCGTTTCGCATAGTGGCCGACTTTGTGAAAAATATGCCAAGAACATCCGAGACCCGCACAATTTGTCTAATGCACAAATACATTGAACTGCTAGCGCCGCCCATAAAAAAGAATGACAACTCCGAGCTAACAAAGACTCTTGTGCAAATCCGCTCACATTTGTGTCAGGCATATTCATTCACTTCGGCTCGATCGAGGCTTAGCATCCTTCGCAGCCTAATATCACAACTAGTAGATGAAAAGATAATCACAGACGACATTATCCTACCCGCCCTCCCCATTTCTGAAACAGAATATGAAGCGTACAAGACCCAAAGATTACCTGCTAAGAAACTAAGCAAGATACAAGCTGGAAAGCCCAATGCTGATGAAATGTTCTACGCCATACTGTCGAGAACCTGCACGCCTGAAATTGCTGAAAGACTAAAAGAACACGTCTACAATTTTAAAATGGTAAAGCAACACAGAGGCCCGCTGAACGAGTTCTTAGGACTCGTATTTGCCGAAGACCCAAAGTGGTACGAACATCCAAGGGTAATCGAAGGGTCGCTACTTAAATTCAGGAACGACCAATTAGAGACCATCACTAGGGCCACTGCTTATGGTCGATACCAGAATGTAAAAAACGCAATTAAGGTCTTGATAGACCACAAGCTTATATCCGCGGACACAGACCTTCCTGACAACCTCCGACGATGCACAAACACCGAGAAGGTTAGAGTAAGCAACCCACTTATATGCGCTACGTTTATTTATGATGAACGGGAAAAGGAGCGATTCAAGAGCACAGTTGATTTTATAAGAGAACTTGCCACTAATCTCGACAACAACTTAATGATTTTAGTTAAAGAAGCAAGAAAAATAGTCTTTGAGAGCTACCGAAGGTTTAATGAATGTGAGCAAATAATTCTGGACAGTGAAAAGTCTGAATTCATTAATCATCCCGACCTTTGCGTAATCAAACCCTTGGTAACGAGTAACCGCCAAAAACCGAAACGGTATTACAACCCGTTCACAAATAGGGAAAGCGCCAACCACACTGCAAGTAGAACAGCTAACCTTGTAGCTTATTTCGATCACTTCTATGAATGCTATATAAATGGCAAACCGAACCACAGCATAAACGGACTTTCATTTACCTCGGAAGTTCAGGAATACCTTGGATTAACATCGCTAGCGGCATCTGCAATGCAAACTATCATTGTCGAGGAATTGGGGATCAACCCATATTCACTTTACAAAGTTAAAACATCATCGAGTGGACACGGGCAAGAATTTGTTCAAGTAACAGATGATGGATCGGTAAGGCTACGAGCACTGAAACCCAGAGCCAGAAATGCAAAGACAAGAAAAGCCACGGGGACTTTAGTACATCTAATAGACGTCCCTGAACAAAACATTGATGCTGCGACTTGTCTAAAAATGGCTCTCGAAATGACTTCAAGAGCTAGAGAATTTACTGGTCGAGATGAACTCTGGCTGTACGGAACCAAAGAGGGCCTAACTCTCCCTTCACCTGAGAACTTTCAAAATAATTTCAAAACAATAAGAGCAAAGGCCGCCCTAGAAAACGAACAACTAAAAGTGGCAACACTAAAAAAAGTCCGCGCCTCAAAAGGAGTTTGGATTTATTTAGACTCAAATGGTGACTCCTTAAAAACAGCAACCTACTTTGGAAACACTGTAAAAACGACACTGCAAAGATACATCCCAAGCTACATTACAGAATTGGTGTATCGAGTCAAAATCAGGAATTTTCAGCATATACTTTTGTTCATGGCTGTAGCGCAGGATGAATCGCCAGCAGACTCGCTTGGTTTAACAACTAAAGAATTTAAAGCGCAGCTTAAAAGAGCTTTTGATAATCCAGATATGGGCGGAACCCTCTACAACAGCCTCAAGTCACGCGAGTCAGGGAACAATACTTCTGAGATCAAGTATTTTTGTGTATCACTTAAAAATATTATGCTTGCTTTAAAATACGCTAAAGAGGGAGAAGCCCTAAATCTTCGGGATGATTGCAAAGCGGCGATCTCTAAAATTTCAGAAGGCCCAGTCATTTTGAAGCAACTTCTTAGACAGGCTGAAAAAAATCTAACCAGCATAGAGGAAGGGTGAAATGGAAGATACAGGACTATCCCCTTTTAAAGAAAGACATGACCCTAGCATATTAATACCTATAGATAAGGACGGCATCTACCCAAAACCTAGCTGGATGCTTAATGAAAGCGTACTAGATACGACCTGGATTGTGGGAAAGACAGGACACCCATCAAAAGCAACTTATAAGCGTACAGCTAAAATTAGTTTCGACCAAGAGATTTCCAGTAATGAACTACTGACCGATAGAAGCAATCTAGCCTTGCTTGAAGATATAAGGAATAGCCTTCTGTACCTGAGTGCAAAAGGCAAAATGACAAGACCAAGAAGATCTTTTGACGTATTACTAACTGCGTGCCACCTGGTGTTTCATGCAAATGAAATGCAAGACCAAATAAATAAACCGCATATAAAAATCCTTTCAGAAATTAGCTTTGAACACGTCAAAGATTATTTGCTAGCGTTTAAAGTAGAGAGACATGATTTTGATAAATGCTTAGAGATAATTCTAGATCGTTATAAATCAAAAGGCGAGATAGATTGGGACTCATTAAAACAGTCAACAGGACTTGTAACTAGAAAATTCATAAGCCTAAAAGATAAATTAATAAAATATTTAGAAAGTCATGAAAAAGGCTTCGAACGAGAATTTAGTTATAATAAGAAATACCCAAATGCTTGCAATACCAATTTCGATATAGATCGAGATTTAGCGCCACGAATTAAAACCATATCAAACGAAATATCAAAGATTCACACCCTCCACACATCGCGGCCAGCCCAAAAATACAAATTCAGACATAATGTAAGGGATCTTTTTTCAAGTGGAAGCACCATTTTCTCAGAATTAGTTGAATCCGAAAAAACCCCACTAATGCCTGTTAATATCGCTCTTCACACACTGTCATCTGCACTCCACTTTGCTCGCAATTACGGGCCACCTTTGAGAAAATACTTATCGTTGTTACACAAAGCAGAACGAAAAATAATAGCTTCTGTCACAGCAAAAGAACACACCAAAAGTTTTGCTGAGTTCCAACGCGAGGCCTTTGAAAACACTCCCATACCTGACGCACTAAAAGACTTGAATATTACTTCATGGCGACAGGAGAGTGACACTAATGAGCTTTATACGGAGGATTTCGGCAATAATATCTCAATCGGAACAGCTATTCGGATTTACATCGCGTCTATCTGGATACTTATCTCTAGTTTTACCACCGGCCGGGCAACATCAATTAATACACTGAGGCGTGACTGCTTTGTGCAGTCACCAATAGATGGTTTATATGATCTAATTTTACGGATACCCAAAAGCTCCGAAAGATGGGAACTTGAAGAGGTTCAAAGACCGATCCCTGATCTGATATATGATTACGGGCTCGAATTCGCTGCTTTTGTAAGCGAAATGGAAGATCGGCGTAACTTGGTTCACAGTGATAATGCTGCGTACCTTTTTAGTAGCAATCTGAACCCACGATCACTCACAGCAAATACTTACGCCCACCTTTCGTGGGAAACAACAGAACACCTCAAGGCGCTTAGTGATGACACTGTAATCAAATGCTTAGATATGTTTTTTGACTGGATCGACTCTCCGTTGACCAATGGCAAGAGGTGGTACGGACGAACACACCAATTTAGACGATTCTTCGCAGTTCTATATTTCAATATTACTGATGGAGAAGGACTTGATGAACTATCCTGGTTTATGGGCCACTCCAACCTAGATCAAACATTCCATTATGCTGAAGTAGCTCCGACTGACGAATGGATTGAAGAGGCTGAATTAGCGATTTCTAGAGTAGGAGCATCATTAAATAAACATATCAATGCAGATGACGATATTCGCGGCATTGTTGACAAATCAAGACAGGCATCAAATATATCTACTGTCATAGAACCTCTTGTAAAAAAGTTAATTTCTGAACATAAAAAGAAATCTAACCAAGAGGTTCGGTTTTGTAAAATTGAAGGTGAAGACGTTTTCTTCTACTTTTCAGAAAAAAAAGGTGGCTAAAATGTCTAAGTACAAACCCGGAGAAACATCTGAAGCAGTAACAAACAAAAAGAACGCCATCACCAAGTCAATATTGAGGAAAGCCGAGCTAATAGATACTATAGCTTCTATTGAGGATGCCTTCGAGACACTAAATATTAGAGGAAATTCCATTTCGAGGGCTGCTGTGCACAAATGGAGTGATGATGAACTAGGTGTCATCGCGTACTCTTGGAACACAGCACACGCCGAACACAACGCCACTCCACTAAAGCGGCTTCACAAAGCAATAGAAAATGCAAACAACAGGGTCGCTGGAAGCAAAAAGGTCATCAGCAAAACCCGGCAGCATAACCCAACTGACTGCACCACTATTCGACTGCGAAAAGAGAACGAAGTGCTGAAAAAATCTTTAGCAGAAGTATATCGAGCATATATGTATTTGGTTGAAAGTTACCGAGAAGATCACGTAATAGATGATGCCATTAGACAATTAATACTTGACCAGGCACGCATACTTGGACGACATCGGGCCTGGGAGGTTAAGTAATGTCGAAAGTCTTCATCGCCGACCAACCGAATCTTGGCAGAGTCTTAACCAGTAGCAGAGCTGCCGAAAGGTCTAAATGTAAACTCCCACTGATAATACAAGAAGGGGGTGGCTTTGACTGGAATGCGAATAGGTTTCTTACTCACGCCGGAGGGGGCCCCAGCGTCTATAATATAAAGCCCCTCGCAGATACAGTTGTTAAAAAAGCGTACAATTTAAACCTATTCTGCACTTTTCTAGAGCTAGAGAATACCAATGTTTATGATGTAACTGATAGCACCCTTTATCGTTTTGTTGAACACCTAAAAGACCGAGGAGTAAATGACGACACAATAACAAAAAACGTCAGGTTAGCTCTTGAGTACATAGTTTATCTATCTTATCAACAGCCAGAGGCAATGCTAGCTAGCTGTAGCAAGAATGATACTGGAAATTACAAGGTACATTATTCAAAGAAGACGATTAAAAAAAGCAGTATTGAAATAGAGTATATGACTCACCACTGTCTTTCTGGTTTAATCCACATAGCTACTGATGCTGACTTCATTCGCGACTACGAGTTAGAGATGTGGCTTGACGCGATTAATTGCACTACGTTCCATCCAATTGTTGATAGCTTCCTCATTAGTAGGTGGCAAGCGTTCACTACTTTACTAGATATAACTGGTTCTAGAATAACTGAAGCACACCAGATCACTAGGTCTATCATAAAGGATGCCGCAAAACATCTATTCAGTGATAACAAGCCGCCTATCATTAGAAATATCCCTGTTCTGAAGGGAAAGTACAAAGGTAAAAAGCGTGAAGTCAGAACGACTCGGGATGACATTCAGATTCTACTTTGGCATATCGAAATGGTAGAAGAAATATTCCCCAATATCCGCCACGATGCGATATTCGTTGACTCAAGAACCGGAGCGCCTCTAAAGGCGAATTATTTAAAGAACTACGCCAAGAAAGTTATCAACGGAAGCAAATACTGTCGCGACCTCAGGCATGTTACCAACCACTCCTTCCGCCACAGGTTTATCACTCTAACTATAGCTAAATCTCTTAGAAATCTAGCTGAATCAGGAAGCTTTCATAATATTTTAACGGTAGCTGCAAATGCCTGCCGAAAAATCACTATGCATGCCTCCACTGACACGCTATCAAGATACATTCACCTAGCCCACGAGATAAATCAACCTAATTCAAATCAAAGCATCGAGGAAGACCTAATCTCAACCCAGGTTAAAGTAAGGCTAAAAAACATGCTCAAGGTTGCTGACGCCCTGAAATCATCTGAAATAAACGAAAAGGAGGCTTTCGATTCCCTACTCACTACTCTCTCTGAGATTGGTAGGTTCTCTAGCCTTAGTACCACCTTATGAGGACATGCTCGACAATCAGTCCGTATGATACACCCCTTAACAATACTCCGAACAATGGTTTGATTCCTTGAGCATTTAACGCTTGAATTTGGGGCGGCTGGAGCAAGCGTAAGTCGTCCCAGCAGCGCGTATTTTGCGCTGCGACAACATGCGCTTGTTATACCTTTGCTAAACAATTTTCTCAATGAGAAGGTGATAGGTGGCGACTATCTCTGAATCCAATTCACGCTCCATGCCTTTTATTGAGTAAGAACTAGTTTTGCCGATAGTTCTTCCCGCACCAGCAGACGATCCATCCCGAACTGCATCGCCCTTGATATTAAAGAGCGCTCTGCCGGCACCTTTGGATGACCCATCGCGAACAATGCCGTCTTTAACGTTTCCTAGTGCTCGCCCTGCTCCTTTTGAACCACCATCTCGTATAACTCCATCTTTGATGTTTCCGAGCGTTTTACCAGCGCCGGGCGAACTTCCGTCCCGAACTACACCATCTTTAAAGTTTGCCATGTTATTTTCCTTCTTGGTGGTAATCTGGCTTAGGCAGAACGAGGCTGTAGGAAAACCCTAAAACCAGCTATTTTTTGACAACTTGTGTTACTGTTCATCTCCCGTGCCGTCATAACTTGATTCCAGCGGATGGTCTTGCAGTCGTCTGTAAGCGATATTAGCAGCTTCAATATACACACCATTTAATTCTTTTGATTTCGGCGCTTATATCGCTTTATTTTTCCCATTGTTACGATTTAAGGTTTTCCCACAGTCTCAACGCCGCCAACATGCGCGACTTTGTAGTGGAGGCGAAGCCGCAACGAAAAAGCCGTCGCTGTCCTTGGCCTTGTTATTCACAACCTGCTACCACGTGTATTTTATGGGGTTGGACGCACCTCTTCTGCGAAATGCATCTAAAATGACAAGAGATTAAACAAAAGTTGGGATTATCCACAACCAGCAA
>TARA_R110001599_G_scaffold278269_1_pt1 | contig 11429 bp, 5 predicted proteins | sample TARA_R110001599 | Tara Oceans TARA_R110001599 (sample SAMEA4398360) | marine metagenome | biome: Polar Biome; feature: [MES] marine water layer (ENVO:01000295) within the mesopelagic zone...; material: water (ENVO:00002006), including particulate matter (ENVO:01000060) such as...... | reverse complement strand
TTAAAATCCACATCTTCTGTCAATACAAATGTTGTATTTGTTGTAGCTCGGACCTCCGTTCCTGTTCTGAGAATAGGAATTAGAGCTCTATCAGGACCGAGTCCTGAGGAGTTAGCTGGTATTACAACATAAAAAGTCGCAATTCCGAATGCGGCTGGTCTTCCAGTAAAACTGTAACCAGTGTTTCTTGCCAACCTTCTTACATTTTCGTATTCGACAGCTGTTTCTAGAAAGGATTCATTGACTTGATAATCAATATAAAACGACAACATGTCTCCAACATAGGACACTGTATCTAGGATATAGGATCCAAAGGAATTCTCGGAGAAATCCTTGTATGTATCCGGATAATATCTCCTAGCATGCTCTTCGAGATCTCTTTTAATCGAATTGAAATCTTTGTTGGTATAATTAATTAAAACTTTCTTATCTGGCATTAGTAAAACCCTATTGTTGTATCTGGCTTAAGATCCAGTTCAAATATTTTCTGCGCTACGTCTCCGGGAATGGCATAAACAACTTTAATAGTCATAGAATTACTGTCTATGTCTTGTGCCTCGGCAATCACTTCTACGTCAGAGACATCTAAATATGGGAGATGTATTGAAATTTGAGAAGATACAGCAGACAAAACTGAAGATCTAAACGAATCTATGTTTGGTTCGAAAAGAAATCTCCTTACACCAACACCATATGTTGGGTCGCTAAGATTCTCACCAGGTGACGTCAACAACAAGTTCTTTAAGTAAAAACTTATTTGCTGTTCCACACTGTCATACATCTCAAATGTATCTGCATTTCCTGACTTGAGGGGCCATTTTGGTCCATAGAGAGGCATAGCTTGTCTCCTTTAAGACTAACTAGTTGTTTACAGCAAATCTTTTTCAGGATCAGCACACTCTTGACCGTTAGCATCATAAACTTTCGTCTTCATTCTTCTCTTCAGCCACCATGGCAATCTGACTGCCGGCAGTGCAAATCCATCAAATGGATTGTTTAATGTAATTAAGTTTACCATAGAAGATTCATCATCATCATTATCGGTAGACAAACCATCATCGGTTTCTGATAAGTACAGGGACTTGAATTCTCTTCTTAAAAATTTCTTTGCAAACTTATTGACAGTCTTATCCCAATCATCTGTGTCGGGATTGCCCGAACGAAAGATGTTTTCCGTTCTTTCACTCTCATCACGACCAATTGCAGCTGGTAATGTTTCCATACAGTAAATTGCTAACATCGATGAGGCTTGTCGGAAGTTTAAAATCTTGTCAAACATAACAGTGAACTCTGGTGTCTCTACGATCTTGTTAATCAAACACTCTAGATCGTAGCGTTCTGTTCCCAAGGCTGGGTCGAAGTCTTCAAACTTTGCGTCTATAACATCTATCTCTGTTGAGCTTAAAGGTATCATAACCCCTCCATCCTCAAATAAAAATGCTTTCTCTTCTTTCGATTTATTCATAAATCTAGGTCTCGTTTTTAATCTCTCAATTTTTTCAGGTGTAAACGTTCCCTCTGGTAACATTACTGATACTCTTAGACCGTACTTAACTCCGGTTGAACCAATTGTGCCGGTTGGATTTGGAGTTTCTCCTTCTAAGAGAAAACTTTCATCATAAACTACATTAAAATCATCAAACTGTCTAGACATTATATAATCTGTTGCTCCAGAGTTTATTTGGTCAAACAAGTCCGGGTTTAAGTCAACCAATATATTGATTGATGCACTATCGGTAAAACCTTTGTCCATAAGAGATCTAAATGACCCACTGTATGTAAAAGAGAGGTCGCCAAAATAATCTGATAAGCTTTTTTCTTCAAGTCGCTCTAGGTTCTGGTCGATAAATTCCGACATGTCAGTTAAGGATACTGCTCCTATATATTTTGTCCCACGAGTTCTAATGAAATCCGGTATATCAGCACCCTCACGCTCTTCAAGTCTTACGTAACTCTCCACTACATATTGAGGTTCGTCACTGGGGACGATTGGTGATATTAGGTTTGAGCTTTTAATTGTTGGAATTTGACCGGGATTTATTACCCCTCTTTGTTTGTCAAGATAATATGAATTAAGACCAACACGACTTGTAGATTGAGGAAAAAACGATTTCATTCCAAAGAATGACTTATACAAATCAAAATAATAAGGCTTGTCGGTGGGTCCGTCTATTACAAGATCTGACATTCTGTCCAGTTCGTTACGTATAAATTCAGACATAACAATAAGTGCTTCTTTTTCAAACAACTTAATGAAGTATATTTTTTGAAAGAATTGCAACTTCTTAAGTTTAGCATATCTTACCTTACTTCTGGTGACACTATCTTCAATCTTTCCATTAAAGAAAGATTCTCTGTCTTTGGTCTCTAGACGGAATGCCATAGCCATAGCCAAATTGTATCTAGATCCTTTGTTGATCTCATTAATGGGATCATAGTTCGCAGCAGGTCTCCGAAGGGTCATGTTATTTATTTCTTTTCGCAGCTTTTTCTTCATTGGAGCATCAACCACGCGATACTTATCCAATCCACGTTGAATTTTATTCAAAGCTGCAAATACGGCAGGCGGTGGTTCGACTCCATCAACATCAATCATTCTCTGATATGCTTCAACGCTTTGCTCTAAAAATGTGTACCAATATCTTTCTCGCACAATTCTAACTTTCTTGTTGGCGAAAGGAGATCCAAGTTCAGACATTTCTGACTGGATTTTTTTGGCGATATATGAAGAAAATGACGCGTCAAAGTTTTCTGGTCTTATTTGTAAGTTTGACAGTAGCCCATAGCCTTTCATGAAAAACTCAGTAATATAAGTTCTTATGGTTGTGCGCACAACTCCATCCATTGAAGCCTTAGTTTTATTGTTGAGAAGTAGGTGGAATGGTTTGACTGATACGCAATCTCTAGATTTAGATAGTCTTGGATCATTCTTCAGTGAGCTTCCTAAATTTTTAGTTCTAGTCTCGATGTCTTTAAATGACAATAGTGGCGGAGTCTTTGGGTCACATCCATCTTGGCTCTCAAAGGCCGAGGTTGCCAGCTCAAGCCATCCTGTGAACTTGCGAGGCTCAACATAGTATGGCGGATTTGAATAGCGCCCACCGTAGATATCAGGGTTCAGAGCTATGATCCTATCGCTTGCAAAAGTTCCAAGTTTACCCTCCTCTTCAGATGGTGTGTACTCAAATGATGCAGCAGTTAGATCATCTGAAACGTATCCAAACTTGTATCCAATTGGCAAGCCATCAGAGCCTGAGGTTAACATTGCCTCTACAATCTTTTTATTTGAAGTTTCAAACAATTGCTCGTATATTTCAGAAGACTTGCTTAATCCGATTGGAATTTTAGTTTCCAGGATTTTTTGGAAAGCTGTTTTACGTATATCTTTTTTTTCATTGCTTTTATACTGGAAGCCGGTTGATTCCATGAAAGCGTTTTCGGTTGGAGATATTGACACAGGGGTATTCATGTTTATTTCAATTTGAGGCCCCTCATCGTTAATATTCTCTATTACTTGGAGATTATATCCAAATGTCTTTTTTGGCCTTCTTAGACTTGAAGCTGCGATTGTCTGCCTGTATGAAAAGTCTTTGCCCCGAAAATTCTCAAAACTATCAGAGAAGCGATAGACAACATTTCTAGATGAACTTTTTCCGCTTTTAACTCGATCAAAATTGTAAAGCATTCCACCGTCTAGTATTTCCTTCCTCTGTCTAATACCAACTGTTTCCGGATACACACCTATTGCATCAACAGTGCCGTCTTCATCATCGTCGGATCCTGCGTTCATGAAAAACTTTACAAATTTACTTGTATCAGGGTCGCTGGCTCTTGTATCTCGCTCTTCTTGCGAATCTGCATAATTGTAACGAAATAATTTTTGAAATTTTCTTCCAAACTCTCTCCTATCTGCTGTATCTCTCATTGCTTCTGCCAATAGTCCACCGCGTGTCGTAAATCCAAGCGTCAAAATCTTTTGGATATTTTCGAAAAACCCTTCAACCAACTCATCATTTAAAGCTTTGTCTGTTGGACTTTGTGAAACATCGTTGAATAAATTATTAGGGTTACACACATCCTTCATTGCTTCATTTGTCAATGCTCCAATGAATGGACCATCAGTTTCTAATTCTGCGATGTCTTCCATGACGTCTTCTAGGGCTTTGAAGGTTTCTTCATTTAATTTGTCAACTGGGGCTTTACCGCCTAAGAGTTGTTCTCTTAATTTATTCCACTCGTCTAGCTGATCATTCGTTAAACATAGGGCTGAGGAAATTGGGAGATTTGGAACTCCTGCGTCCAGCAAGTCTCTAATTCTGGCTCTATCATCTGCAGGCAAGAAGCTGCCCAAGCTTTTGAAAAAATATGCAACTTGATTTGGGTCTCCGAGTAAAACCTCCATCTCTGGAGCCAAAGCCGTTACTGCGTTGGCAACTCTTTGATTAAATTGATCGTTTTCCTCACCGTCGCGAGCGACCATGCCTTCTAGAAATTCTTCTGTTGTGGCTACTGATGATATAATGTTTGCCACTCTTGCACCGGAGCCACTGTAATCTTCGCCAGAATCAAAGGTAAGCGGTGCAAACAAAGCATCTGCTAGTTCCTCGGCTTTACTTTGGCTTGTTGCTGGGTTTTCACCGTCGTTGCAAAATGCTTCATTTAAGGCTCGATAGAAGCTCCCCTTGAGATTACCTCTTAGCCCATCAGCTACAATGCCGCCGGCGGATTCGACTAGGTTACATAGAGCGCTTTCTAAAGTGGACATAAGTCTCTTCAGCAATCTAATGGCAATGTCAGAAACTAGCTTAATAACTGCTTCGCGAAAAATCTCACTAAACTCATATTCAAGGCTGAATCTTAAACTGATATTTGGTATAACAATCTTTGGAGCAGTAAGTCCCGCTGTCCCATCACACACATCTACAGAGAAAGACTTCATGAAGTCACTTGCAGGAGGATATATAACAGGAGCAACAGGGCAGGGCTTCAAGAGCAATTGTTCAATCTTGTCTAAGGCGAAATCCACAGCAGGATATGAGCGAAGCATTTCAAACAATTCGTCAAGCGAGAAATAGTCCATAATTGAGTCTATGACGAAATCAAAGATGATGTCAAACACTGCATCAACCTTTACGCCAAGAGCTGTTTCTTGGAATGATTTGGCTGCTTGTTCAAAATCATTTAGTTCATCATCTCCTTTTTCGAGTGAGTAAGTTGTGCTATCAACTATAAAATCCCCTGCTCTACCGATAAAGTTCGTGTTTGGCGGTGTTCCTCCTGGGGTAACCGTTGGTGGAGCTGCAGGGGTGTCATTCAGCTCGACGTTCGCAGCATCGATAACGTCGTTTGTGTCTGGGTCTGTTACTTCGGTGTATGTACCGCCACCTTGCGTGTATGCATCTTGCAAAGCAGCGTCAACATCGGGTATAGCTGAAGAATCCGTTGTTGAAGTTGTGGTATCAGCAGCGGCAACTTCAGTCTCTGTTGTTAAAGGTGTGGTATCCGGAGATTCCAATGGTGCTATTAGACCTAAATCACCGAGCACCTCGGGCCCAGCATCGCCGTCGATCTGCAGTCCTTGCCTAATTTGGTATTGTCCTACTGCTTCTTCAGTTAAGTCTTCATACTTACCGTCCACTTCCAAAGAAAAACCATGAGTGTTGAGTGCAGTTTGCAGTCGCTCTACGCGAACGCCTCGCGCTCCCTTTTTAAGGATTGTTCCTTCTGGGAAAAAGTTGGACACATCCTGAGATTCAGAAGATGTTGGAAGAAATTCTATGCCTTTCGCTACATCTCTGACCCTAGCTGTGGCATCTTCAAATTTGGATTGAGATATTTTGTATTTCTTAACCTCTTCCTTTATAAACCTTAACATGTATTTGTTATATTTTTTAAATTTCTTCTGTTTTTCATTTATAACGAGTATTTCTGGAACATTCTTATCAATCGTTTTATATCTACCGCCTTCCCTATCGTAAGCTTTAGTCATTTCCTCTGTTATTTTTTTGATGACTGTGACGCTTTCGCCAAGCTGGGATGTTAGAAATTTATATTCTTCATCGGTAGTTTCTGTTATTACATCTTCGTATTTTTCAAATAATGCTTGAACCCTCTTGGCCACCTCGCCTGACTTAACAAAGTCTTTCATTTTTTGACCGCCGCCTTCGGCTTGCTTGATTCCGAGAAGCTTAGATATGTCAACTCCTCCACCAAATTGTTTCTCGATTTCTTCATTGAGTTCTTGACGGAAAGAGTTAGGCAATCCATTCAAAAACAAACCAAGAGTGTTCACTTCCATAAAATCAAAAGTTTTGCTAATCAATATGTCCAAAAAGTCATCGAAGGACACGCCATTGGCGAGACACTCCATTGCTTTACCAGCAACTTTAGACATGCCACAAAGACCAATAGCAGAGATAATATCTGACATTTCCATGTCGGTGTTTCTGTTTTTTATTGTACCAATGTATGTGTTTTCAAAGTCTGCTATAACCTCTTTGGCAGCATCCATTGCTTCTTGGAAGTGAGGAGAGTTTTGGATTTGGTTGCCGAATGATCCACCTTCTAATTTGTCGAATTTTATTGCAGACAAGTCTTTTGCGAAGTTTATTGCATCATTATTATTGGAAATTGTTTTCTTAAAGCTCGGGAGAGATTCCAGAGGTGTTATTGTAACTTGATACCCTATTATGATAAAATCATAATCGAACACATTGTTTTTAGTTGGCTTTGGCAAAATTTTAGATTTAAGTCTAGGATTGCTTTCAATTTGTCCACTAAGTAAGAGATTCGATCTCACTACCTGCTTTGTTGCTTGAGATAGAATATCCTTGTAGATTTTATTTTCGAATTCTTTTTGATATCTTGCCTTCATCGCAAGCTCTCGCTCTTCTGATGGAGGCTTGTCTAGGTTGTTTCGCTCTGCTAAGGCTGTCGCGCCTTTGGAAGCTTGTTCCGTCAAGTCTCGACATGCTTGTTCTGCCATTTGTTTTTCAATTGTATCAAAGGCAGACATAATCTCTGCTGTTAAGGAGTCGACAACTCGTCCGTTACCGAGGCCTAGCTCTAGCTCTAGCAGACATTCAAGCCCTGCATTAGTCTCATCTACACTTCCAAGGTTACCATAATCTACAATATATTCCGGATAAAAGTTTTCTAAAGTAAAGTCAAGCCACGGCTTTGTTTCTTTTGCTGTAATGTCATTAATGACTTGGTCTAAATTCTCGAGGAAGTTATAGACCACCCTCATAGATGGTTTGCGTAACAAGTGACCGTTGGGGATTGGTATTTTTATGTATTTATCACAATCTTGGTCAAGTACATAAAGTTTTTTCAAGTCAAATGGCTTTCCGTTGTCCCGAAAGACAAATTTTATCTTTTTGAATCTCTTGCTTTTAAAGATACCAGTATTACCTATTCGGGGATATCCTTTCAGAGCTAACCTGTCGTTTAATTCTGATTTAAAGTCCTTTATCTTTTTCCTTGCATTTCCATAGTTTATTCTGTTTGTCTCGGTATTTTTTTGTCGAACGACAAATCCAGCGCCTGCTTTCTGAGACATTGTATAAAACTTTTCGTAAGTATTTAGAGCTACCCTTAACTGTCGAAGTTTGCGATTAAACCCATTAAGATCAACAATGATCTCGCCACCAGAACCTTCTTCTATTGCACTTTCTTCGGCTTCGTCTGAATCATTTGGTAAGATTTGATCCATGTTAAAAGCTGGTACACCTACCAAATATGAGATTCCAAGCTCTATAGAGACATTGTCTCTAAATGTGTCGACAATGAATGCAGCATTCATTAACTGCTGTCTAGTTCCATCATTTAGTGGCTTGTCAAGGTCGACCAAAATCCTGCCGACAGCAACATGTTTAATTTTGTCTTCTAGATCGTTAAATACAGAAATTGACACTTCTTCGACTGCTTTTTCATTTTCATAAACTCTCACATGATACTCACAGACGCTTTCGTTAAGATAAGCTTCTTGTATAGCAGACCAGTGAGCGGCAGGTAATTTCCAGTCAGGATTTATCTGACAGGTTGGACAAAGTTTCTCGTCTATGGGTTCTATGGTTTCTTGGGTATCACACTCGCTGGTTTGATAGTCCGAATACTTCTTTTCTATTTCAGCCATGTCTTACCTCTATGTTGTGAAAACGTATCTGCTATTGATGTAATCTGATCCGTATTTGCTTAAATAGTTAAGCTTAATCATTCCTAAGTTTTTGTTGGTCATTTCTCTAACGTTAAATGCGCTCGTTATCATAGTCTTCACAAGAGGTGCAGCTAGTAAAGTGTATGTACCTGTGTTGAAAGTCGTTGGAGCACCGGGAGCTGTTGCGAAGTGATTCATGGGATTTATCAATTCTCTGTTCATTATTTTAATCATGGAAGTGTTAGTCCCAACAAGGGCAGAGAGTTCCTGCAATGCCTTCACAATGTCTTCTATGCACTCAGATAGGTTCTCGCCCTTCGGGATTGGTTGAAGCTTATTTCGAGTATCTGTTGTTCTTCCAAATGGACGCAAGATGTCAAATGAAGATCGTTGCTCCTTGTCTGTATAATTTCCTGCTATTAGAGATATTGTCCCTACTGTCTGATTTACTCCGCCATTTGAAAGCCTTTCTCCGTCTCCACCTAAACCTTCATATCGCGCACGTCCTGTGACAATCTTAATGTCTTGTCTCGAGTGAATACGTATTGTATCTGCTTTTAGACCAATCGTCGACCTTCCTGCTGGAGCCTGCATTGGCACTTCCGCAAGGCCCATATATCGATCAATGTCTGCTTTTTGGGAAATATAAATTCTAGCTGCATCCATTGCAAAGTTTGGATTAATGATTGTGTCTTTGTTTGGTGGACCATATGACCCATCTTTGCTCCTATAGGATGATCCAAGACCAGCAATAAGATCAATCCGAGCTGCCTGCGTTGCTCCTCTACCACCATAACCAGAATAAAGATTTCCAGGACGGTCTCGACCTTGTATGATAAAAGAGTTATTTTTACCCTTTTCTATTTTTTCTGATCCGGCCAATTCATAAGTAGGGTGGGCTTCACGCAAATTCTTGTTTGCTATGCCTTGATTTTTTCCAAAGCGCTTTTCTTTTTCAATCTGATCTGGGTCAAGGGATTTTGACTGATCTTTTATTAGTTTTGAATTTTTTCCCATTATTTAAAGATCCTCAGTTTTCTATTATCGCCATCTCCATCAACCCATTTAAAATAAAACTTATCGTCCTCAGTCACAAATTGGCCTGTTTTCGGTCCTGGGTCCCCGGGGACGAAGTACATTGTTTTACCATCGTATTTTTGCTGCAGTTCAATAGTAGTCGGTTGTATATTAATTTCAGACAAATAAAATGCGACATGTACGCAACCGTTATTCCTCTCAAGGATTGATGAATTACCCCCTTTGCGTTTGAATTTGGAATACTTGACTTGCCCAGCCAATGCTATATTCGCCGCTTGGACACCAGCCCAGATTTGATCCAAGGTTGTAGAGGAACCTCTCTTTGGGGCTAGATCGATTGCGCCTGTTCCGCCAACTCCACCATGGCCTCTACCAACGTTCCTATTGACAACAATGCCTGGTTTTGGCTTCTTGCGAACAAATGCATGCATTTGATCAATATCAGTTTTGGAAGTAGTTCCGCCAGTCCAACCATATTCTTTTGCGAAATTTCTAATTATTGATTCTTGATTTGCTTGGCTTCTATAAGCACTAGTTAGGCGAGTACCTTCCGGAAGAAATGGCCTTAGCGCTTCCCATGCAGCCTTCCACTTAATTTGTTGGGTTGATCCTGGTTCTCCGAATTTTCTAGGGGCAAAATTGCTCTGTGCAGCACCCAAATGTTCTGCTCCCAGCACTCCATATGCAGAGGGGTCTCCTAATAATCCACAGTTCGCCCAGTCAGCTGCTGTTGCAGAAACAACTCCCTCTGTGAGAGCTAAACTTTCAAAGCTTTGGTCAACTGCATAGCCAACTGGTTTTGCGAATCTTAAACCTCTAAAGTCTGAATTGGAAATATTTCCCGACTCAAAATAACAATCTATTACTTGTCCAAACTGTACTGGATTAGCGGCATCGAAAGGGTGATCGGATCTTGCTGTGTACATTGAGGCATGCATTCCAATAACATAGTTAATTTCATTCGCAGAAGTATATGATCTTGGGTCTGGGAGCATATCTCCAAATGGAGTTAAAGGCTTAACTATGACATTTACAAAACCACCAGTTATGGAGGCATCTGCGGTGTCGGTTCCTTCTCCCGGGGGAGCTTCATTTGTGATTCCGCTGAGCACGACTGCTTTGAAGGTACCATCTGTGACATTTGTCATGGCATTATCAAAGAAAGAATCCATAATATTTGTCATTTGCAAATTATATAGATCTTTTGAGCTGTTTGTATATTGATTAAACTTGTAGGCGTTAATGTATGTTTTTTTAAATGTTATCGACACTATTTGTCCTCCGACTCTTGAATTTGATCAAATATTTGAGCAAAGTCTTTGTCGGTCAACTCGTCTGTTTTTTCATTCTTTGACATGAGCCCACAAAGCTTTACAAGCTGCTCATTTGACCTCTGAAGCGTTTCTACATATTTCGCCAGGGTTTGACCCATGTCTCTGTGTCGGGACTGATCTATGGCCAAATAGCGCATTGCGTCATCTAGAAGTTCGCGTGTTGTTTCGCGGTCACCTCTGATGTTGTCTATCGCTTCTTTAATAAATTTATCGCTGCTCATGCTAATAATTAGTCTCTGTTAAATTTTGCCATCGTCCCAATCAGATCTGAATTCTCGATATTTCTTTCTCATTTTATTTAGTTGAGTTACGACTTGTTTGGTATTCATACCTGTGATTTCTCGGAGATAAAGATAGATTGCTTTTTTATTGAATATTTCTATCTCGTCGGCAGAATCAAATAAAACAATGACAGCATCGTAAACCTTCTTCTCCGCTTCTTTTGTGAAATCAACTTCCCAAGTTTCCATCTCTTTTCTGAGATTTGCAATCAATTCTTTGCGGACTTCCTTGTCCTGATAGCTTTCACCTTTGTCCATCAAGTCTCTCTCTAAGTCATAATCAACTGCTTCGAAGGATACTTCTCTTTCGAGACGCTTCTTGTTCTTCTTTACCTTATGAATAAACCAATTCTTCGTAACAACAGAGAAATAAGAAAAAGCCTTTGAACCTTTGTTGGGATCAAATTTGGCAAGGATCGTTACAAGCCAACCTTTGCATTCCTCTCTGAGATCTTCGATATCCGGTAGGTTTGTGAACCTATAGGTGTAAACAATCTTGTCAACCATTTGAGAAAATGCTGGTCTAATAAGAGCCATGTAAAGCTCCTCTTTGGCGCGTAAATCCTCAGTTGAACAATATTTAACTATCGCGTCTTCGTGAACCTGCGTAAAGTACAT
>TARA_R110001599_G_scaffold63704_5_pt1 | contig 11435 bp, 7 predicted proteins | sample TARA_R110001599 | Tara Oceans TARA_R110001599 (sample SAMEA4398360) | marine metagenome | biome: Polar Biome; feature: [MES] marine water layer (ENVO:01000295) within the mesopelagic zone...; material: water (ENVO:00002006), including particulate matter (ENVO:01000060) such as...... | reverse complement strand
TCGCTGGAGTCGTCGAGAACCTGTCTATGGGGCTTGATGGCAGCATCCGTGCTGCCAACGGTCGGTCCTGCACACCCCGCACGGACACGCGCGCCTTCGCCGATGCTGTTAACGAAATCGCTGTTCCAGTGTGTTCAGGAAGCGTCCGACCTTGTCGTAGGTTTCCTGGTATTCCTGGTCTACTTCGGAGTCGGCCACAATGCCGCCGCCGCCCCAGCAGCGCAGGCTGCCGTGATTGGCGACCAGGCTGCGGATGGCGATGTTGCTGTCCATGTGGCCGTCGGCGCTGATATACAGCAGTGAGCCGCAGTAGGCCTCGCGGCTGCAGGGTTCCAGTTCGGCGATGATCTGCATGGCGCGGCGTTTTGGCGCGCCGGTGATGGAGCCGCCTGGAAAGCTGTCGCGCAACAGATCGGCTGGTCCGCGCCCGGCTGCCAGCTCGCCACGGATAGTGCTCACCAGATGGTGTACGGTGGGATAGCTTTCCAGTGCGAACAGCTGCTCGACATGTATGCTGCCCGGCACACAGCTGCGCCCGAGGTCGTTGCGCAGCAGGTCCACAATCATCAGGTTTTCGGCACGGTCCTTAGGGCTTTCCCGCAATGCGGTGGCGCTTTGCAGGTCACGTGCCGGGTCGGCAAAGCGGGGACGGGTGCCTTTTATAGGGCGCGTTTCTACCTGTTGCCCCTGCAGGGAGATGAAGCGCTCAGGTGACAGGCACAGCAGCGCCTGCTCCGCTGCGGGCTCGAGGTAGCCGGAAAAGGGTGCCGCAGCCACTTCACGCAGGGTGCAGTAGGCGGTGAAAGGGTCGCCGTCGTAGGTGGCGTCAAAGCGTTGCGCAAGGTTGACCTGGTAGCAGTCGCCCGCTGCAATATAGTCCTGAATGTGGGCAAAGGCGCTGTGGTAATCGCTGCGACTCATGGCGGGCTGAAAGCTGCCGCCGAGGGTGAAAGGCCGCAAGGCGTGATTGGCCGTTGCCAGCCTGGCGCGAATGTCTGCCCGCGCGCTGCTCGCAACCCACGGCATGGCCACCAATGCTGAGCGCTGTAATAAATGGTCCTGCACAATACACCAGTCGTAGCAGCCTATGGCGGCAGCGGGCGAGGTGGGCTCGGATGCGCCGGGGTGCGTTACCCCATGCAGGGTGTTGCCGGGCTCGTAGCCCAAGTAGCCCAGCAGTCCGCCACAGAAGGGCAGGTGCTGGCTGGCGGGCGCGATAGTCGCATACCGCTCCCTGTGCAGGTCGGCCAGCGCTTGCAGGTAGCGCGTCCAGCAGCTGCTGGAAGCGCTGGTATCCGGTGCCTGTGGTGTTTCTGCAATGGGGTCCGCCACCAGGATGTCATAGCGACCGCCGCTGGCCCAGGGTTGTGCGCTGTCCAGCCAGGCGGCGCCGGGGAGGTCGCGCAACGCTGCGAACAATGGCGCGCTATCCGCTTGCCAGGGCAGCTCGTCGATGTGCAGTTTCACGGCGTTACCCCGGCTCGCCGGACGGGGGAGGTCAAATGTTGACACCTCATATATTCGTAGGAAACCAACGCAAAAATTACGCAATCTTCGGTATCTGGGCGGGAAAACCTGAGCATTTGCGAGGTCTTCGACACTCGTATTTGAGTGTCGTTAAATTGACATTCAAGGGGCATGGAATTAATGTGGTGCGCCGAATTCGGGCGGGCAGTCATCGTAAGCCCGGCCGCCGTCGCATGTAAACCCGGGAACCTCGACAGAAGGTAGAAGCTGTTGCCGGCTTCCACGAAGCGGTAACGTACCAGCATGGGAAACAGAATGAAGAAAAGCACTGATTCAGAACTGATTGCGTCTCTGCAGAACCCCTTCGCCAGCGCGCCCGAGCGGGAGTTTGGCGTGCCGGGCCAGGTGGCTTCGCAACCCGGCCTGTATGAAAAGGCATTGAAGGCGGGCTGGGAGCTGCAGCAGCGTCCGCTGCGTGCCGCTGGCGTGCGCAACACACAGCGTCAGCACCAGAAAAAACGCATGACCATCTGGGAGCGTATCGAGTGTCTCGCTGATGACGCCCCCACGGTGCTTTACCAGAACTGGGGCCCGAATCTGGATGGCGCTTCATTGGTCACGGCGCTGATCAAGGTCAACGGGCGTGATGTCGCCATTTATGGCCACGATTTCACGGTGCGCGCAGGCTCCATGGATGCCACCAACGGCAAGAAGCTGGCGCGATTGTTTGAGCTGGCGGCGAAACGCAAAATTCCGCTGGTGGGCCTCAACGATTCGGCCGGTGCCTACATCCCTGCGGGTGTCGGCGGGCTCGATGGTTACGCAGATGCCTTTACTGCACTGCGCAAAATTTCGGGTGTTGTGCCCAGCATCATGTGCATGTTCGGTTTCAACGCTGGCGGTGGTTCGTATCTGCCGCGGCAGGGCAGTTTCCTGATTCAGCCCAATGACACCTTCTTCGGCCTCACGGGTCCCGGGGTGGTAAAGTCGGTGCTGGGCGAAGACGTGACGCCGGATGAACTGGGTGGTCCCGGTGTGCATAGCCAGAGTGGTGTGACTGATTTCGTGGTACCCGATGAAGTCGCCGCGTTGCGCAAGGTGCGCGAACTACTCAAGTACCTGCCGGACAACAACAGTGCCCTGGCACCGTACCAGGCGTCCTCTGACCCGGTCACGCGCAAGACCTGGGACATCGATATTCTGCTGAAGAAAGCGTTCAACTCACCCACGGGATACAACACTCCGGTGGATATCAGCATCCTGATTCAGCAGCTGTGCGACCATGGCGACTTCCTGGAAATTCAGGCGGAACGTGCACGCAATACCATTACCGCGCTGGGGCGTATGGGCGGCAATGTTGTCGGCTTTGTGGCGAACAATTCCGCGGTGGCGTCGGGTCAGATCGACATCGCCGCAGCTTACAAGAACGCGCGTTTTATCCGCTTCTGTAACCTGTACAACATCCCGATTATTTTCCTCGAGGACACCACGGGCTTCCTGCCCGGGCGCGAGCAGGAAGCCGGCGGTATTGTGCAGGCGGGTCGCGCGATGCTGGATGCCATCGTCGACCTGCGCACGCCGCGCTTCCTGGTGCTGGTGCGCAACGCCTTCGGCGGTGCCTACGCGTCCTACAACAATTACCCCACCGGGGCAGACTTCGTGGTGGCGCTGCCGACCACCCGCGTCGCGGTGATGGGGCCTGCCGGCGTAGAGTACGTCTACAAGGACGAACTGCGACGTATCCGCGGCAGTGTAGCGGGCAAAGTCGCCGCCGAGACCGACGCGCAAAAAGCGGCCGGTCTGTCGGATGAGGAAGCCCGCGCAGCAGCGCAGCAACTCGTGCAGGGTTGGGTAAAGTCGGAAGAGCAGGCACTCGCCCAGCGTTATGAGCAGGAGTTGATGAACCCGAATGAGGCGCTGAGCCTCGGCTCTATCTCGCAGATCGTCATGCCTTCAGACCTGCGCACGGTACTGGCCGAGCACATGGATTTCTGCCTGCGGCATTACACGCCTGAACCGCTTGCCTCCGTGCAGCGCGAATTTCACTGACCACGGCCACGGCCATCGCCTGATTGAGGAAATACCGCGTGTCCAATGAATTTTACTTGCGCAATCCCCTGATTCACCGCGACCGCCGCCTGGCGGAGCATCCCTCCGCCTGGGTGCGTCGCTTCGATTGTTCGGGCTTGCGGCCGCTGATTATCTGTCGCGGCCCCATTCGCAAAGAGGCGATGGATGTCTTCACCGAGATGGGTATCGAGCATTTCGGTATCCTGCTCTCGGAGAAAGACTCGATTGTCTACCGCAACGCCCAGGCGCCTGAACTGCGCTCGTTGACAGACCCTGATCGTGTCCACCGCGTGCCGGACTACACCGGGGCGAACAAGGAAGAACGCGACCAGCGCATTGCGCAAATCATCAGTATTGCCCACGACAACGGCTACAACGCCATTTTCGCCGGCTATGGCTTCATGGCGGAAGACCAGGCCATGGTGGCGGCTATGGAGCGTGCCGGCCTTAACTTTATCGGCCCCTGCTCGCGTACGGTGCACGATGCCGGCCTCAAGGACGAAGCCAAGCGTACGGCATTGAAGGCGGGTGTATCGGTTACTCCGGGTATCGACAACGGCACTGCGCTTACCCTGCTCAAGAAGCACCCTGACGTTGCCGCACTGAAAGCCCTGTGTGCCGCCAATGACCTTGCGGTCGATAACGAGCAGCTGGATAACCCGGATATCACCCTGGAAGACAAGGCGGATACCGTGCTGGCGGCTTCCTACGAGAAGGGTGTGGACCTCTACACAGTCGACGAACTGTGTGCAACGCTCACCGAGGCTGTGAAGCGGATGGCCGAGGATTACCCGAAGAACCGCGTGCGCCTGAAGGCAATCAGCGGCGGCGGCGGCAAGGGCCAGCGTATTCTCGGTATTGGCGAGGCAGATCGCACGCCGGAGCTGGTGCGGGAAATCCTCAACGAGGTGAAAACAACGGGGGTTGGCGACAACAAAAACGTTCTCGTTGAACTGAACATCGAAACCACCCGTCACCAGGAAATCCAGGTGATCGGCAATGGTGAATGGTGCATCACCCTGGGTGGCCGCGACTGTTCCTTGCAGATGCACGAGCAGAAGCTGCTCGAGGTATCCGTGACGATTGAGTCATTGCAGACTGCCCTGGCGCAGGCGGAGGCGTCTGGAAACAGCACGGAAGCGGCTGTGTTGCGCCAGGATCTCCTGACCCTCGAAGAAATGGAAGACGAGGCGGCGCGCTTTGGTGCGGCGGTCGGTCTGGATTCTGTTTCAACTTTCGAGTGTATTGTCGATCGTGACAAGCACTTCTTCATGGAAATGAACACCCGCATCCAGGTTGAACACCGGGTGACGGAGCTCTGCTATTCGCTGAAATTCACCAACCCGGACGATGAGCGCGACTTCTTTATTGTGCAGTCACTGGTGGAAGCCATGGTGCTGCTGGCAGCTCATGGTTCCGCCTTGCCGTGCCCGGAGCGCCTGTTGCGTCACAACGACTCGGTGGAAGCGCGGCTGAATGCGACCAACCAGGCGCTGCAGCCTTCCGCTGGCGGGGTTATCGAAGGCTGGAGCGATGCACTCGACGGTGAAATTCGCGACGATCAGGGTATCAGCCTGCACAATCCCGATACTGATGTCTTCATGAAGTACACCCTTGCGGGTGCTTACGACTCCAACATTGCCCTGCTGTTGACCGTGGGTGATACGCGTCTGGAAACCTACGAGCGCATGGCCGAGGTGATACGCCGCACCCGTATGCGCGGCAAGGACCTGGCGACCAACCTGGAGTTTCACTACGGGCTGGTCAACTGGTTCATAGGCCAGAATATCAACGCGCGGCCAACGACACGTTTCATCGTGCCTTACCTCACGGCAGTCGGTGAGTTGAAAGCCCAGGCGGACAAGCTTGATATCGAGTACGCGTGGCAGCAAATCAGTCGGGCGGCGCTCAACGAGCAGGGTGACGAGGCGGCAAAAGCACTCAAATCCAGCCTGGAGCTGAAGTCCACCCTGCTGTTGCGGCCTCTCGAGCGTTTGCTGGCAGAACCGCACATCCTGGCGGGATGGCTGAGCATCAACCGCGACTGTTATACCCTGATCGAAGGCAAAGTGAGCTGGAACGAAAACCCGGTCGAAATGCTCGCCGACACTTATCACTTCCTGAACATGGATTACAGCCCGGAGGCACCCGCTGCTACCGTGATCTGGGATCACGATCACGACCTGCTGCAGGACGCGCTCGATTTCTACACCGAGCTGTCGCAGCGGCTGGACGCCGGCGACTGGGTGCAGTTGCAGAGCGTACTGGCCGACTCCGCAGTACCTGACGGCTTCACGGCAGAGAGCTGGACGCAGGTGCGCGCGGCGCATGCGGGCTTCCAGTCCGGGGTGGATATCCTCGCGGTACTGCCCAGTATTGCCGAGACGACGGGTTTCTTTGACCTCACGGTCAACGAGGATCTCACCGTTCACATTCCCGAGCGCCTGCTTGACGGCGATCTGCAGCACCGCATGGCCAAGGTGCTGGTGCCGCCACCGGTGGCAAAGTCTGACGAAATTCTCGCCGAAAGCGGCGGTATGTTCTACGGGCGGGAATCCCCCCAACATGAGCTTTATGTGCAGGAGGGTGATCACTTTGAAGCCGGTGATCCGCTGTACATTGTTGAAGTGATGAAGATGTTCAACAAGGTCTACGCGCCCTTCGCCGGCACGGTGGACAAAGTGCTGCTCGATACCGACGGTGTGATCATCCACAAGGGGCAGACCCTGTTCAAGGTGACACCGGACGAAAAGATCGAGGAAGTGTCTCCCGAGACGGTTGCATTGCAGCGCCGGGAATCCACCGCACGTTTTCTGCAGCAAGTTATCTGAGGAGCTCCGAATGATTACCGCGCTGGATCATATTGCCATTGCCGTGCCGGACTTCGAGAAGGCCATCAAGCGTTTCATGGAAGACTTCGGGCTGCCCTTCGAGGGCACTGAGGACGTTGTGCCGGCGAAGACCTCCACGGCGTTCTTTCCCTTGCCGCCGACCAATATTGAACTGGTGCACCCGCTCAACGGGGAGGGGCCTATCGCCACCTACCTGGAGAAGCGTGGGGGCGGCCTGCATCACCTCTGCTTCCGCTCGGACAATATCGAGGAGGATGTGGCGCGCCTGAAAGCAAAAGGCTACCAGTTCCTCTCGGAGGCGCCGACACCCGGTGCGCACAACTCCCGCGTGATTTTCATTCACCCCAGGAGCTGTGACGGCGTACTCATTGAAATCAACCAGCCCGGCGACGAGCACTGAGCGGGCGAGCGGAGACAGCGATTATGAGCGACAAGATCTATAACCGGGATGAAGCCAACCCTGAAGCCTGGCGCGCAGAAGCGGAAAAAAGCCTGCGTGGCAAAGGGCTGGATACACTGACCTGGCAGACCCCGGAAGATATCGCGGTCAAACCACTGTACACCGCCGAGGATATCGAGGCGCTTGAGTACACGAACACCATGCCGGGCCTGTCGCCCTACATTCGTGGCCCTCAGGCCACCATGTATGCCGGTCGGCCCTGGACTATTCGTCAGTACGCGGGCTTCTCTACTGCTGAAGCCTCCAACGCGTTCTATCGCAAGGCACTGGCTGCGGGCGGGCAGGGCATCTCCGTCGCCTTCGACCTGGCCACTCACCGCGGCTACGATTCCGATCACCCGCGTGTGACGGGCGACGTGGGCAAAGCGGGCGTTGCGATCGACTCCGTGGAGGACATGAAGATCCTGTTCGACGGTATCCCGCTCGACCAGGTGTCGGTATCCATGACCATGAACGGGGCGGTACTACCCATTCTGGCGGGCTACATCGTGGCCGCAGAAGAGCAGGGCGTTAGCCAAAAAGAGCTCGCGGGCACCATCCAGAACGATATCCTGAAAGAGTTCATGGTGCGCAACACCTACATCTACCCGCCCGCACCGAGCATGAAGATCATCGGTGACATCATCGCGCACTGCTCGCGGAATATGCCGCGTTTCAACACCATCTCCATCTCCGGCTATCACATACAGGAAGCGGGTGCGAACGCCGCCCTGGAGCTGGCCTACACGCTGGCGGATGGCAAGGAATACATCCGCACGGCACTGGCGGCGGGTCTGAGCATCGACGAATTCGCGCCGCGGCTGTCCTTCTTCTGGGGCATCGGCATGAATTTCTACATGGAGATTGCCAAGCTGCGTGCGGCCCGCTTGTTATGGGCCCGGATTGTGGCGGAATTCGAACCGCAGAATCCCAAGAGCTCCATGCTGCGCACGCACAGCCAGACGTCCGGCTGGTCCTTGACGGAGCAGGATCCCTACAACAACGTGGTGCGCACCACCATTGAAGCCATGGCGGCGGTATTCGGTGGCACCCAGTCACTGCACACCAATGCACTGGATGAGGCGATTGCACTGCCCACGGAGTTCTCGGCGCGTATTGCCCGCAACACGCAGCTCATTATTCAGGAAGAAACCGGTATTACCAATGTGGTGGACCCCTGGGGCGGCTCCTACATGATGGAAAGCCTGACCCAGTCCATCGCGGACAAGGCCTGGGAACTGATCGAAGAAGTCGAGGCGGCCGGTGGTATGGCCAAGGCGATTGAAACCGGCATGCCCAAACTGCGCATCGAAGAGGCGGCCGCGCGCAAGCAGGCGCGCATCGACCGCGGTGAAGACGTGATTGTGGGTGTTAACAAGTACCGCACTGACGATGCCAGCGAGGTCGATGTACTGCAAATCGACAACGACGCCGTGCGCACATCCCAGCTGGCGCGCCTCGCCAGCGTGCGCGAGGGGCGCGACGAAGAAGCTGTGGAAGATATTCTCGAGCAGCTATACCAGGCGGCGGTAAGTGGTGAAGGCAACCTGCTGGAAATGGCCATCGAGGCGACACGCCGCCGCGCAACGGTAGGGGAGATCTCCTTTGCGCTGGAGCGCGAATACGGGCGTTTCAACGCCCAGGCGCAAACCGTATCCGGCGTCTACGGCTCCGCTTTCCAGCACGATGAAAACTGGCAGGGTATCAGTATGGATATCGATGCATTTGTAGAGAAATACGGTCGCCGGCCGCGCATGCTGGTGTGCAAGATGGGCCAGGATGGCCACGATCGCGGCGCCAAGGTGGTTGCCACAGCGTTTGCCGACGTTGGCTTTGATATCGACCTCTCGCCGATGTTTTCCACCCCGGAAGAAGTGGCGCGTCAGGCCATTGAAAACGATGTGCACGTGGTGGGCGCCTCTTCGCTGGCCGCCGGGCACAAGACCCTGGTGCCGGCATTGGTCGAAGAACTGCGCAAGCAGGGCGCCGACGATATCGTGGTGATTGCTGGCGGGGTGATACCGCGCCAGGACTACGACTTCCTCTATGAGGCGGGCGTGAAGTGCATTTTCGGCCCCGGTACGCCTATTCCACAGTGCGCGCGCGAAGTGCTGGATGCGGTCAACGAGGCACAGGGCAACGCCTGACGTCATGACAGCTGTCGACCTGGAAGCTCTGCAGGCGGGCAATCGCCGCGCCTTGGCCAGAGCCATCACGCTGGTGGAAAGCTCGCTTGCGGCGCACCGCGAGAGTGCCCAGACCCTGCTTGAAACACTGTTGCCGAAAACCGGTAACAGCATTCGGGTGGGTATCTCCGGTGTGCCGGGGGTGGGCAAATCCACCTTCATCGAAACGTTTGGCCTTTACCTCATCAGCCAGGGCAAGCGCGTAGCGGTGCTTGCGGTGGACCCCAGCTCGCCGCGCACCGGTGGTTCCATCCTCGGCGACAAAACCCGCATGGAGATGCTCTCGCGGCGCGAGGAGGCGTTTATCCGCCCATCGCCGGCCGCTGGGGCCTTGGGCGGCGTGGCACAGAAAACGCGCGAAACCATGCTGCTCTGTGAGGCGGCTGGTTACGACGTCATCCTGGTGGAGACGGTGGGCGTAGGCCAATCTGAATACCAGGTCGCCGGTATGGTCGACTTTTTCATGGTGTTGATGCTGCCTGGTGGCGGCGATGAGCTGCAGGGCATCAAGCGCGGTATCATGGAAATGGCGGATGCGCTGGTGATCAACAAGGCCGACGGCGACAGTGAGCTTCTGGCAAAGCAGACCGGCCAGCACTATAACGCCGCCATGCATCTGTTGCGCCAGACCACCTTCTGGACACCGCGGGTGATGACCTGCTCGGCGCTGAAGAACCGCAATATAGACGCGGTGTGGGGCATGCTGGTGGACTATTCGACCGAGGCCCGCAAGGCAAACGCTTTCAACGCCAAGCGCGCGCGACAGAACCGCGACTGGATGCGCTCGCTGCTGAACAATCTTCTCTTGCAGCGCTTGCAGCAGAACCCTCGCATACGCGCGCTGCTGCCGGAACTGGAACAGGCGGTGGAGGAGGGTACGACCACTCCTTACGCCGCGGCGCGCCAGCTGATCGACCTGCTCTGATCCCAGCTGCTACTATGCCTTTGTGATTCTCCGCTGAGTGTGCCCACATGCGCTTCCGGCCGCTGGAAAAACTGATCAATCTGCACGAAGGTTACCGGCGCGAATTTCGCATCGATGAGCTGGCGTTGCTGTTGGCGATGCAGGATGACGAGCTGTATCTGTTCGAGTCCCGCTGTCCGCACCGGGAGCATGCGCTCGATGTGGCGTCGATTTGCAATGGCGAAATCGAGTGTCCGCTTCACCGCTACCGCTTTCGGCTGACGGACGGCGCGCTGTTGCAGGCCTCTGAAGAACGCTGCCGCGCATTGAAAACCTGGCCACTGGTCTACGAGGGCAATGAAGTCGGGTGCATGCTTCCCGATTGACGCCGTTTTCACCACAGCCCCCGAGGAACCGCCATGCCCTTGCTAGTCAATCTGCTGTGCTTTATTGCTCTCTGTTACCTGTTGTACCGGCTGCGCAGCCGCGGCTGGCCCCTCTCGCGGCAGATTCTCGCCGGCCTGGTGGCCGGTGGACTCTACGGGCTGGCCCTGCAGTTCGCCTGGCCCGGGCACACCCAGCTGCTCACCGATACACTGCAGTGGACGGGCATTGTGGCGAGTGGCTATGTCAGCCTCCTGCGCATGATCATTATGCCGCTGGTGCTGGTGATGATGGTGGCCGCGGTGCTGAAGATGCGTGCGGTGGCGGACCTGGGCAAAATCGGTGGCGCCGTGGTCGGCCTGTTGATTGCAACCACGATGATAGCGGCGGTGGTGGGCATTCTGGTCACCAGTGCGTTTGGTTTGAGTGCCGACAGCATTACGCAGGGCGCGCGGGAGTTTGCTTCCGCTGAAGCACTTGCGCAGCGCTATGAGACGGTTGCCGGGCTGGGCCTGCCCGACATGCTGGTTCGCTTTGTGCCCGCCAACGTGTTCTACGACCTCACGGAGGCCCGCCCCACATCCATTATCGCGGTGGTGATATTCGGCATCCTGTTTGGTATTGCGGCGCTACAGGTTGCGCGTACAGACCCGGAGCGTGGCGCCCAGATAGAGGGCTTTGTCGATACCACCCGGTTGATCGTGATGCGTCTGGTGCATATCGTGATGGCGCTGACACCCTACGGAATTCTCGCGTTGATCGGCGGTGTCGTAGCGCGCTCTGATGCCGCGGATATCGTCAATCTGCTGGCCTTTATTGCGGCCTCTTATCTCGCCATTGGCATCATGTTCGCTATTCATGCGCTGCTGCTGGGTGTGCACGGGGTCGGCCTGCGTCACTACTTTCGGTCGGTCTGGCCGGTGCTCGCGTTTGCCTTTACCTCGCGCAGCTCTGCCGCCAGCATTCCGCTCAACGTGGAAACCCAGGTGGAGAAACTACGTGTAGCCACACCTATCGCCAATCTGTCGGCCACGCTTGGGGCGACCATCGGGCAGAACGGCTGCGCGGGAATTTACCCGGCGATGCTGGCGGTGATGATCGCACCCTCCATGGGCATAGACCCGCTGGCCTGG
>TARA_R110001599_G_scaffold22776_1_pt1 | contig 11440 bp, 24 predicted proteins | sample TARA_R110001599 | Tara Oceans TARA_R110001599 (sample SAMEA4398360) | marine metagenome | biome: Polar Biome; feature: [MES] marine water layer (ENVO:01000295) within the mesopelagic zone...; material: water (ENVO:00002006), including particulate matter (ENVO:01000060) such as...... | reverse complement strand
TTTTTTTCCTCTACTGGTGCCTTAAATGTCTTATTAAACACATAAACCCTATATTCATTATCCAACATCTCCTCCCTTAACTCTCTTTCTTCCATAAAACCTATAATTTTTAATAAAACTACTTATTTATAAGTATATAACATTTTTTTGTGAAAAAAACAAAAAAAGTAGAAAAAAGTTAAGTTTTAAGTAAAATGAGTAAAATACCACCAAAAAAGGGTAAAAAAGGGGTTAAAACCACTAAAATCAGTGGTAAAAATAGTAAATTATACTATGAAATACGTAAAATCACCAAAAAATACCCTAAAATCAAACAAAAAATCAAAAAAATCAAAGATTTAGAGAAAAGATTGTATTATGCGATGGTTTGGTACCATACTGAGCAACAACCTTTGTATGTTTTAGAGAATCACGACAAAAGAGGATGGAAAGAATACCATTTAGACCATATTTACCCAATTTCTAAGGCTTACTATCAAAATATACCACCAGAAAAGGTAGGAAACATCAAAAATCTAAGGTTTATTCACCATAAAGAGAATATGATTAAGGGAAATACTGTAAATGAAGATGCAAAAAACGCTTTAAGACGTATAAATAGGTTAAAATAGGGTTAATAATTACCTTCAGGATTATCAATAAACCCATTTCTATCAATGAAAAGGGCATCAAAACTATGATTTAATCTTATTCTGTCCCATGTTTTGCTATGATATGCCGTTCCAGGAAATATAAATGAGTCTAATTCATCACTATACCAATTTACATAATCACCATAATAGTCATAAACACTATTCATATCCCAATCTAAAGATGTCATAGGGTAATGCCAATAAGTATCGAATTGTCTTTTCTCAAAATCTATATCATCACTATTTTCAGATACCCAATCAGGGTATAACATTCTTTCTTCTACCTCATCTTTTATATGATAATCCCATAAATCTTGTTTATTTATAAACATCTTTTGAGAACCTCTATCATCATATAGAGATTGTAGTTGCCATAAGTATTTTATTATTCTTTCAGGTAATCTAGGTCTTACTTCATCTAAGTAATCACCTAAACTATTCGATTTAATTGTATTGATAATATCAATTTGTTTATCACTACCAGAATAATATAAGAGATATTCAACAACAGCTCTAACAATATCTATGTCCTTTAAGGATTCAGATAAAGAAGAGTTTGACATAATGGTTGGTAATTGATGACCAAAATAATCATACTCACCAATATTTGCAACCATTCCTTTTACAAACTCGTCATAATCATTAGGGTAACTATCTTGTCCAGCATGATGGATTTTATTATGTTCGACAATTTCATCATGTCTTTCTTTAAGTAGATACCCACCAATCCTTACTAATTTTCTATTCCTTTCTATTGACATACTACATATAAATATACTTTAGATAAATAAAGTATGTGTCTCTGCAATAACCTGTTGTATTTGTATTTCGTATTGTGCAACTCTTTCTTTTTGATCAGTATTTAATTCCATACCTGCTGCTTCTGATTTAATATCTGCAATCCTTTCAGTCAACCTATCGTGTCTCACTAATAGTTGATTATACCTTTCTGCTTTTTCACTGTTTTCCATAAAACTTTTTTTTAATTTTTTCTTCCTGTTATTTCAATTACCTCATAAAACCAACCACTATCTGTGTTAGCATTCATCACATCTACCATTTTTTGTGCAATGTTCTTATATGGTAATTCTAATATTTCGCTATGATTATCTGTCATTAAAACATGAACCCTTTTACCTTCTAGGTTTATCATAACTTTTTTAATCACATATATATTTTTATTATTCATTCTAAAACATTTTTTTATCTTATTACTAAATACAATTAAGTATAGGTAAAAAAAGTGGGAATGTAATCACTCCCACTATATTATTTTTAGTTTAAGTTATCTAATCTACCTAATCTGTCAATAATGTTTTCTTCTTCATCACGAAGTTCAAACGCTAATTTTTCAGCTTTTGTAGAAATAGGTAATAATATATCAAATAATTTATCATTTAATTCTTGACTAGGTATTTCCATACCAGCACCAGTTAAACCACCCGGCATTTCAGGATGAGCAAAACCACTAGTAAATGAAGATAAAGATTTTAACCTATCTCTTCCTTTCTCAACAGACATTCTTAAAGATGATACAGCAGCACTCAATTCTCTATTACCCATGATTTCTTTTCTAATCTTTCTTAGATTATCTTCGATAATATCTAAAACATTACCAATGTCAACCATAGTCTTCATCCTTTTATGTTTAGAAATGTTTTTCTTTAATGATTCTATATTATTAGATAATAACTCAATAATATTATCAATAATCTTTTTTAATCCCCCTACTACAGAACCACCATGTTGTGCCATTTGGATACCATCATCGTAACCACCTTGTTCATTTAAGACTCTTTTTATTATATTTACTAAATCACTTTCTGTGATTCTTATGATTTTCTTTGCCATAATTATCTTTTCTAATAAATATGTTATTAAACAAAAAAGGGATGTGTAGCAGCGAACTCACATCCCTCACTAGTCGTAACTAGTAACGGCCCTAATGTGAACTTCACTGAGAGGTTCACCCGTTGTCTTTAGATTGCTCTATTAATTGTTTCTACTAATACTTTTTTCTGTGTTAGTCCTGTTTGTCTCCAAACCTCTTTACCTTCCTTAAATAATATTAGTGTTGGTACACTTCTAACTCCGTATTGGCTAGCAGTCTCCATATTCTTTTCAATATCTATTTTCAATACTTTTGCACTATCACCAACTTCTGTTGATACACCTTCTAAGATTGGTGTTAACATTTGACATGGCCCACACCACGTTGCATAAAAATCTACAAGTGTAGGTTTCTCCGAATTAATGATTTCATTAAAATCTGACATAATTTTTTTTCTTTAATAAATTGTTATGGAATAAGTATAGTGTATTTTTTGGTTAAGACAATACTTCCCACTTATCTTCACCTACGATTAGGTTTAAGTTACTTCCATTGCCCCACTTAACATTCATTAAAAAACCATAAGCGTCATTAGAATACCCTAAGACTGTTCCTTCTGAACCCTTAACTAAATTACTATATGGGTCATCCATATGTATTAATCTAATTCTTTGTTCTGGTTTGGGTAGATTAAGTACTTCAGAAATAAAAAAATCTTTAAGTTGTTTAATATCTTCTATACTATTTATACCATAAAGTTTAGCAACATTCTCAATACCACTATTGATTTTACCCCATCTATGTCCACCTGTCTGAAAGTCAAAATCCCTCCAACCATAATTTTTATCAGATAGTACTTGTTTTATTATTATCTCAAAATATTTTTCTTTCTTACTATTCATTATCAAACCTATTTATTATTTTTTCTGCTAAAGTTGTAAATAAATATTGTCTTTCTTTATATATACCAATTTCTTCTTCAACAAATGGACTAAACTTATTATATACATTATGGTAAGCAATAGTATTTCTTATGAAATTGTTTATATGAAACTTTCCAAAAGGAGTGATTATATATTTCCTTTCCATTTCCATCTTACTTAATAAATCATCTGCAACCTTGTTAAGATAATCCTCAGCGAATTTAGTGTATTTATCTACCAATAATTTATGAAATCTATTTCTTACATCAGATACTTCACCACCATCTCTTAATCCATAATTGTCAAGCATATTTTCCATATAACCTGTATTTGTTCCTCTCAACCTAATACCATCTTTGATATCAATCATCGCAATAGGTTTATCTGACCTATCATATGGGTTAAGTTTAACATATGGGGGAAATGGTAATCTTATAGTCCTATTTTCTTCATCTACCTTTGTAGTGGCTAACAAATCATTAACTATATAATCATAATATCTCTCTAATTTTTCTTTCATATCTATTATAAATACTTTATAAATTGACTTTTTATCATTTAATATCTATTATTCAAATATAATCAAAAAAAAATAAATTATTATGCCAAACAGTAAAAAAAGAGGTGGTGCAAAAGCCCACAAGAAAAGAGTACAAAAAAGGAATGGTACAATCAATTCAGATATGAATAGATTAAGAAATGCATTCCAAAAAGAGATGTCTGAAGAAATCAAAAAGATGGAAGAGCAAAAAACTGAGATTGTCGAGGTTGAGGATACTGATACAGAAGCACAAACTGCTTAGTATGTTTTGGGTTTAAGAGGTGGGTCAATCAAAAACTTTTGGTTGATCCAGTCTCTTAATTCATTTTCTACGAAATATTCAGGAACTTCTTCACTTTCATTTTTACTGTCAGCTAATTCTGCGATATATCTGGAGAACTTAATTTTATGTCTCTCATCCATTAGTTCTAGTAATCCATCACTTACAAAAAATATTTTACTTAAAGGGTCAGTAATAGGTAATTCACCTTCGGCGTAATTTAATATATTCATAACTGCTCTACCCCAAAAAGATTTATATCCTTTAGTTGTTTCAAGTGCTGGTTTGATAATCTTATTTACTGCTCTTAATCCAGAACCAATAAAAGCACCAATTGCAATTTGTGGTATAAACCATGGTAATAATCTAATCAATGATTTATAAACACCACTACCAACATCGGTTCCAATTTTTCTTGTTTTGGCAGCTTTAATAAGTCTAGCTAACTGTCCAAAGGTAATTTTACCTTGTGCGTTACAAAACTTTTCTCTCTCACATACATTATTGATTACAATACTGGAAGGTGCAACAATTCCTTTTTCAGGTGATGTTTTAACTATATTTTCAGTTTCTTCTTCAGCATCCTTTTCCATACGAGAAATCATTTCTCTATTTACTGCACCACCATAACCACTGAAATCTTCTATATACAACTTAAACTCCTCCCATATAAGTTTAACTTCTTTTTCTGAACTACCATACTTTTCATTTAGATGATTACTAAATGTTTTAGGTATTTCTGTTAAACTAGATAATTTTGTTTTATTTTCAAACAAGTAAAAATGAGGGTGTTCATAAGAAGCACCCTCTTTAATATCAGTTAAGATAAAGTCTAAATAGTTTTCTAAACTTTTACTTTTTCTTTTTCTTCTTTTTTCCATTAGATACTTCAAGAACTTCTAATTCAAATATTAAGTCTTTACCAGCTAAAGGATGATTAGCGTCTAAAACGACAGTTTCTTCTTTAATTTCTTTAACTGTTACAACCATAGTCCCTACTTCACCATTTGCTTGTAGTGCCATCCCTACTTGTATTTCTTCAGGTAATATAGATTTTTCTACTTCTTGAGTTCTTCCCTCAATAAGTTGTCCGTATGCATCTTCAGGAGTAATTTCGATTGTTTTCTTTTCTCCTTCTTTCATACCCATCAATCCTTCTTCAAAACCTTTTATCAACCCACTCTGACCTACTACAACCTCTAATGGATCTTTTTCCACTGAAGTATCAAAAACTTTTCCGTTTGCCAATTTACCTGTGTAATGTACTTTTACTTTACTACCTTTCTTAATCATTTTACTTATTTTTTTTTTAATTTATTATTTTTAGTAATATCTGACATCCTACGTCAGCTCTTTTAGATGATAATACATCTCTTACAAATTTATTATATCTGTTCGGTGGTAATTCATAATTCTCACAAATATGTCTCCCAAAAGAGTTGCCATCGTTATTGTAATTAAAATCATTCTCACTAACCCATATCCTATATTCATTAAAAAGGATATCTCTATCTAATAATACCATAATAATATCTTTCTATATAAAATAAATATACTAAAGATAATAAAAACAATAGAATTACCCATTTTCAATCTGATTAAATAATATATCTCTATATCTATCCCAGACTTTAGTGGTTACCTCTTTATTATAGATTCCATAATTGTTCTTTATATAAATTATAAAGTTATCAGGAAACGAAGGGTAGTAGAATATTAGCTTAGAAAAATCAAAAGATAATAAAAAGGTATGGATAAAAAAGGGACAATTTATTTCTTCCCTATCACGATCAATTATTGTAGTCCTAACTAATTCACCCACAATAAAATCTATGTATTCATCTTGTCTACCCATAATAATAAATATTCAATAAAAAAAGGGACCTAATATTTAATTAGAACCCTTTAGTTAGTGGAGGATACCGGAGTCGAACCGGTGACCTCTTGCGTGCAAGGCAAGCGCTCTAGCCATCTGAGCTAATCCCCCTCCTTTGCTTGAGTGAAAACTTACTCAGCCTTTTTCTTATCCATAATTGACCATATACCACCGACAACTGCGATTAAACTACCTGACATTTCTGCCCATTCTGTAGCATCAATTGTTCCTTTCATAATCAACATACCACCAACAAATGTTAAAGCATGTCTTACGATTCCTAATAATTGTTTCTTATCCATAATTTTTAATTTTATTATTTGTTATTATTATTTTGTAAATATCTTATATTAAGATCTTAGATTTATATCAAACTCCAATTGTGATAATTTAATCAAAGGTACATTATGAATTATAATGTCTTCAATAATCTCTTTAACTTCATACCCAACTTCCCAAGAAACATCTGACTGCCCCATATCATCTAAACTACCATTTAATACTTCTACCACATCATAAGTATCAAAAGTTTCTATTCCTAATTCATCTGCAGTAAGTAAATCCACATTACCATCATATACTTCAATATCTACATAGATTACAACAGTATTATTTTGATAGGTGTCTCCTTCATCTTTTTGATTACCTCTGTAATCAAAATCAAATTGAACATTTTCATATGAACCAGTACTTACATCAAGATAATCATTTGAGTTAAATCTTTCTTTTGACTTCATAAAGTCAATAACTTGTTTTAATGCTTCGTTATTGAAGAATCTTATTTGTTCATCTGTTAAACCTAATGTCTTCCATGTTTGACCACTCTTTGCCAATTCAGACATAACCTCAATATATTTTTCTTTTTTTGTTTTTACTCTATCTTCATCTTCTTTAATAACATCACCCAATAATAAAACATTATTACCAACTGAGATGTTATTTTCATCACAATAACCATCTTTTACCTCCAAGTTCATCGCAAATGAGTTTGCTGGGACTATATTCTTTTGTTCTGGTTGAGCTTTTATGATTTCTACTATCTGACCCCCATTTATGAAAATCATTTCAATAGGGAAGTCCATATCAACCATATGATAGGCACTATCTTTATCTGAATTAAATAATACACCACAATTATCTTCTATACCATCTCTGTATAAAAGTCCTTGTTTCTTTTCTTCTGGTGTTTGTGCTAGTTCACAATCTACATCAACATTCTTTCCTTCATTGTTGATAATTGAAATTGTTTTCCTATTTGGAAATGGGTAGTCAATTGCATTTTCATTTAATACCCTTTTAACAATTCTAGTTAAATCACTTTCTGTTATTCTAATTACCTTCTTCATATCTTATCTTTCATCTTCTATATATCCATCACTATTTTCAAAATAGTTTCTAACACCATCGGCATCATATCCCCATATTAACCAAGTACCATCTTTATTTTCATAATAGATTTCTTTACCTGATTTATCTTTTAAGATATTCATAGTAGGGTCTGACCATCCACCCATATGAGATTTGGCGTTATCTTCCCACTCAACATATTGATTAAATACTTTTGTCATTATAGGTACAAACTCTGATTCAGTTACACCATACATTTCTACCATATTATGAAAATATGGGGGTTTAATATCATTTGCAATATAATCTATATATTTTTGATATTTCTTATTCATATTTTCTTCTTTTATCTACAATATTACCATCAGAATCTTCAAAATAGATTTCATTGTTATAGTCATCATATTCTCTTTTATACCAATAACCACTATTCACTTCATGATAGATTTTATTGCTATTAGCATCATATTCACTTCTATACCAATAACCACTATCCTCCCCATAATAAGTCTGATTTTCGTTACTATCATATTCTTTTTTTACCCAAGAACCATCACTATATCCATAGTAAGTTGATCTACCTTTTTCATCATATTTTGTTTTAGACCATTTACCATCACTATCTTCTTGATAGATTTTATTATCATTAGAGTCATATTTTCTTTCAATCCAATAATCACTACTCTCTTCATAATAAATTACATTAGAGTTACCATCATAAACATGATAATTTCTAACAACCACAGGTTGTTTATATACTCTACTTAATATCAAAGGATATTCATCTGGTCTTAAACCATACATTTCTCTCATATTATGGATATATGGTGGTTTTATATCATTTGCGATATAATCTATATACTTTTCGTATTTCTTATTCATATTCTTCATAATTTCCAGCACTATCACTATAAGATATTACCTTACCATTGGTACCAAACTCTCTTCTTTCCCAATAACCAGTATTATCTTCAAAATAAATATCATTCCCATCACTATCATACTCAAACCTTTCTGTTTTCCCTATGCTATTATGATAAAACAATACCCTATTCTTACCACCAATCTTTTGTCTATTAAACTCTTCCCAGAACCTAGGTGATTCGTAATAAAGCAAATCAGCACTAGTATTATAAACACTTACTTCTCTATCTATAGTGGTATGTATCAAAACTTTATGATTAAATACTTTGGATAATACTGTTTTATATTCATCTTCTGATAAACCATATATTTCTCTCATATTATAAATATAAGGAGGTTTAATATCATCAACAATATAGTCAATATATCTTTGGTATTTCTTGTTCATAACTTATCTTCTGTCTTCTATAACGCCACGACTATTTTCATAATAATTTAGTTTCCCTTGTTCACTATACTCATATTTTGCCCAAGTACCATTACTCATTTCACGATAGGTTAAATAACCATTGGCATCATATTCATGTTTTTCCCATTGACCTAAACTATCTTCCGTATAGATTAAATCATTTAATTCATTAAACTTTCTTTTTTCCCAGTAACCTTCATCATCGCTATTTTCAAGACCTTCATAATAAATCATATTTCCTTGTTTATCATATGTTCCAGCCCCTCCCATATACTGTACAGGTCGGTTGAATACCTTACTTAATACCAATTTGTATTCTTCTTTTTTTAATCCATAAGCATCTCTCATATTTTCATAATATGGAGCTTCTATATCATCAACAATATAATCTATATATTTTTGGTATTTCTCATTCATAACTTATCTTCTGTCTATTATATCCCCATAACTATTTTCATAGTATATTCTATCACCATTATCATTCCACTCATACTTTACCCAATAACCACTAACATCTTCAGTATAAGTTACATTACCATTGGCATCATATTCAAAGATTTCCCAATAACCACTACTATCTTCATGATAGATTATTTTATTATTGATATTATATGTACTAATACCTTCAATAGTAACAGGTTGGTTGAATAGTTTACTTAAAACCAATGGATATTCTTTTTCTGATAACCCATACATATCTCTCATATTCTCATAATAAGGTGGTTGTAAATCATCAACAATATAATTTATATATCTTTCGTACTTTGCATTCATATCTTATAAATATACTCAATTATTTTTAAGTATCCATATAAAAGGGGGCTGGGGGATTTGATAATCCTTTCCGAAGGGAAGGGGCGGTTATCTTTTTTTTCTAGTTGTCGGCAATGTATCTATCACCTCAAAAACTTTATACGCATATCTCTCAATAATCATATAAGCTTCATGAGAAAATACTTTAACACCATATAAATCTTCAATATAATGATTAAGATAATAACTAAAGTCTGTTTCATCATCAATTATTTCTTCAGGATTTCTTGCTTCCATATCCAAAGACTTAAATACAATGTAATCTACATCCACATAATATCTATTAAGTTCCATTTCTTTTGTTTCAGGATTTTCCACCCATTTACCAACAGGTTTTTCATATATCTCAACAGAAGATGACTTAATTAATTCATCAACAATAAAATTTACATATCTTTCGTACTTTGCATTCATACCTTATAAATATAACTAATATCAAAAAGGGGGCTGGGGGTTTTCTAATTCCGTCCGAAGGGCGGTGGCGGTTGCCATTATATTCTTTACAAATTACTTATCAAATACCCAATGATTTTCAATATTCATTAAAAAATCTTTATTGTCTTTATACCTCTCATACAATAAACTCCTAAACTTATCAAATAAAATCTTTAGATGTTCTTTTTTTGTGTAACCATAAGCATCCTCCAACAATTTAACAAAACCATAGGGACAATAATAATACATTATAGGATATTCATAATAAAACAAATGAATTGCATATTCCCCGAAGGGTGTAATCAAACACATCTGATGTTTCTCAATATAATTACAGTCCGATAAAATGTCTTCAATAATATAATCAAAATATCTCCTAACTCTTTCGGGGAGATTATCATAATCAATTACACTATTTTTTATCCGATTATTCATATGGAGAAAAATTATATGTGTTTAATATTCAACTTTATATCGTGCCAATATCTTTCGTCAATGTATTGTTTTAGAAGTGGTAACTTTCCGTATACGTCTTTCATAAAGGTATTAAAAATCTCTTTACCAAAATCCTTATCATCAATTCCCCAATGATTAGACATATAAGTAACCATTATCTGAGGATAGGTGTCATAAAAAGCACTACCTTTAGAAATATACCTTTCCACATACTTTAGTGTGAAAGAGAATGTAATTTCTCCTCCATCCCATCCTTTAATTCCATCGACATTAAAACAACCACTACTATTATCAAATACAGTTTGTTCCAATATTTGTTTAACAATGTAATCTCTGTATTTATCTTTCTTACTGTTCATAACACTCTAAAGATAAATATTTGTAATTCTCATTAAGCCACACAGCAAATGGAAAATCATAGTCACCCCCAATAGATGGATTTTTTCTTGCGTAGGAGGAAACCTCTTTATATAATTTACTAAACAAAGTTTCAGTAATTTCCATTTGTTCCTCATCAGATAAAAATCCATAATAGTTACGGGTAAAATAATGATTCCATGTAAAGATATTATAATATCCTTCACAATGCTTTATAATATACCCATCCACAAAATGAGACAAAAACTCAAATGGTGTGTTTAACCCTATATGGTTATTCCACTTAAAGTATTGTTCAGTAATACGTATATAAAATTCTTCATATACAAACTCCATATATTTTTCTTTCTTATTCATAACACTATAATCTTTCTTTGGTGTCTCCACTAATAGTTGGGGTATCTTCAATATCCTCAGTTGAAGTAGTATTTTCTATAGACTCTTCTAATATAGATTCAGCGTATTCCTCAGCATACATCTTTACCATCTTTTTAATCCTATCTAATTGTCTTCTATAACTGCCGTCTTTTTCTTTACTCATAAACGTGGTTTCATAAATTGTTTTAGAGATTAACTCCAATATGTTTTCACTATG
>TARA_R110001599_G_scaffold255374_1_pt1 | contig 11450 bp, 17 predicted proteins | sample TARA_R110001599 | Tara Oceans TARA_R110001599 (sample SAMEA4398360) | marine metagenome | biome: Polar Biome; feature: [MES] marine water layer (ENVO:01000295) within the mesopelagic zone...; material: water (ENVO:00002006), including particulate matter (ENVO:01000060) such... | reverse complement strand
AACGGTAGTAATAGGTGGTAAAGGTGGTTACCCAAAAGTAGAGGTTAAGTTAGGTGAAAAGGTTATAGATGTTGATGACAATGTTTGGACAATAGAAGATATTACACCCACTGATGACACTTGGGTTTGGGGTAAAGATATGAAAAGACCTTGGTTGGGACCTAAAAACGATGAAGATAATAAAAACTTACACAACCCTATGTGGTTAAGAAAATACGATGAAAATATAAATGAATCAGATGATTTTGAATGGGCTAGAGATACAATACCTGTTGAACTAGAAGACCCTAAAGATTGGGTTGGTAGGTCCTTTGGTTATGGTCCAGAAATAATAGATGAAATGTCTGATGTGGAAATAGAAATGGGTGACGATGAGGAATATTATACCATAGATGGTATTGATGTAAATGGTAATTTACCTTTGACGAGGTACCACCCTAATAGGGCACCTAATAGTGAGAGTACCACTTCAGTTAATTTTTTAAGAGATTATATTAGTAACGGTAGATGGGTATGGGTTTAAGAGATAAAATAAAAGAAACTATAGAAGAGTTTGATTGGATTAATGATATTGATTCTGAGGTAGGAGAAGAAACTATTGATGTTTTATACAACATACCATTTTATTGGTATAGCCCCTTGAGTCCAAATAAATGGGTTTCTTTTCAAGGAATGCCTAAAATATTTTGGTTAGAGGGTGTAATTGACTCACAAGAAGTTAAGGTTTGTACACACAAACATAGTAAACAAGATTTCTACGCTAAAGATTGTAACCAATTCTTTAAATCAACAGTAGTTAAAAAATTTGACAGAGGTGTATTTGTTTTACAACCACAACTAACCAATATCAATGAGTCTAAAAATGATTTTAATTGGATAGAGGACACAAACCCAAAAGAGTTGGAAAGTCCTTATGATTTTATCTTAGAATACTTCACCAAAAACACTAATAACACATATAAAGGTTATGAATACGGTTTAGATAATTTTTCGGGTTCTGTCGAGTGGGTCCCTACCAAGGAGGGGATGTTAGATTTTTATATTTACGCCACACCTTTTTGGGTGGATGGAGATAATTTACCTATTGATGTTGTAGATGCGGATGGCAATCATGAATCGTTAGTTGAGATAGAGATGCCAAAATTTAAATATGAGATGGAATTGGTTGATTGGTTGGAAAACGAATACCCTAAAATAGTCTATAAACAAATAGAAAATTTTTCATCAGAAGTATTAACCGAAGAAATGGGTAGGGTTTGTTACAAACCAAGAGGTTATAAAAATTTAGAAGAATTTAAAAAGGTTATTAAAAAATCTGCTAAAAAATATAAATCACCCATTGAATGGAAACGAGGGGATAAAAACATATATGAGAAAGCGGTTAGTCATTATAAAAATAAGTGTAAAGAAGAGGGTTCTGTTGAATTTATAGAATCAATAACTTCACATTTTATATCTGGTAATATAATACACACCAAAGATGACTTAGAAAAAATAGCTTTGAGTTTTAAACGTAAAGGTCAATGGAGAGAAGAATCAAAAACTAAAGATAGTAAATATTTTGGTACATATAGACAAGCATATACTAGGAATGGACAGTTAGAAAAAGATGGGGTGTATGGTTGGTTTGAAAGTATAACTAAACACATGCCAAATATAGTTTATGATGAAAAACATGTTTATGAAATTTATCTATATAATAAAAAAACAAAGAAAAATGTGGCTGTTTATGTTGGTTTGACTTGTGATTTAGAGTCTAGGATAAAAGAACATGAGACTGGTGAGGGTAGATATTGTAAGAGAGAATCTAAGTCATCCGTAAATGATTATTTAAACGAAAACCCTAGTTTAGAAATGAGAGTTGTTAAAAAAACTAAACTACCAGTAGAAAAGGAGAAAGCCCAATCTATGGAGGATAAATTAATAAAAAAACATGATTCACAGGGTGTTTTAGAAGTTTTAAATAAAGGTGCTACAGGTGTTGGGACAGGTTCATTAGGTCCATCAAATAAAGGTAGGATATACCTATCTCAAATAGAGGGTATACTAAAAAATAATGAATTCAATAGTAGGGTTGAGGCTAAAGAGTACTTGGATAAATATTTTAGTGATAAATACGGTGAAAAAAATATTTTTAAAAATATCATAAGGTCCAATAAAAATAGAGCTTTAGGAGGTAAAACCAGCCTTTTATATCAAAAGTATTTGGAATTGTGGAATGAATACCTTGAAAACCTACCATCAAAATATTTAGACTACGCTGACATAGAAAAGGTAAAAGATATTACTAAAGATTTTGAGTATTGGGATGATGTTGTAGAATACGATGATGGTCTTTTATATAACGCTTTAAAGGCTAGATACCAAAGAAATAAAGAGGGTTGGGGAGAACTACATTCTAAATTAAGAGCTCTAGGAACAAAAGAAGAGGAAAGAGTGGGTAACATTAAAAGAGTCGTTAAAACATTAATAAACCAAGAAGACCCAAACAATAGGTTGTCAGATACAGATTTAGCTCAAAAAATAAAAGAATTAGGCCTTGGAGATTATAGTCGTAGGGTTCTTTATAATTATAGAGATAGGATGGGTATACCTAAAATGAGTGATAGGGGTAATTAAAGTTTGACAAATTAATTTATTGTACTTATAATTGAATTATGAGTGAAAATAATAATTCTGGAGGTTACAGTATAGGTGTAACAATATTCATTGTATTTTTAATATTAAAACTATGTAAAATCGGACAAGTAGCTGATTGGTCGTGGTGGTGGGTAACAGCACCTTTATGGATTCCATTTTGTTTAGCAATCACTATTTTAATAATCGGCTTCATGGTAGGCCTCTTAAATGATAAATAAAAATGGAAAATTTAGAAAAATACTACCCAATCTTATTAGCTTTTATTAGCTTTTTATTTTCAGTAACGTTATGGTTTTTAGGGTACAAAGATGAAGGAATGTTTGTTGGTATATGGGTACCATCGATATTGGCATGTGCTTGTTTTTTCAACACATTAAAAAAATAAGTTATGGATATATTAATATTTTGTATCGGTTTTGTAATTTTTGTTACTTATATGTTTTTCTTGTTAAGGATGATTAATAAAGCACATAAACAACAAGAAAAAGCACAAGGTAAATATAACTATAAAAAACAAATTCGTGTCACCAAAAACCATGAAGTGATGAGTGAGGTGGAGAAGGAGAAAGGGATGGTGATAGAGGAGAAGGTGATAAGGCGAGCTAAGGGAAAGAGTTTGTGGAGGACGATTGAGAAAAGAGAAATAAAAGAAGAGCCATGGGATTCTTAATATTCATAGTTGGTTTTGTAATTTTTTCTACATACGTTTTTTTCTTTATGTTTAGTACTAAGAAAGAAATTGATAGTATACCCACTTTAAAAGATGATATGATTGATTATGATGGACACGGTAATTGGGGAAGATTCCCACCTATTAAAAATGAAAAAGAAAGAAAAAAAAGAAGAAAAGTTAAAGTATAGTTTTAAAACTTTAGAACACTATCCAGCTAAGGAACACTGTCATTATAGTGGATTACCTTCACCTAGTGCTTATGAGACAAAGGAAGAAGGTGAAGATAATAAAGATGAACAATAAATTAACTAAGGAAGATATTGATAGAATCATTGGGATGGCTTGGGAAGACCGAACACCATTCGATGTTATAGAATCACAATTTAACTTAAATGAATCTGAAGTTATTAAATTAATGCGAAAAGAACTGAAAGATTCTTCTTTCATTCGTTGGAGAAAAAGAGTTACTGGTCGTAAAACCAAACACTCTAAGTTGGTAGACCACAAAGATTTTAAATTTAAAAGTAAGTCACAAAAAACAATATCCCAAAATAAAAAACCTAAATCTAAATAATCAATCAAACAAGTTGGTTTTGTAGTTATAAACTAAATCACTATTACCGTCTTTCCATAAGTTTTCTATTAGTAAATCATAGGATTCTATTAACTCTTCATTATCTGTCCTATACTTTTCTAAGACCAATTTATTTCTACTGTTATAAGACTCAATATTTTTATCATGGTTTTCTAAAAGATGACCCAACACTTTAGCCCCTTCTTTTATGTTAGAACCTTCATAGTAATAACCTAAATCTTCACACATATAAGCGTTGTGTAAGACAGGGTAACCAAGGTAAGTTGCGTCTAAATATAGATAATTAAGTGGGTTTAATAGTTGATGACAAACTAGAACATCTAAAAATTGTGTTAAGACATAAGCTGTTTGGTATCTAGATTCGGCTGATATCTTCTTATCTTTATATAAATCAAAAGTTTTTATGTGTGACATAAAAAGTTTATCATCCTTTACCTTCTCAGAATTAGTAATTCTGAGTTTTTCTATATATTCTTTACCTATATCTGAACGGTAACACTCCTCAACAACCATAGTCGGTAGTAAACAAAATTTAACTATATTTAAATTAGGTTCCATTATACCTATAATTTTTTTCTTTTTCTTCGAATCATACTCCCAATCCTTTTTATGATGACCAGACTCAAAACCCCTTTGAACACTTTTTCTAGCTTCTTCTAAAAACTTAGGGCTCCATATGAAAGGTACTTTTAATGATTTTGTTCTATATAGTGTACTGTAATAATCTTTATTAACTTCATCTTGTTGTGGCACATACCATAGTTCATCGAACTCTGAAAAATATTCATTATTAGTACCACCTTTAAACAAGATACTTTCCATAGTTAAAACATAATCATTACCACATTTGTATGACACTAATTTTTTATTTTTATTCTCTTTAAATTTTTTTAAATCTTTATTATGTAACTGACCACCCATACATATTATTAAATCCATATCCATCATATTATCTTTGTAGAAAAAAATATCAACACCATCCAAATACTTGGGTTTTTTTGTGAAATCTACATCAAATATATTCAATATACAAACCTCATAATTTTTTTTAGACCTCTTCAATATATCTATTAACATCAAGACGTTTTGTTTAATTCCATTGGTCCATATGGATTCATCGTTGGTCTTCAAACCTAAAGTAATTCCTATTTTCATATCTTTACGTATAAATAACTTTTTATTTCTCTACCAGCCATCCATGAATATACTATTTCTGGCCTTGAAACTAATTCAAAACCATGTTTTTCATATTCTTTAAATTGAAATGTAGACACTAAATGTGTACCTTTTTTTATTTTACTAGAAACCTCAGACAAGATTCCACCCTTTGTTTCTTCTTTCAACACACATATAAATATATTATTGTTTTATTAATAACCTATTGACCACATAAAAAAATATACTTATTATTAAATAAAATTAAAAGAGAATTATGTTTAAAGAAATTTTAAGAACCTTGTTCTTTTGTTTGATAGCTCTGTCAGTAACAGCTATCTTTCATTTTATAGCAAAACAAATTTAAATAATATGAAAAGTAAAGAAGAATTAATATTAATGTGGGTTATCGTTGGTTTAGCGGCTATGGTGTTTATGATAACTTACCCCCCAATTATACTTTTAGTTATTTTTGGTTACGCTTCTGTGTCACTTTGGAAACATTATAATTAAATAACCATGATTTAGTGATATTTATTAATGTATGAATATTTTAAAAATCATAAAAGAAGAGGTAGATGGTTTTGACTGGGTTAGAGATGTCAAAACTAATGATACTATTGCTAAAGAAATTTATAATACAATAGAATGGCATAAGATACCCGATGTAACAACAGATTATATTGAAGTACCATGGATTGACATTGTTTTTTCTGTTAGTAAAATAACTCAAGGTGACTCCAAACTACCCATAATCTCCCCATCTTCATTTCACAAAGGTTTCAAAGAATATTTAGGTGAAAATTATGGTCTTTTTTTTACGCCAGATATCAGAAAAGTCTACAATAAAATTAAAGAGTTAATGGGTGATAAAATTCATAGAAATATTAATGAATCAGAAGATTTTGATTGGATTAAAAATATCGAACCTAGAAAACATCATTTGGATTTTAGGGTTGGTGATGTTTTATATGTTGGTGAAGATAAAGATAACCCTAGATTTACAATCTCGATTGTTTATATTAAAGATAAAGATGTTCAATATGAAATTATAGAAATAGGGCCCTATGAAATTAATAATGATGATGAAAAAGTGGGGGAAATTTACGACATTGGTTATGTTGAAGTTACTAAATTGTTACGTGATGGTTATTGGAAATGGTATAAAAAGGTAGATGAACCAATCACCGAATCAGAAGATTTAAATTGGATTCAAGATGTTAAATCAGATGACAGTGTAAGATTTGACGATGATAAATTATATTACTTTAATCCACCACTAACCCGTCATGAGGTACTAGATTTAATGGAGAGGATTCCCAACGAGATTAGATACACACATGTCAAAAAATGGTTTGACTCACTTTTTCTAGGTGAAAGACCACATAATTACATGACTTATTTTTCAATAAATTCTGATAGCTTAAATGACAACTTTTATGTGGGTGGTTGGTGTGATGAAACTCATTGGACTCATGCTAATGGAGAATTCTATGAAGAATTTGAACCAGTAAATGGTAGGGATAAGTTCTTTGGTCACTATAGAATTAAGGAGTCAAGTAATGATTTCAATTGGGTTGATGAAATTCCTTTACACGACTTTTATAATGGTGATTATTATATAGATATAAGTGAGTTAGATGATGATGAAGCGTGTGAGGTACAACAAGTAATATTAAACTTGGGTTTCTATTGGCGAGACGGTGTAGGGCTAAGTAAAAGACATTGTAATACCTATTTAAATAAAGGTTATATGATACAAAATGGAACTCTTTACAGAACACCTAGAAGTTACGATGAATACATTGATACATTTAAGGGTGGTGATAATGAATCTATTACCTATGTAAATGGTCGCACAGACTTACTAGGTTAGTCATCCCCTTTCAAGAAAACAAATCGAAAAAAGAAGAATCTATTTTAGTCACTTCTTCCGTTTTAACCACAAAAGGTATGGTTATAACCTCACCCATTAAGTCTCGGTAATATTGTTTATCATCAGCATCAGCTGAATACTCCACCATAGTCTCCATCCAAGTTTTTATATTATTCAATAGTTCTTCCTCATCACCTGTAAATTCCTTCCCTGTAAAACCATCCCTTACGATATCGTGAACAGAGTTTGGGTTGAATTTATTCATAACCACCTCCATTTCATCCATCACATTTAAGTAATGGTTTTTACATATACAAGCTTCCATAGAAGGGAAGTAAACAACACAAACAACACCAACATTAGTTGGAGTCTCAATTTTTGGTTCCATAGTTAAATTTTCCATATTTTATTAATTTAATTGTCTTACAAATATAATAAAAATACTTTAATAAAAAAAATATTTTTTACATTTGACACTTTAATATATTATTACTATGGTTAGGGTATGATTAAACAATTTACAGATTACAGGGGTGAATTCACAATATTTAACGTGAAGGAATGCGACCAAGTAAATATAGTGAGTAACACTCAAATTTATACTTTTAGGGGGTTACATTATCAAACAGAACCAGCACAAATAAAAACGGTTAAAGTTATTCAAGGGAAGGTGTTGGATATTTTATATAACCTTAAAACTAAAACAGTAGATTTTTATGTACTAGATAAGTTTTCTAATCCTCTATATATTAATCAGGATTACGCACATGGTTATTTAACACTGGAACGTAACACTATATTCACTTATGGTGTTGAGGGTGGGTATAACCCAGAATCAGAACACAGTATAGTTTGGGATAGTATCCCTCAAGTAAAAGAGGTTATTTGGTCTCACATAAAAAACATCGGTGATTTAATAATCTCTGAAAAAGATAGGGAGGGTAAATAATTTAAATGTTAGAATTTTTTAAACATGTTTTAGGTATTTGTGGTGACCATTGGCATCCAAACATATGCACTACTGTCGCTTCAACACCTATTGCAGCCCCCATTGTTTACTATATTAAATGTAAATGTGGTGGTTGGTTTAAATATAAAGATGATTGTAAACACAAAGAAAAAAAATGAAAAAAGAAACACTATTCAAAATATTGGGGTTTATCCTCATAGGGTTGGTAATATTATTCACACTTAGGTTTATTAAGATGTTACCAGCAATTTTAAAAGTATTGGCTCTGGCGACCAATGTAATAACAATTTATTTCGCCTATAATAATTTAATTAATAATAAAAAAACAAAAAAAAATGACAATTAAAAGTATCGTAAAAACAGTAGGATTGAGTATTCTTGGTATCACACTATTAGGTGTGTTATTCTCAGCGTGGGTTGATGTTGAACCTGGTCAAGAAGGGTTTTCTTACCGACCTTATAACGGTGGTGTAGATATGAAAGCGAGTTATACGGAAGGAACGTATTTTATCGCTCCGTGGAATGATGTAATCACATATAACATTCTACAACAATCAAAATCGTATGAGTCCACAGTAATGGATGTCAATGGAACGGATATTTCCGTAGAGGTAGCGGTTAACTTCTCAGTTAAGAAGGGACACGCATCAAAACTACACCTTAAACACGGTGAAGGATACATCCAGTTTATAGATGATAAGGTAAAAGGTGCAATTAAAGATGTTGTGGGTAGATACACATATCAAGAAGTATATTCTACAAAGAGAGAAGCCCTAGAAGGTGAGGTAGAAGAAATATTGATTGAGGACTTTAAGGGTAATTACATTGTGTTTCATTACGTAGAGATTGCGGATGTGAACTTACCAGCAAACATCGCTACTGAGATTACTAATAAGGAGACTCAGAAGCAGAAAAACCTTACTGCGCAACAGAAACAACAAGAACAGATATATTTGGCATCAGCTAAGATGGAAACTGCTAGAGGTGATAGTGCGAAGGTAGTAATTAATGCCAACGCAGAAGCACAATCTATTAAGATTAAACAACAACAACTACGTCAGTCCCCACAGTATATTGAATACTTAAAAGCTAAACGATGGAATGGGCAAATGCCGAAGGTAGTTGGTTCAAGTGGTGGTTTAATTATTGACTTAAAATAAGAGATATGTTACAACTATTTATAGGTTTATACTCAATCAGAGTCATAGTCTGTACGTTAATAAGTCTCATATCTGATAAGTTCGAGTTAGAAGAAAACTTTATGGTTAGTAGTGCTACTCAAGCGTTGATATTCATATTAATGCCATTCTATATACCATATCTCTTTTGGAGGGTGATAGATAGTAAATTTAAAGAGTAAAAAACTAAAACCCCTAAATAAGATAGGGGTTTTTTATGCTTATAGAATATTTATTAGTATGAAATTTAATATATTCAAAGATAAGTTTAGTAAAGTGATTTTTATAGTCGCTACCATTGGTGCTATTGTAACGTTAATTGGTTATGTTAAACCTATCATAAACTACGCTAATGATTTAAATAATATTGTTCATCAATATGAACAGATTAACGAGTCACTAGAAAGAATGGATGAACATATTAAACAATACGAAGAAGATAGAACCAATAAGAAAAAAAGTTTTTCTATAGGGTTAAGAAGTGATACCGAAACAGGCCAAGTTATATATGTTGATGAGAACAATGGTATCTACAGAGCCTTTTTGGATGAAGAAAGTAAACAATATTTTTATTATGATGTTGATGGGGTGGCAGTTTATTGTTATACTAAGAAACCTGTTAAAGGTGAAGAACGTCATATAGAAATTAAACCCATTATTATACCAGATAGTGTTATAGTAGAAATAGAACAGTAAGATGAAAAATCTAATAAAAAAAATATTAAAAGAAGAATTCAATAACTTAGATTGGATTAGGGACACTGTTACTGGTAAACTAGCCAAAAATGAAAACTGGATATTGGTTAATGATATAGACCGTGAGAGTATAACAGAAGGTCATGAAATACAGAAATATTTGTTTGACTTGGGTTATGATTGGGGTGCTGGTGATTTTAAATCTCTAAAAGATTTTTGTATCTATACAATATACCATTACGGAACTATTAAAGACGGTGACCAAATATATTACCAAGATGGTTGTAGAGGTGCTGAAGTGAGGATTTCTGATAAAGACATTAAAGGTGGTAGACATATGATTTATTATTGGAGTGACTTAAAACCTAAAACAATAAAGGAAGAAAACGATTTAGAATGGCTTACTAAACCAAGAAACAACCCATTAGATGGTTTAAGATTAACAACACCTATGGGTAGAGGTGGTAGCTATAGATTATCTTCTTTTAAAAGTGGTTTAACAATAAAAGATGATGGTGGTACACATGTCACTGTTACCTCTTCTAACGGTTCTAGTGAATATCATAGAGGTACTGTTGAAAACTTTATAAAAATGGGTATATGGTTACCAACAGAATCTATGAATGAATCAAACGAATTCGATTGGATTAGGGATGTGGAAGCAATAAAAAGCCCAAAAGTTAGTGAAAATAACAGATACGTTATATGGTTAGGTGAATTAGAAGGATATGAAAGAGAACAAATCAAAGATTGGTTATTTAAAAACTTATCAAAATGTAACAAACAACCTTTTACAAACCTCAACTTTGAAAATAAAGCCGTTGTAACATTTTCATCAATACCTTGTGGTGTGGGTGGTTTTAAAGATTCTGTATATGAAGAAGCGAAAGACGCTTATCAAACTTGGTCCAAGTATATGATTCCCCTAGACCCCAAAAAAATATTAAAAGGTGTTGATATATCTTAAAAATAACAATTAATATGTACGTACCTCATATTATATGAGGTTTTTTTATGCTTAAAATTTGGTAGTTTGAAAAAATTTTGTATCTTTACATAATCAAAACCAAATAACTATGAAAAATCAAAACTCAATTAGATTAAACAACGAAACAACTTACGGAAGACATGATGAAACGTCTAAAAGATTTTATTACGGAAAAGTAATACAAAAAGATAACACTGGAAAAAGGTTAGAATTCAGTGTGTCAAATCATTTAGAAGAAGATAAGAAGTATAAGTTTCGTTACACCACAAAATGTAGAGCAGGTTTCCTTAATATTAATGAAACTAATTACAACCAAACACCAAAAGAATTTATTCAAAGTACTTACAATTTCTTAGAGAATGTACAAGTTTGGAAAGAGGCTGACGAACCTACAGGACGACACAAAGGGATTTGGTTAAATGTCCTCACCACTAAGGGTAAGAAATTTCACTCTATTGATAAAAACTTTCTTTTGAACCTTAGAGTTGGTAATATACACAACGCTTGGAAGAAGATGGTAGATTACGATTTATGGAAGAGTATGGGTACTAAAACTCACGCAGACTATAGTTACCAAATGAATAATGTCGCTACCGAAGAGGTGGCGGCTTAAACCAAAACAAAAATGAGTGATGTAATAGGGTTCTGAGAGTTACCCTCTATGATATTTGTAGGACCG
>TARA_R110001599_G_scaffold81469_2_pt1 | contig 11455 bp, 12 predicted proteins | sample TARA_R110001599 | Tara Oceans TARA_R110001599 (sample SAMEA4398360) | marine metagenome | biome: Polar Biome; feature: [MES] marine water layer (ENVO:01000295) within the mesopelagic zone...; material: water (ENVO:00002006), including particulate matter (ENVO:01000060) such as...... | reverse complement strand
CTTGTGGCGGGTCAGAGACTGGCGGACCCCCCTATTATGGCCCCAAATGACGGAGCATTCCAAGAAGTTAACACTTTTCCGGGCGGAATGAGCTATTACGACGTCGAAACAGCCTCTCAAGTCGGTGGGAACCCTTTCTTCCCGATGATTTCTGGCGCAAACCTCCCGGTAACGAGAGATATGCAGACAGATATCCGAAATCAGGTTGCGGCGGCGTTCTTTAAGAACATTCTGACATTGCCACAAAACGGTCCGCAGATGACCGCTACCGAGATCATTCAGCGGAAAGACGAGTTCATCCGTGAAGTGGGACCTGTGTTCGGGCGTTTTGAGACCGACTACAACCAGCCGGTTGCGGAACGATCTTTCCGGCTTCTGTTTAGGGAAGACGCATTCCCCGAAATACCGGAGGCGTTGGCAGGGCAGGACATCAAGTTTACGTTTGATTTGCCGGTTAACAAGATTAAGAAGCAAGTTCAGTCAGCCGCCGCCACACAATGGGCCGCTGAGATAATGCAGATGGCGCAAATCGCTCCGGAAGCTAAACATATGGTGAACATAGACGCATTGGCTAGATTTAAAGCCGACGCTGCTGCGCTCCCTCACGATATAATGAACACTGCGGAGGAAGTTCAGGCGAAAGTTCAGGCCGAACAACAACAGATGGCTCAAATGCAGCAGATGCAAGCTATGGAAAAGATGGCTGGCGCGGCTGATAAGGGGGCAGGAGCCATGAGCAAATTAGGTCTTGTCCAAGACCCTAACGCACAACCGAAAGAAGAGGCCCCTGCATAAGCGGGCCCTCAACCAAGGAGGTTTGCAGTGTCTACATCAATTAATAATGCGTTTATTAAAAGGAGTATGTATATGCCAAAGGGAGTAGGGTACGGAGCAAGCTCAATGGGAAAAGTTAAGAAAGCTTCCATCGTTGTGGTCCCGAAGAACGAAAAAGTAAGGAAGAAGGTGGAAAAAGAAGAACGCAAGAAGAAGAGCGACGGGCACAAGTCTAAAAAGAGCGAGGCATCCCGTGGCGGCGCGAAGCGAACTATAAAGAACTTTAAAAAACGAACCCGACAAGGGGTGTAAATGACTGCGAGGAAAATCAAGGCGAAATTAGTAATACCGGATGACTATGATCTGTTTGCGCGGGCCTCACAATATGATAACAACGTGGAGCGTTACAAGGATTTCAGTCAACTGTTTTTTGGATCTGCTCAAGGGATCAAAGTGTTTAAAGAGATCCTTGGGATGGGGTATATGCTGAACGACCCAATTAAATATAACAAATACGGCGTAGACCAACACGCCACATTAATCTCAACGGGGGAGAGGAAGCTTGCGCTGGCGATCCACAAGACCGCCACCGTCGAGCCTCCGCCACCTCCACCAACAACCACAAAATCGAGGCGATAACGCATGGCTGAAGAATCTGTAGAAGAATCTGTAGAAGAAGATACTGGGCAGGACGAAAGTACCGAGAGTACTGAAAGCACGGAAGAAGCTACCGAGAAGGAGCCCGCATCGGAGGACGCCTCCAGTTGGAGGGACCTGATCAAGGACGATTCTCTGCACCGCCATGCGGAACGATTTACCGACATCGACGCGCTATTACAGGCCAATCTCGATTCCCGGAAGAAGTTATCCAAGGCGGTTAACAAGCCGGAAGAAGGTGCTAGTGATGAAGATATGGAAAGTTATCGCGAGTCTATCGGCGTCCCGAAGGATGTAGACGGGTATGATTTTCCACTTCCGGAAGGCGTGGAGCGAACCGAGCAGATGATGGATGCGGAAGATCATTGGGCCAATTTATTTATAGAACACGACGTCCCTAAAGGCACGGCGGACGTACTGGTCTCGGAATTCCGAGGCGAGCTTGAGAAGATGATGAATGCACAAACGGAAGCTGATCAGGCTGCAACGGACCAAGCTACCGACAGTCTGAGAAAAGAATGGGGCGGGGAATACGACAAGAACCTTATATACGCGGCCCGCGCAAGCGAGAAGCTGTTTGGGGATCAGTACGAAGACGCCCGGTTCATGGAAGACAAGAGCGGCAAGTTTATATTGGACAACCCTCTCATGGTTAAGATGTTCGCCCGTTTGGGCAGAGAAATGGGGGAAGGTTCTTTGGGAGCCGTTGCTACGTCGGAAGAGAAAGAGTCCTTGATGGATAAGGCAAATGAGTTCCGAACCAAGCGTATGGAAGCCCATGCTAAAGGGAATAACGCCGAAGCCCGAAAATGGGACGAGCGGGAACGAGATATGTTAGGAAAGATTTACGGGGACGACCCAGCAGTGGGTACTAAAACCCGCAATATGTAGTTGACAGAACGGGCTATTTTATATTATAGTCCAAATAGGCGACTTCCCCGAAAGGGCCTTGCCGACTTGCAGGATACATTACCAATGCCCCGTCTTAGTTGTAGATACCGGCCTCCGTACGGACTTCCCGGTGTTCATGCTTAAATGGCTTCCAGAGGAAATGTAATAGTTTAGGTTTTTCTTATTATTACTTTATCAAGGGGGTTGCAGTGTCTACATCTATTAATAATGCGTTTATAACGCAATACGAACGTGACGTTCACGATATTTTCCAGAGAAACGGCTCTACTTTGAAGCCGTCTGTCCGGTTTAAATCTGACGTCAATGGCTCAGTAGCAACATTTCAAAAAATTGGAACCGGTGTTGCGACGACTAAAGCGCGTCACGGTACCATTACACCTATGAACCAAACCCATACCGCCGTGTCAACCACTTTGGCTGATTTCTACGCGGGTGACTGGGTTGATAAATTGGACGAAGCTAAAATCAACATCGACGAGCGTCAAGCAATTGCTCGTGGTGGTGCTATGGCTCTCGGCCGTAAAGTAGATAGCCAGATCCTTACCGAACTGGATACCACTACTCAGAGTACTGTCACCATTACGGTAACAACTTCTAACCAAGCCCGTAACGGCCTATTGGATATGATCGAAGCTATGATCACCAATGACGCTTACGAGCCCGGCAATATGTACGGAGTTATGTCTCCGCACCTATGGGCCGTTGCTTCTACCATCAACGAGTTCGCAAGTTCCGATTATGTCGGTTCTGACGGCCTCCCGTTTAACACCGGAGCCGCTGTTGGTATGTTCAAGCGTTGGGGACAAGTTCTGTGGACCGTACACTCTGGGGTCCCGGGTGTTGGAACGTCTACATCCAAAGTATTCGTCTGGAACAAGAACGCAATCGGGTATGCTTCCGGTAAAGTTCCAGCTAATCTCGCCGGTACCATGGGCGGGGAAACTTCGGTTGGGGCGGATATCACTTGGCACGGCGACCGTGCAGCACACTTTGTTAACCATGCGATGTCTGGAAACGCTGTCTTAATTGACGATGGCGGTGTTATTGAGGGAAACCTCAATGATACATCAGCTATCCCAGTTTCTTAAGGAGGACTAACGTATGGCTTACTCAGCGGGTGATCTCTTCAATACTGGCATGGGTTATCCCGGTCAGGGAGTTTACAACTATAAGTCTGATACTGATACCAGAGCAACGGTATCCGCATCAGGGTATTTTAACAATTCAGACGACGACCTGAATCTCACCATTGACGATGTTATTTATGTCACTGGCGATCAGGGCGGGTACCAACTTACCGTCATCAGCAACACCTCTGGCACAGTAGTTACGGGGGAGAGAAACTTATCTTATGCCCCTGTCGCCGGTGGTGGCACACTGAGTTTGACTAAAGCGTCACATGATGGAAAAACTATCGTTTTCGATACTGCGGCAGGGTCTATTTTGACTCTTCCTGCATCTGCCGGAACCGGAGCAAAATTCCGTTGTGTCGTTTCTATCCTGTGTGCCAGCAACTCTCATATCCTTAAGTGCGTAGGCACAGATATGATGCAGGGCGCTCTAGGGATCGTTGATACGGATACCTCCGATGCTACGATTCAATTCGCAGCTTTGGTAGGTGACACGTTTGATACAGTAACCATGAACCGAACTACCACTGGTCTTGGTGCGCCGGGTGATTATGTTGAAGTTGAAGACATCCTCACGGGCATCTGGTCTGTCAGAGGTGTAATTCGAGCAAGCGGTACTGTAGCAACTCCGTTTACTTCAGCGGTAAGTTGATAATAGGTAATCTAATTGGGGTGCTTCGGCACCCCAGTTTTAACTTTTTACAAGGAGCCTGACATGGCGTTTGTAACCGCTAATCTGGCACTGACACAACACGTTAACGGGTTTAACCACTATCGTTACGACACCACAGACGCTCATGCAACCGTGGATGGCGACGGGTACTTTAACAACGACGACGACGATCAGAATCTGAATCTCGGCGACGTTATTACGGTGGTTGTTTGGGGTACTTCGGTAAGAACTGGAACAATCTCCACTTACGGTACTCATATCGTAAACGGGAATGTGGCCGGTGTTATCGACATAACGAATGTAACTGTTGGGTTAATGACAGACTCAGATTAACGATTTGGGGCACTGAAGTGCCCCTTTTCTCTTTTAACTAAACAGGAGAATGCTTCATGAGAGCAAAGGCGAACAAGCTGAACAAGCCGGAAGACGGTAATTTCGGCAAGACATGGAATTATATTTGCGACCAGCATGAGATCTCGGAGTGTTTCAAGCAAGGGTTTTTCGACACTATCGGCGGCAACCTCATGGCGGGCGATCAGATCCGCATGATTCGTATGCAGGGTGAGAAGCGCGTGTTGGGTGTGTGCGACGGTATTGTAATACAGGTTGAATCCACTAAACTCGGCTGGGTGGTAAATTTCCACCCCCTTCAAAGCACTGTTTTAGATTTTAAAGATGTGCCCACTAGCGACCAACCTGCCGCCGAGCCCGAAGAAGCGGGTCCGGAATTCATCAAAGGGACGGGTAAAGTCGAATGGAACATAAACAAGAAACATTACAGCGTTTTCGACGACGGCAGAGAAGTATGTATAGTATATAAAAAGTCGGAAGCACACGCGATCTCTCGAGGGGATAAACCAATACCCGTACTAGCTTGAGGTAAAGAATGCCTAGTGAAACTGATATAGCCAACATCGCTTTGCGCCTTGTTGGTGGAACTCGTATAACATCGTTAACCCAAGGCACCCCTAACGCGAACGCCGTACAGGATCTCTATTCAGAACTCCGAGATCACTTATTAGAATTTCCGTGGAACTTCACGACGAAGCGCGTGGAACTCGCCCGATCGACTACTGCACCGGGTTTCGGGTATGATTTCGCCTACACCCTCCCCTCAGACTGGATGTTCACTATATCGGTCTATGATAACGACGCCGGGGCGGGCACTATAGATTATCGGCACGAGCAAGTCGCGTCCCAAAACGTGATTTCGACTAGCAGCCTTAACGTATATCTTGTGTACGCATACCGGGAGACGGATACTAACCTTATGCCGTCGGCTTTCCGAACGGCTTTGGCTTCCGCACTAGCTAGAGACCTTGCTATCACCGTGGCGAACTCGAACGTCCTAGAAGATCAGCTTTCAAAACGCGCTACAAAAGATCTAGCTCACGCCAAATCGCTTGACGCGATGGGGTCTTTTCCGGAGGCGCGACCGAGGGGAACATGGTCTAACTCCAGAAACGGGTTCCGTTAATGCCTAAAGTCCACCCTATAACTCCTTCGTTAAACACCGGGGAACTCACCCCCCGGCTCGCCTCCCGGGTCGATTTTAACAAATACCCCAGTGGAGTAGAGACGCTAGAAAATTTTATTGCCTTGCCCGAGGGCGGAATTTCGCGCCGCTCAGGCACTCGATATGTGGCGGCCACTAAGACCGGGGCTACGGTAAAATCCCGACTTAAGAGATTTGAATTTTCGACCACTCAAAGTTACGTCATTGAGATGGGCGCGGGGAACATGAGGTTCTACAGAGATCAGGGGCAGATCACTGTCCCAAATATAACTGCATCGATCACTAACGGCACATTCACATCAAATATTACGTCTTGGACGGATAACTCCGGTGCGGGCTGTTCTATTACCCACGACTCAGGCAATGGGAGACTGAACTTAGTTTGCAACGGAACAAACGAAGCCGAGGCGGAGCAGCAGATAACTAACTCCTCTGCCATAGAACACGTTATCCAGTTTGACGTTATCGGAGCGCCGGGGGATTACATCTTCTTCAGTGTAGGCACGGCCACAACAGGGACTCAGATAGTGGACGGGTTCATAGCGGAGGTAGGCTACCATTGCTTTTCTTTCGTAGCGACAGCGGCTGATTTCTTCGTACGATTCCACAACGAATTAGGGAAAACCATTCAGATTGACAATATCGCCCTGTTGGACAACGCTCCCGTTGAGGTAAGAACCCCTTACTTGGAAGCGTCCTTGTACGAAATAGAAGGGCCTCAATCGGCCGACATATTATATTTATTCCACGGGTCGTACCCAACATACAGACTTGAGAGACGAGGCCATACTACATGGTCGCTTATCGAAGTCCCTTGGCAGGACGGGCCATGGCTTCCAGAGAATTCAACCGCTACAACCATAACGGCCGCCTCCGCAACCGGGCTAGGGATAGTTTTTACCGCCTCGGCTACAAACGGCATTAACGGGGGAGCGGGTTTCATATCTACCGATGTAGGGAGATCCATTAGATTGTCCGACGAGGGTACCGTCAATTGGGGCTGGGGCGTGATAACCACGGTAACCGATACTACCCACGTTAAAGTGGATATCGAACGAACGGTCGTAAGCACATCGGCGGAAGTTAAGTGGAGACTCGGATCATGGTCTACAACCACCGGGTACCCGGCTACGGGGGCGTTTTTTGAGCAGAGGCTTTACGCCGCCGGTACTAACGACGAGCCCCAGACTTTCTGGGCCTCGGTTACTGGCGACTTTGAAACTCATGCTCCGGACTCGGACCCCACAGTGGGGACTTTCGATGCAACTGTTCAAGACGACGACGCCTTGGATTTCACCATTTCGGCCGATAACGTCAATGCCATAAGGTGGATGTCCGCCGGAGAAGATACACTCTCCATCGGCACAACCGGCGGCGAGTGGATTCCTTCTTCTACCGGGGCAGTAATAACTCCTTCCGACGTTACAGTTAAGAGACAAACTACCCACGGATCGGCCCAGATTCAACCGGTTCGCGTGGATAATATTGTTCTGTTTGTACAAAGAGCTAAACGAAAAATTAGAGAGTTCGGCTTTACCTTTGAGTCCGACGGGTATCAGGCTTTCGACATGACCCGCCTTGCTCAACACATTTCCCAGAGCGGGATCGTCGAGATGGCTCATGCTCAAGAACCGGACTCCCAAGTGTGGGTCGTTCGAGGGGACGGTCAACTACCGTCGATGACATTCAGAAGGCAAGAGGATGTGGTCGGCTGGGGCAGACATATAATGGGCGGACATTACGGGATGGCAACCATCACCGTTACGGACTACGCGAATATAGCGGTGGGGACTACTTTAACACTAACTCAGTCCGACGGAACAGTAGTCGTGTTCACTTCCGAAACCGCTGGAGCGGGAACCCCCACGGAAACACTAGGCTTCCGACCGAACACATCAAATAACGTAACGGCAGATAATATATTCACGGCAATCAACGCCCATGCCGACTTTACCGTTGCTAATCCGGCAGCCAACGTAGTTACGATAGAAGAAACTAACCATGGGTCTTCTGGGTATCTCACGGTGGTCAGTTCCGATACAACTCGATTGACAGCGACCAGTGAAGGGCATTCAGTTGTCGAAAGTGTTACGGTCATCCCCGGAAATAACGGGGCAGGGCAAATACACGATTCCAGTCAGCGAGACGAAGTGTGGGTGCAAGTTAAGCGGACGATCAACTCCGCCACTGTTCGGCACGTTGAGTATCTAGAAAGGGACTTCGAGGACGATCAGGATGCGGACGACGCGTTATACAGCGATTGCGGTATAACGTATGATAGCACCCCGGCTACCACTATAACGGGGTTATCCCATCTAGAAGGTGAGACGGTTAAGGTTTGGGCGGATAACGCGATACAGGCCGACAAGACAGTTTCCAGTGGAAGTATCGTTCTAGACGTCGCGGCTTCTACCGTTCAGATAGGGCTGAGTTACACACATAAAGTAAAGACCTTGAAACTAGCTGAAGGCGGGAACGCCTCCGGGACTTCGGTAGGGCGAACGAAGAGGGTGAATAACATCACTTTCGTAGTTCTAAACAGCCACACCCTAGACACAGGTACTTCATCGGACAGCCTAATTAAATACGATTTCCGAACTGTAGGGGACCCTATGGACTCGGGGGCGCCATTATTTACAGGTGAATGGGATGTGGAGTTTGAAGGCAATTGGGAATCGGACCCGCGTATATTCATTGAGAGTGACGACCCCGCGCCGTTCACTTTACTGGCTCTGGCTCCTGAAATCAAATTAAACGCTTTAAAATAAACGCCCAAACGGGTATAATAAATTGCGATGATCAGATATAAAGACTGGCCCGAAAAGCTAATAAAGTTTTTGATTGATAGAGATAAGGCACCTATGAAATGGGGCGTATCTGACTGCACCTTATTCGCGGCTGACGCTGTGGAAACGATGAATGGTTCAGACCCGGCACAATTCTTCCGGGGGAAATACAAAGACAAAAGAGGCGCGTTTAGGATACTGAAGAAATTCTCCGGAGGCGGGCTTGAAGAAGCTGTGGAGCGTGTATTTAGAGAAATGGGGTACCCTGAAATCCCAACGGAACGTGCAAATTCGGGTGATGTGGTACTTATGGACATTGAGAATGTTGACCCTGAAGCAACGGGTTACACAACGGGTATTATGGCTACTGAAACGATAGCTATCGCGCAGGGAAAGGACGGGCTAGTATACTTACCGACTCCTACTTTAAAGCGAGCGTGGGCGATATGAATTTACCTACAGACGGCGCGTTAAATTGGCCCCTAGTTACGGGGTGTTACAGGCTTTCCGAAGGGTGCAATAGTTGTCCATCCTTTTGGGAGTACGAGGAGCAGGGGAAGGACTACACTCCCCGAATCCACGAGGAGATATTAGAGGAACCACTGGCGAACCCAGAGCCTTCGTTGTATGAAGTGGCTTTTGGGTCGGATCTGTTCCATGGGGATGTGCCATTAGCATTCCAGCAGAGAGTTTTCGCCGTCATGAACGAGGCCCATTGGCACCAGTTCTCGGTCGGCACTAAACGAGTAGCGAGGTTGCTACTGCATAGCCCACAGTTCACATGGACCGATAACATTATGGTCAAGGTACCTGTGGAGTCTGGCGAGTACGAGTGGAGAATCGATAAACTTAGACGCATTCCTGCAAAAACTCGTATTGTTTCCATGGCACCGCTACTGGGGCCCGTCAGCAAAAACTTAAACTTACAAGGTATCGACGCTGTAGGCGTCGTTCCTGAAACTTGGGGATACAAGCGCCCCTACGATCCTGAATGGGGCGAGAACGTACGACGCCAGTGCCTAGAACAAGGGGTAGCGTTTAGTATGGAAAGTGTAATCTACGAAAAAGAAGGCCAGAGGACATATGCTATTATTTGATGAACAGGACGTTAATAAAATGTTCGCCTCGAAGGTGGACTGCTTCGGGGCCGCAGTTGCCGGGGGCATATCGGCGGGGATAGTGGCGGCCAATCTAGCTGCGGTGGGCCTCGTCGTTTCAACGATAGGGATAATACAGCAGGGTAAGCAAGCCGCCGGGCAAGCTAAATTTCAAGCCGGAGTGGCGAGCAACAATGCCATCGTGGCACAACAACAAGCAGATCGCGCCGCTCAACAGGGGCGAATAGACGAGGGCGATTTTCGACGCCAGCAGAGCGATCTTTTCGCAACCCGACGTTCGTTATTCGGGGGCACCAATGTGGACGATACCAAGGGGTCTCCTTTAGCAGTTTCTAAAGATTTCGCCGGGGAGTCCGAGCTAAACGCGTTGCGAGTTAGGAACCAAGGGCAAGTTAATGTCAATACCATTCAACAGCAGGTTAGGGACCAGCAAAGTCAAGCCAGTTTATTCGGGCAGAAGGCTAGATCCGCCGCCACCAACAGTGCATTTCGCGCCGGGGGGCAGCTATTTAGCGGGGCCGGGACTATCGCCAGTGGGTTCGTAAAAAAATAAACCTGATACATCTAACCGAGAGATACTATGGCACAGCAAGGACAAGGATTTTTCCAGTTACCTAAGAGAGTGGACCCGCCTAGAGGCCGAAAACAGGCCGACCTTCCTACCCGTCAGAACATAGAGAGAGTCCCGATCGCGCAAGACCGGCGTCAGCCTCAGAGGTTCGACGCTAGTGGGATAGGATCTGACGGAGAAGGTCTCGTTAGCGCGGGGAACGCGGCATTACAGTACTCGGAAGACATGATAGCGGCGGAAACTAGGGAGCGAAACCAGAGCGAAGCTATAACCCTAAACCGAGTTAAAACGGATGCAAGTAGGGATATGGTGGACGCGGCGGGGGAAGTGAATTTACTCGACTCGAATAAAGTAGGGGAAGCCGGGGCCACACTAGCCCAGATTGCGGATCAGTATATTAAAGATTACCCGGGGTCCGAAAACTTCAACGCCCAGTTAGAGGACCAGATGGCTATTCTGCTGGACACCCATATTGGGTCCTTGGCAACGAATTCAACCAAGGAGCGGAGAAAGATTCTCGATATAGAATTCCAGCAAGACGCCGGTACGATCTCGAACTCCCCGATAGATATGACTACCAAAACTACTACCGGAGAGCCGGATATAATCACCCGAGCTAGGGCCATTACGTCGTTAGAGGTAAAATACGGCCCCATGTATGGGGTAGCGGATACTAGAACAAAAATATTCGCCGCACAGCAAGCGATGCTGAGATCAGAGTTCAGCCGCCTGATGCGTAACCCAACACCGGGAAATATTGAGGCCGCTAACACCATTCTTGACCACCCGTTTACCATAAGCACAATGGAACCGAAAGACTTCGATGCGATATCTAAGTCCTTCATGGATACCACTAAAGTACAAGCGCAGGGCCAAAAGAAAAGCGATCTTGAGATCAAAGTCGAGGTGATCCAATCGAGCTTCCCTGAAGACCAATGGCAGGAGAAAATACAGCAAGTGGTGATGGGGGATCAGACTACGGATCTGGATAAAAAATTAAGATATATAAAAAACAATAGCACCTTGTCGGCCGCGCAAAGGGCGGACCTCGAGTACACTATTCTAACAGGGTCTGTCCGCACCCCAACGGACGGCGACAAGCTCCAATCCCTAATGACCGTACTGCAACTACATGGGGTTCCATCTACGCCGGAATTAGCGCTTCAGTTAGCCGGGGCGTCACCGAAGGAGCTTACTGACCTTCAGCGACGGGCGGAGTACATAGGCAAGATTAAAGACCCCGTGAAGAGGGACCGGGCGCTCGCAGCGCTCATGACCAATAATGCGAATTTAAACAGCCCCTCAGAGGAGGGCGAAG
>TARA_R110001599_G_scaffold102056_2_pt1 | contig 11459 bp, 12 predicted proteins | sample TARA_R110001599 | Tara Oceans TARA_R110001599 (sample SAMEA4398360) | marine metagenome | biome: Polar Biome; feature: [MES] marine water layer (ENVO:01000295) within the mesopelagic zone...; material: water (ENVO:00002006), including particulate matter (ENVO:01000060) such... | reverse complement strand
GATGCCCTACACGCGGCCGGCTATACCAATATCGACTACTACCAAAAAGCCCTTCCCGACGAGGAGCTTAAGCAAAAAATAGCGGACGCCCACTTTGTCGGCATCCGCTCACGCACCCAGCTCACCGCTGAAGTGCTGGATGAAGCTAAAAAGCTGATCGCAGTAGGTTGCTTTTGCATAGGCACCAACCAAGTTGACCTGCAAGCCGCCACCGAGCGCGGGATTGCCGTATTTAACGCGCCGTTTTCAAACACCCGCTCGGTTGCCGAGCTGGTGATTGCCGAAGCAATCTTATTAATGCGCGGCTTAGCCGAGAAAAACGCCGCCGCTCACCGCGGTGAGTGGATGAAAACGGCTGTCGGCTCCTACGAAATCCGTGGCAAGCGCCTCGGTATTATCGGTTACGGCTCCATTGGCATGCAGTTGTCAGTTATTGCAGAAAGCCTAGGTATGGAAGTGTGCTTTACCGACGTAGTCAACAAGCTACCTCTCGGCAACGCCAGCCAAGTTAGTATGGGCGAGCTGCTTGCGACCTCCGACATTGTTACTTTGCACGTACCCGAAACGCTATCTACCCAGATGATGATGGGCGCTGATCAATTCGCGCAGATGAAAACTGGCGCTATTTTAATCAACGCTGCCCGCGGCACCGTGGTCGACATCGACGCACTCGTTAACGCCCTGCGCGACAACAAGCTCGCTGGCGCTGCCATCGACGTATTCCCTGAAGAGCCGCGCAGCAATAGCGACGAGTTTATTTCGCCGTTACGCGAATTCGACAATGTGTTTTTGACGCCACATGTAGGCGGATCCACCGTAGAAGCCCAGTTGAATATCGGCATGGAAGTCGCCGACAAACTGGTCAAGTACTCAGACAACGGTACCAGCACCTCGTCAGTCAACTTCCCAGAAGTGGCGCTACCGGCCCACCCTGGCAAGCACCGCATTCTGCACATTCACCACAATGTGCCCGGCATTCTCAGCGCGATCAACCAGATCTTTTCTGAGAACAACATCAATATCTCTAGCCAATACCTACAGACCAGTGAAAAAGTGGGTTATGTCGTTATCGATATTGATGAAGCCTCTAGCGAATTTGCGGTAGAAAAACTGCTAGACGTGAAAGGCACTATTCGCTGTCGCGTCTTGTTCTAAACCACCTGCCGCGCTAAGCGGCAGAAACTGCAAGGGCAACGCCATTTATGTCTGATATTTTAAACGCCGAACTCGCCGCACTGCTGGATAAAAGCGCGGTGGTCGGCATTAGTTATTACGATATTAATGGCGACACCCTTCAACAGCGCATGCTGGCTGGCACCGTAGTGCGGGTAACCGCCAAAGACGGCATAACCCTGCGCCAGAGTGACAAAGAAGAATTCACCATCCCCTCCTCAACCTCACCGTGGTTTATTGCCCCGGCGGGTAATTACAAAACTGGCGACGGCGAAGCGATTAGTAACCCCGATTACCTAGTAACCTGGGATGTACATCGCTGCCAAGACATGGATAAGCCAGAAGGCGAGCACCAGTGGTGGGAATGGGTAGCGAATACCACGCCGCCGTCGGTGGGATAGTAAACGTTGGATGTCTGGCGTCTGAAGTCGGACGAACACACCACCGCGTCAGACACGAGACCACCGACGTCCGACTCATTCAGAGATAATCATCACAGGCCTGCCACAATTTCTCCCGATACGCTTCACCCTCTTTTGCTAAGTGATGACGAGCGCCGGGCACAAAGATTACCTTGGCGTTAGGGAATTTCTGCTGAATGCGCGGCAGATTGTAACGCCACTCTACGGTTTCATCGGCGTCGCCTTGCAGGATCAGTATTGAACTCGCCACCGGCGTTTGTTTCAGAAACCAGGACTGCCATTTTTTGAGCGCGCCTACCCAGCTAACTGGCAGGGTTCTAGCTTGCAAGGGATCGCGCTCACGGAGAAACTCCAAAAAAATCTGGTCGTCAGAGTTATCGGCAAATTTGCGCGGCAAGCCTTTGATAAAATACTTTAGCACTGCGTGAGCAGGCTTACCCCACCACCAGTCACAAGGTCTTAATAGCGGTGCTAGTAGCACCACATGCTCAAAATCTGCTTCGCCGCCACTAAGCAAATGTGACATCAGCACCGCACAGCCGGTACTCTGAGCCAAGGCAACGCGGCGCGCGGGTAAATTAAAATCGGCAACCACCGTAAATGCATCGCTCAACACTTGCCGATAGCGCATAAAATCGTCAATTGCCGCGCGCTCGCCACTCGACAAACCATGACCGGGCAGATCGTACGCCACAACCGAATAACCGTGCTTTAAAAAATAGTTGATCACATTATTAAACAAGCCCACGTGATCATAGTAGCCGTGGTAGACAAAGGCGGTGCTATGCGCATCGGGCAATACAAACACCTGCATAGCAATACGTTCACCGGCGCTATTAAAGCTGCCAAACAAATGTTTTAAACCAAGGTACTGCTGGCCAAAATCAATACCATAATACGCGCTGTAACTTTGCGCCCAAGGCAGCGCCGCGATGTCGGCATTGACATCAATCGCGGGCAAGTCGGGAATATTCTGAAGATCCAGCTCGGGCGACCACTTCATCATAGGGCTACTCTCGTTATTTGAATTTTTCTGCCGACGCGATTAAGCCCTGACAAACCAATTGACGACTGTCTTCACCCGGAATACAAATCACATTAGTATTATCACTGTAGAGCTCAGCCAAACTATAACTTACGAGGTCTGCCGCACTCCACCACATTTCCTCTGGGACTTTACTGTTATCAAAACCGTCAAAAGCCGCGCGCTGATGAAACTCACTGCGCGTATAACTCGGGCACAAACACTGCACTTTAATGCCATCGCGACGCACCTCAAGCTGCAATGCCTCAGAATAAGCATTGAGAAATGCCTTGCTTGCACCATACACCGCCGAGTTTTTTAGGGGAAAAAAGCTACCCATTGACGAAACGTTAATAATGCGGCCGCCACCATTTTCTTTCATATACGGCAGTGCCGCTCGGCACAGCGCCAGCGTGGCGTTGCAGTGCAAGTTCACCATCGCCTGTTGCACATCAAGATCGGCCTCGGCAAAACGGCCAACACTGCCAAAACCCGCGTTATTTATCAGCAAAGTGATGGGGCCTTTTTGACGAATCGCCTCCATCACCCGCGCCACCCCAATATTTGAGCTCAAATCCAGCGCCAAGCAATAAATCGTCAGGCCATCTTGACGCAGTGCGTCGCTCAAGGCCGCAAGCTTTTCATTGTCTCGACCAACCAGCACCATCGCCTTACAGCGCGGCGCTAATTGTTCCGCGAAGGCTTTGCCAATGCCCGCCGAGGCACCTGTTATTAAGGCAATTTCTGTTCTCAATTCAGTCGTCATTTCTGCTGCCATTATTATCGAGTAAACACCGCAACGGTCTAGGCATAAAACCTAGCGCGGCCACAAACACCACTATACAGCCGTCATTTTGCCCCTTATTACGCTACGCGGATACCACCAAGCGATTACTAAATGGTAAGACAGCGGCTAATTGCTACAGCCATGCCACGCCGAATAATCAAATTTCAGTTACTATGCATTCAATCGCAAGGCGGCAAAAATCACCGAGTTCATACAAAACTGACATGACGCAGCAATGCGCTTTTCAATAGGGACACAAATGAGAAAATTACTGATATTTTTTGCGGCAGGCTGCCTTGGCGCCTTAATCAATAGTCTCGCCATTTGGTTGTTGGGCGATCAAGGTATAACGGCACGCCTTGGCATTGCGATTGCGCCAAACCTGACGCCAAGCTGGCTATATCCGCGCATCGTGTGGGGAGGGATTTGGGGTTTGCTGTTTATATTGCCAATGCTGACTTCGCGGCCATTCAGCAAAGGCCTTGTATTAAGCTTATTTCCGACGGCAGTGCAGTTATTGCTGATTTTTCCGCAAGCCTATAAAGGCTTAGGCGGCATAGAATTAGGTCTATACACCCCGATTCTAGTGCTCGTCATTAATGCCGTGTGGGGCGTCACAACCGCATTGACCATTCGCTATGCCCGATAATTAAGGCGACCCATGTTTAGGCCGCCAATGAAGCACAAGCTTATTTAGCCGCTTTTTTACTCGCGCCGCTTATGCCGTCGGGCTCTGATCCATCCAAACCCTTAATGATGGCCGCAGCGCGCAGCACACAAATCTTCGGAATTGACAGAAGCAGCTCAATCTCATCAAGGATAGCCGACTGGTAACTAGCCATCAGCGACCGGCCTTCCGCCGTGCTTGCCGCGCTGCCGCCCGCCGTTGGCCCAATGCTTGAGTCCGCAGGAATGATGACTGAAAATTGCTTGGTCTTCCAATCATCAAACATCGCATTCCACGCGCGAATTTCGGTCTTCAGTTCATAATCTCGGCGATTGATCAGCGACTTATTTGCCTCGATTGCCGCCGCGTCAGTACACGGTGTATCACATGGTGTCATGGCTTTGGCGATCTGCATCTGATTTTGACCGAATGCGGCCTGTAACCAGCGCTTGCGCTTACCGAGCACGGCCTCTGAAGCGTCTTTACCCTGACGTTTAGCGAGGTAATTCGCGTAGCTCTGCGCGGCCGCTTGGACCTCGGCGCTGTCAGCAATATTCGAAGGAACGGACGCAATTGACTCAGGTTCTTTTCCGCCATTCAACTCCGCGACGCGAGCCCGCTCAGCGGCTAATGCCGCGGCGACCTCAACATATTTAGGATGCACAATTTCGCCCTCACTAATCCAGGTGAGTGCCTCGGCGGCACTGGCCGGCGGCTTTGGAACTGCGCTGTACAAATCCGAGAGCGGCGTAGCCGCTTGCGCAGCGATTGCACCAAACATAAGTGCAGTAGCGAAAGAGCGGCGAATACTTTGAGAAGATATAAACATCATTAATGCCTGTTTCAGGGTTGACGGTGATGATCTTGCTTCATACAAGCAAAAATGACGCCGAGATTCACTGAAGCCCCTAGACTCTCCGCCAGCACTGGCCCTCAGCGGTATTTCACGGTGATTAGATAGCATTTATTCAACGGCATGCCTCAATTGCACCAAAGATGCCCACAACAAAACCAAGCCTTACGACGACAAGCCCCAAAATAGTACCGCGTGCTCTGCGCCACATAATTCCAGCCATAGGCACTAGCTGGCGAAGCCCATCATTCCCATCTATACATAAACTAGGCTCACCGTGGGCTAGTTTATCCAATTTAACAAACACTCAACTAAAAGAGAGAGACGAGACGATGCTGACTGAATTTAAGAAATTTGCCATGCGCGGCAATGTTGTTGATATGGCCGTGGGTATTATTATCGGTGGTGCTTTTGGCACCATCGTAAAAAGCATGGTTTCAGATGTCATCATGCCGCCAATTGGTCTGCTATTAGGCGGGGTCGATTTTGCCGATTTATTCGTGACCCTGAAAGAAGGTGCCGTAGCCGGGCCGTATGCCAATCTTGCCGCAGCGCAAAGCGCTGGCGCAGTAACCGTTAATTACGGGGTGTTTTTCAACGCGGTCTTTAGCTTTATTATTGTCGCCTTTGCCGTATTTATGCTGATCAAAGGCATTAACAATATGCAAAAAGAAGAAGAAGCCGCACCTGCTGCGCCAACGACCAAAGACTGCCCTCACTGCCTGTCAAAAATAGCAATTAAAGCCAGCCGCTGCCCGCATTGCACCTCGGAACTAAGCGATAGCTAATACGCCTAAACGGCACTCAGAGAACGGCGGCTGGTGCATTCAATTTGCGCCAGCCATCTTGCCCTAATACCGCGATGATTCGCGCTTTATTGGCGAGCAAAATTTGATGGCGCGCAGTTTGGACCATGCTCGCTTTCAGCTCCGGCGTGACGCCGGCCAACACATAGAGGTGACGCTGGGGACTAACGACCTTATCTAAGACGCGAATTCCCTTAAAATGCGCTACTTGCGACCACTTTACGCCGTCCTGCTCCGCCAAAACCAGTGTTTCAGGCAATTCTGCCTGCAGTTCAGCCCTAGCAAAGGCGAGAATTTCCACCACGACCGCGGTCATAGCCGCTTTACCGGCCAAGCGATTCTGTAATGAAATTGAGGGCATACGACTTTTGTTGCCGACAGCCAAGAATCCCGCGCCCTCATATTCATCGACGCCGCACAACCATGCAGGGGCTTCGCCACGATCACTATCGGGATAAGCACATTCGGCGTGTACCAACGGGCTCATAATAAAAGCGAATACTAAACCTAGCGGCAAAAATGCGCGCATTAATATCTCCACGTATTGTAGCAAGCCAAAACCGGCCACTAAAAAGATGAACCCGCCGTTTCCAAAAAAGCCTGCTCGGCCATCGTCGAGTCGCGACCCAAGATAGCATTGCGATGGGGGTAACGGCCAAATTCGTTTATGATTTGCTGGTGCCTGAGAGCAAACCGGTAATTACCAGCCAAGCCAAGCGACTCATATAATCGCAATGAGGCATTCTGAATGGCCGCGGACTCACTGTGCATATAGGGCATATACAGAAACACGCGCTGAGCTTGGCTCAGCTCCTCGTCAGCGTGCGCCCGAATCGCTTCTTGCGCTAAAATCAATGCCTGCCCGTCCGCGGCAAAGGCGGCCGCCTGGTCGCGGTAGATATTCCGCGAAAACTGATCGAGTACGATGATTTCTGCCAAACGCCCTAGGGCTCGGTGTCGCCATGAGTAAAGCTCACCAGCAACGGCCGCATGATGAATAGCGCCAAACCGGGTCGCAATTAGCTGATCAAGCGCGGGGTCCTTTCTAAAATGCGCCGACGCGGAAAGCTCGTTGAACCAAAAATCGATAACTTTTTGAAAATGCATTAATTCATGCGCTCACTCAAACAACAGACCTCGGTATTTTAGTCCTCTTTGGCTAGCGATAGTAAGTTCGCAATTACCCTCATTTCCTCGACACTGATAGAATAGCCCGGCCAACGACTCAATCAACGCAACACTTCGGGAGCATGTGATGGCCAAGGCAAAAACAGTGAATTTTGAAACTGCCCTTTCTGAGCTAGAAAGTCTCGTGCAAAGTATGGAATCCGGTGATCTCAGCCTAGAAAATTCGCTCAAGGCCTTTGAAGACGGCATGCAATTAAGTCGCGACTGCCAACAAGCTTTGGCTGACGCAGAGCAGAAAGTACAGCTACTCATGGACAAAGACGGCGAAATCGTCAGCAAAACTTTGGTTGCGGAAGACTGATTAATGACCCCTGATTTCGCTAAATTCCTCGCCGATAGTCAACAGCGCGTACAACAGTCCCTACCCACGGCGCTGAGCAACACCGGTAGCGAATATGCCGATGCCGATGCCAGCACCAAACTGCAGAGACTGAGCGAAGCCAGCATTTACAGTTTAATGAACGGCGGTAAGCGCGTCCGCGCCAGCTTAGTTTACGCCACCGCACACGCCTTGGGTCAGGGCACTAGCCCGGGCCTAGACGAGATTGCCTGCGCAATTGAGATGATCCACGCCTACTCCCTTGTTCACGACGACCTTCCCGCCATGGACGACGACGATTTGCGTCGTGGCAAGCCGACCTGCCATATTGCCTTTGATGAAGCCACCGCCATTCTGGTCGGTGACGCCCTACAGGCCCGCGCCTTTGAAGTCCTTACCAATTTACCGGGCGAGAATGCCTCGGCGAAGCTGGCCTTGATTCGGCAACTAAGCGCCGCCGCCGGCCCGCGCGGCATGGTGGGCGGCCAAGCCATTGATCTCGCGGCGGTAGACCAGCAGCTCGACCTCGCGGCGTTGCAGACCATGCACCAATTAAAAACCGGTGCGTTAATCCGCGCAGCCATCGCAATGAGCGCCATCTGGTGCGGTGCGAGCGAACAGCAATTGTCTCAGCTCGACCGCTACGGCAAAGCGATAGGTCTATCGTTTCAAGTACAAGACGACATCATCGACATTGAGAGCAATACCGAGACACTCGGTAAGACACAAGGCGCCGATCAGGCCCTGAATAAGCCGACCTTCCCAGCCCTATTAGGCATGCTGGGCGCAAAACAGCTTGCCCAAGACCTCCACGCCGAGGCACTAAAATCATTAAGCGATTTCGATGAACGCGCTACGCCACTGCGTGATTTATCTCACTACATCATCGCGCGCAATCACTGAAGAAGACTGCTTTAAATAGGTAAATCGGCTCAAATTCGTTTACAATCTCGACCTTTCACCGGTTCAGGGTCCCGCGTTTAATGTTTCAAGAAATCCCCCATACAAGACCAGCCACGCCACTGCTGGACAGTATCGACAGCCCGGCAGATCTGCGTCGACTCGAGGAAACTGATCTAGTAGAGCTGGCTCAGCAACTGCGGGAGTTTCTGCTCTACACCGTTGGTCAAACCGGCGGGCATTTCGGCGCCGGACTCGGCGTGGTCGAACTGACCGTTGCCCTACACTATATTTACAACACCCCAGAAGACCGGCTCGTTTGGGATGTCGGCCACCAGTGCTACCCCCACAAAATTTTAACGGGCCGCCGTGAGCGAATGAGCGGCATGCGCAAAGCCAATGGCTTGGCCGGTTTTCCGAAACGTGAAGAAAGCCCCTACGATACCTTTGGTGTTGGTCACTCCAGCACCAGTATCAGCGCAGCACTGGGCATGGCGATTGCCGCGCGCCAACAAGAAATAGAACGCCATACTATTGCCGTTATCGGCGACGGCGCGATGACCGCCGGCATGGCATTTGAAGCCATTACGCACGCCGCCCATACCGGCGCCAATATGCTGGTCATCCTCAACGACAATCAAATGTCGATCTCCAAAAGCACCGGCGGCTTAAACACCTATTTTTCTAAAATGTGGGCCTCTAAAACCTACAACCAGCTGCGCAGTGGCGGTAAGTCCGTACTTAAAAAATTCCCTCGCTCGGCCACCGACATTGCCGCTCGCCTAGAAGAATACATGAAGGGCATGGTCTCGCCCGCCACCTTATTTGAAGAGTTAGGCTTTAATTATATCGGGCCCATCGACGGTCACGACTTAGATGTACTGGTTCCGACTTTACGCAATTTACGCGAGCTACCCGGCCCGCAAATGCTGCATATCCGCACCCAAAAAGGCAAAGGATTTGGTCCTGCTGAAGAAGACCCAGTAGGTTTTCACGCGATTTCTAAAATTGAACCAAAGCCCTGCAATGGACACACCCCAGTGGCCAAGCCCTCGCGCCCCAAGTACCAAGATATTTTTGGTGATTGGCTCTGCGACCAAGCTGCGCAAAATCCCGAGCTCGTCGCCATTACCCCAGCGATGTGCGAAGGCTCAGGCATGCTCGACTTTTCTGAACGTTTTGCAGACCGCTTTTACGATGTGGCCATTGCCGAACAGCACGCACTGACGTTAGCTGCCGGCATGGCCTGCGACGGTTTAAAGCCTGTGGTTGCCATTTACTCTACTTTCTTGCAGCGCGCTTACGATCAACTCATTCACGATATTGCCCTGCAAAATCTTGACGTGACCTTTGGTATAGACCGCGCAGGTCTCGTCGGCGAAGACGGACCCACCCACGCCGGCGCCTTTGACCTCAGCTTTTTACGCTGCATTCCCAATATGATTGTATTAGCGCCCGCCGACGAAAATGAAACACGGCAAATGCTGCACACCGCCTATCACTACCCCGGCCCGGCAGCTGTGCGCTACCCACGCGGGACCGGCCCCGGCGTGGCAATTGAAGATGAAATGCAGTTGATGGCGATTGGCAAGGGCCGGATTCAACGCCAGGGCCAAAAAATTGCCCTTCTCAGTTTCGGAACCCTGCTTGCCTCGGCACTGACTGCCGCAGAGGAGCTTGATGCCACGGTCGCTGATATGCGTTTTATTAAACCCCTCGACACTGATTTAATTGACGCATTAGCCGACGATCACGGCTTATTAGTGACACTGGAAGAAAATGTAATTGCCGGTGGCGCTGGCAGCGCAGTGACGGAATACCTGAATCAACAAAACCGCTGGATGCCGGTATTGCAACTGGGGCTACCTGATGTGTTTATGGATCACGGTAAGCACGGACAATTGCTCAGCGACATTGGCTTAGACGCGCCCGGAATTGTCGCCAGTATTCGCCAGCGGATAGCGCAACTACCGCAATTTTCGGAAGAATAAGCCCTAGCCTAGCTAAGGATTTACCACCCTTTATCTCCCAGACGCGTTCAAATAAAGGGGATTGGTAAAGATACCGCGCTAAAACAAATGCCCGAGCTTGCCCGACTTAGTCGCGAGGTACTTAGCATTATGGGGATTCTGACCGGTTTGCAGTGGCAACCGCTCAACCACTTCCACGCCTTGGTCTGTAAGTGCATTTACTTTACGCGGGTTATTGGTCATCAAGCGCACCTTGGTGATATTAAGGTGTTCACACATGACCGCCAGCAAGCTGTAGTCACGCATATCTGCACCAAAACCCAATTGCTCATTGGCTTCCACGGTATCCGCACCAGCATCTTGCAATTTATAAGCGCGAATTTTGTTTACCAGACCGATACCGCGCCCCTCTTGGCGCAGGTAAAACAGCGCACCACGCCCTTCGGCAGCAATTGCCTCTAGGGCCGCGCGCAGCTGTGAGCCGCAGTCGCAGCGCATGCTGAACAAGGCGTCGCCTGTAAGGCATTCGGAATGAACCCGCGCCAGCACCGGCTCACCGTCACTGACATCACCTAAGGTGAGCACGACATGTTCCTTGCTGTTCTCGGTGTCCTCAAATCCATGTATATCGAATACACCCCAAGGGGTTGGGAGCTTTGAGGATTCTATAAAACTAACCGCCACGGGTATCTCCATGAGCAAAACCGGTCGCGCATTTTACCAGCACCATGGCCATGAGGCGAACATTGTTGCATATTCAATTGTGTCGGGCAGTCAGGGTTAAAATATTATTGTGTTCTTGTAGGTTCACATGCTCTAAAAAACTCATGCCTAACAGCAGGACATGGGGGTAATTTCCCTCAATAACAATCGCATTGACATGGGGTACGGCAATACTGCCTAGCTCAACCTTGGCAAGGCTGATGGCGTAAGCGTCACTCAAACCACTCGCCGTAGCGACAACCGTGGGTAGACCTTGCTTATAAGCAATGCCCAAGCGCTGCGCTTCACGTGAGCTCATCGCAATCGTCGACGCGCCGGTATCAATCACGCCATCCACCACGCGGCCGTTAATGCTGACCGTCATCCGGTATTCACTGCGAGAGTTCTTGCGCAGCACCACAGTGTTTATCGCCGCTTGCTGGTATATGGCACCGATTCGCTTATTTAGCTCCAAGGTCTGGCGCTGACCTGCAACCTCGACCACGGCCTGCAAGGGCGTGGCTGAGATAAGCTGTAAGCCCGAGCTGTCGTGCTGACCATTGCGTAATAACTGACTTCGGCCGTCAATTTCAAACAAGGCCGCTTTATCAAATAGGCCTCGCACAACAACATTTGAAGGCTCTGACC
>TARA_R110001599_G_scaffold299305_2_pt1 | contig 11465 bp, 19 predicted proteins | sample TARA_R110001599 | Tara Oceans TARA_R110001599 (sample SAMEA4398360) | marine metagenome | biome: Polar Biome; feature: [MES] marine water layer (ENVO:01000295) within the mesopelagic zone...; material: water (ENVO:00002006), including particulate matter (ENVO:01000060) such... | reverse complement strand
TGTGCAATCAAGCACAATAGAGACCGCAAAGACGGTCCAAAGGTAGGTACTATGGGAAACTCATCCCATACATTGGTCGAAGAATACACAAACCACACAACATTGCTTGACATGGTAGTGCCAGAAGAAGGAGACCAGGTAGAGGCTTTGCCTCTGGCTAAGCTTGGCGTTGTCTTTCCGAAGGACGTAGACCCTGCGGTTATTGCTGGCGGTCTTGTAATACGGAGAGAGTCTATGCTGACTGGCATAATACGTGAGCAATACATTGATGGACTCACAGCAGACATGCTCATTGCATGGACTGGAGGTCAGCTAATACAAGAAGCGATGCCAGATATACCAGACCATGAACGTGAGTTCATTATGACTGGGATTATTCCTTCGGAATGGGGCGATGCATTCCCTGAGTTCGATGATGATTGGAATGATTGCAATGAAGGAGGTGAGTAATGCGAGCCATTACAAGAGACTCATGTAAAGCCTTTATGGAAGGCAAGCATTTCGGTAGAGACAATACGCAGGTTATTGCAACGAAGGACGGATGGGTTGGACTATACCTCCATGACAATCTGATTGCACAACGTGACTGCAATGACGAGATTGATATTACAACCGATGGTTGGAATACAATGACAACAAGGGGGCGCCTTAACGGGCTTCCCAATGTACGGGTATACAATAGCGGGTCAGTGCTTTACCTGAATGGGAATGAGTGGGATGGTAACTTTATTACTATAAAACTAAACGAAGGAGCTTAGTGATGACCAATAAAGAACAAAACATAATACAGAACCTGCTAAACGCTTTGGGTGATATGATTGACCACTTCGAGGGCAATGAACAATACAGCGAAGACGACTCCGCTGTAATCAGGTTCGCTCGACGCATATACGACCAAGCAAGCAGTGATTGTGACCGAATGCTACCGTAATACAATACATTACTGATACAAAAAAAGCCCCACGGGACTACTCCCATGGGGCTTTTCTTTTGTCTGCATCCATGCGCTACGTGCGCTGTATTATTATGCGATAGCAGCCTTGGCATACGCGGGAACCAGCAGTCCGGCCTCCCTCTCCAATGTGTCACGAGCACAGTCGTTGACGAGGTTTTGATGAGCCATACGTGTGATTGCATTGATGATATCCTGAATGCTTCCACCACCACCTTGGTCTGCGTAGGAATCGAATAGCATTTGAACTGAAGCGTCCCGTCCGAGACCCGAACCAACCTCTCCAGTGGATACCATCTTACGCAATAGTGTATGTGCATGGACCTCACCGGGCAATCCGTAGTCCTCCATATCCCTGGTTGTAAGTGCAGTATGTATTGGTGTATCACCAAGGATGCCCCAGTCCTGAGCGAACCGCTCCATTGCAGGACGACCCGCCGCCATACCTTCTCGGATAGCCTGCATCTTCTCTTGCATATTACCCTTATGGATTGCTCTCATAATCTCAGCCTTCTCACTATGAAGGATGATCATGTTCAGGCATTCATTCCAGAACGCAATAGCACTACCGTTAATGGAGCCACCACCACGGTCATTGCTCTTGAACCGGAACCCAACCTCATATAAATCACCTGCACTAAAGTCAGTCAGGTCTGATGGAGCGTGCATTGTCACGTCCATTGTGAAGTTGGTAGTGGCTGCATTGTATTGAATCTCTGCCTTGTAAGGCATGTCATCAACAGCCATGCGAATCATGTTCGCAACCTTGTCTGCATCATATGACTGGTACCCTTGGCCAACAACACCGAAGATACTACGATGTCCACCACTCATTCGAGTACGAAACTTCATTGATTTATCGTGACTACAGTGACGCTTCATGTGCTCATTGAATACATAAGCTCTAACGTCTGGGTCAAGGCTCTTCATTGTATGGAAACCACGCGGGAATAGCGGACCATCTGAATGCATATCGACACCAGAACCATGTTGTGTAGCTGCAAGCAACTGCTTTAGTCCGTGCTCCTCTAATGGAAGCTCACCCCATGTAGTCTGAAGCATACCCTCATCATTCATTCTCAATGAAGACAACGTAAAGTCCATGTCTTCACGAGACTCTGATGCAATCATGTCCATGAACTGTGTAGTAGCAACGTATGCATCCGGCTTCTCATCCCATACAGTGCGAGCAGCAGCAAGGTTATCGTAGCCAAGGTCAACAACAGCAGTACCACGATTGTATCCTGCCTTTGTGATAGAGATATTCTCTGGAGGTCGGCACAAACCAAGGTCTGCAAGCCACGTATCGTGATTCTTCTGACGATCGACTGCAACTTGGCTGACTGTATTGTAATCAACGGTTCGCTTATCACCATGGTTGCTTACTCCCTTGTCACCTGAACCCCAGCCACCTTGGAATGTAGGGGCTGGCTCCTCAACTACAGGCTCCTCAACTACAGGCTCAGAGATACCAGTAGCAGAGCCAGCATACAAAGTAGAAAGGAACGTTGGCTTGACATCAGTAGGGTTTAGGTCTTCAGACAATGACTCCATTACATCGTTTACTTGCTCATACTCTGAGGCCATGTCTTCTACGTCCTCCTCAGATGGTGGCTCTTCAGCTTGGAGCACGGTGCCTTCGGTAATGCAGCCCTCAGTAGGCTTGCCCTGCCATAGGCCAGCCCTATAGTCTGCATAGAAAGCAATCTGAGCTTGGTCTCTTGCGCCCTCCATATTGGAATCAGTAAACTCTACGGTCTCACGGTCTGGGTTTGTATAAATAAATGTAAACATCTTATTCTCCTGGTTGCCGACATCTGCCGACTGGTTTTGTTTGGATGAGGGTGGGATGTTCCACCTCCCTTCACTACGTTCAGGGAGTGGAACACCCCATCTCCTCGGGGTTTGCCTACTCTTCGCAGGGCTCTATGTACTTTGCAGTAAGGGTGCTCTTCACTTCCCACAATGGAAGCGATACGTGTGAGCCATCGGGCTTGACCCTTGAGCCTGTGTCCTCGAAGAACCCACACTTACTAAGCCCATCTAACAATACAGGACTTAAGTCATACCAGCCTACAAAGAACTGGTCTCCTTCTATTGGAATAGATGGAATGTTTTTAGATACAACTGCATACGGTTCACCTTCTTTGGTGTGAAGCATCACAGCTAAGTTGCCATTCATATAGTTGCCTATTGAAAGGGTATACTTTTTGTCTTGTATCTCTACGTATCCAACTGGTTTCGGTGGCATAAGATTACTTGTTTCCATTGATGATCTCCATTGCTTTTTCTACCCTTGTAAGTGCGCTATCAAGGCTGCTTCTCACCTGATACATCTTCCAGTCGTCCCACCTATCGGTCCCACACTCTGAGCAAGACTGCTTAGTTATCTTAATAGAGTATTTAATATCAGATAGGATTGCTCTTGCAGTAGCAAGGTCTTCGTATGTATCGTTCATGTCATCTCCCAATTGTTTTCTGTACTTGGTAGTAGCATTCCATCTTCATCACGTATGTATCCAATGTCTTCCCATATTTTATCGACGTACTTCTGGTACCCATCAGCAAACTTGAGCAACTCTTTCGTCATTCCCATGCTAACGATGTTTCTTACTACACCTTCTGCAATAGCGCCGGACTCATCTGGTCTGTCGTTCATGCATTTAATCATTGAGTCAATGTAATTATGGAAGACTTGTATTTCTCTCATCATTATATTGAGGTCGGCGTACTCTTCGATGTCATCGATATTCATTTCCTTTTCCCTTTTTAAGTGGTGGTTTTGTAAGAAGCAGCTTTTATCCTTGCTGGATTATAGAGTTTTCAAAACTGCAAAGGTTGACTCTGTGTTGTGTAAAGATGCTTGAAGTGGGAATCGAACCCACACGGCATAAAGCCGAGAGATTTTAAGTCTCTTGTGTCTACCTATTCCACCATTCAAGCAGGTATCGGACACAATATGTCCGTTTGTTGTGGCCACCATGATGGTGGTGATGTCTTTGACCATGAAGCAATCATGTACTTCTCACAAGAATAGTAGTCTCGATATGAATCGACAACGCTATCGGTCTTATATTCATCTGGCATACATAAAGGATGTTGGGTTCGCCTAAGGTTTATAAAAGCTGGACCAAGTTTGTTTGCTTGCTTTAAACAATCTACAATAACTGCTCTGCTTTTATGTTCCTTGTTGTACCTATTTGTATACTCATCGCAAAGGGCAATGCCGTGGTCATACAGCCATAGGAAGTTGCCTAATGTTTGTCGTGTCCAGACAGAACAGGGATGATTAATATGAGTTGATTTGTATAAAGCATCTCCACCCCTCATATTGATTGCAGTAGATAGCATCTGAGCAGACTCAAGAGGCATCTTCACTATGTGTTTATCACACAGCATCTCTGCTGCTATGGCTGGGTCGGAGTCTAATACAAATATGTTCACGGTCTAATCCTTTTCGGCCCTTTGTCCGGTTTTTCTGGTCCAGTGGGGGTTTCACTCTATCCCCCTTCACTACGTTCAGGGGGTAGAGTTAAACACCCTCAGGTCTATTCGTTCGAGGCCATCTTCGTTCGACCACCCCTCGCTTCTCTGCGTCTAAGCCCGAGCCCGCTCCTAAGCGTTGCAATATATCCCACACAAAGACCAAGCTCTTCTGACATCTCTTCATCTGAAGCGCCCGTATAAAACATCTCGGTAAGCTTCTTTTTTCTGTTGTCTCTTATTGCTTCCGTGCCCCACCTTGGGGCGTGTTTTGGGTTTGCTTTTATTCCAAGCTCAAGGCGTATAGTTCTTACCATATTAGTATAAACGTTTAAGTGTCTGGCAATAACAGCATCACTATCGATACCCATCCTGTGCTTCTGACCGAGCACAAGTTCTCTTTTGTTTTTACCCACAGAGTTAACCTTACGGATCCTCCTATACCTACCTACTAATACCCCTGGTATTTTGAGTTCTTCCCCAAGCTTTCTATCATTAATGAACCCGAGGTTATCGTCTAAATACTTTCGATCTACACGAGAAAGCGTTTCGATTTCATTTTTTATTTCTGCTTTACTGATGCCAAGACTTACCCTGAACTGCCTAACCCTCTCTCTACTTATACTATAGTCTCGTGCAATGCTTGCGTCTGTATCGTGTCCAAGTCTACGACCAATTCCCGGATACTTTGGTTCAAGATCCGTAATATTTCGCTCGAAGTCTCGTGGAATTCTATACCTTGGAATACCTTTTTCATTCCTAATTGCACAAACCCTTCCGTAAGAAACGCCAGATAGTCTCGATATCTGTGTGTCCTTCATCTTGCCAAGCAAGTCTATGTATTGTTGGGTCAATTGCTGGGTAAACTTTGGGATACCCATTTCTATCCTACGATACCGTAAGGTTTGATAGCTTACCCCGTACATTGATGAGAGTTTTGCGTCGGTGCAAGTGCCCAATAAATCCAGACACTCTTGCGGTATTTCTATTCTCTTGCGTCCCATTTTGTAATCCTTATCTGCCTTTAGATGAGTACCCATCCTTTGCCCAGCCTCCACCCTTAAGGGAGAAGCTTGTCTTGGAGATGAGTCTTTTCATTTCTTGTTTTGATTCACACTTACAGTGTGGTGCTGGTGCGCTCATACTTTGAAACAAAGTTAGTTCATAGTTGCACTCTGAACATCTGTACTCATACACCGGCATTGCTTTTTCCTTTTAATAAAGCACTCTTTATTAGAGTGACCTGCTTTTTTTTATTTGTTTTCTTAGAGCACCTCCTGCATACAATGCTTATTCCAGAACGTGTCCACCCTCTGGGCATAAACTCATTGTTGTCTCTATGTACTGAGGTAACGGGGTACCTCCGACGGCAAGCGTCACATCTTACGTATGTACGGACTGACACTTAACCGCCTCTCTCAATGCTTGAATACCAGAAACAGTAGGCACCAAGGCTTTAGCCCTTCCGACTGTTTTACCTGTTGTTATGTACCCAAGATTCTTTAGTTTTATAACAACATTAATCATCGCTGACAAGTCTTCTTCAAGATCTTCTGATATTTCTCTTGTAGTCCATTCGTTTGGTTCATTGACTACATAGTTTAGTATTTTCCACGGTCTACCAAATACTCTTACTGACACACTATCTCCTTGTAAATGCCCTGCTCCCCACAATCGGTAGGAGATGATGTCATGCAACACCAACATGATTGTGGAGAGAGGGAGACGCTGAGGCGGCTGGACTTGAACCAACAACTTCCTGGTTAACAGCCAGACGTTCTGCCAATTGAACTACACCTCAAGGTACATTGAATAAAGAGCCAAGCAAGCAGCATCAGCAAGCCCGTCGTGGGGCTTTCGCTTCTTGCCAGGGGTAAGGTCCAGGTCTGGTAGTCGATTCATTACAGCGTAAACTGAACGGTTCTTACCTTCTCCTGGTACATCCCTTAGTATTTTAGATGTCCATGTCTTGGGCCGTACTTCAATAAACGGTATTCCGTTTGATGATAGAACGCCGACCCATAAACCATATCCATATCCGGTACTAAATGTAGACGTAACGCCTTGCCCTGGTCGAGCAGACTGCTTCTCTATGGCAGCAAGTTTAATATTATGCTTACCCTGTAAGCACTTCACTGCATAATTCATACGAGAAACAAGATACTGTCGCTTGGTCCCTTTACCAATGGTTGTTGTAAAGTCACGGCCCGTCATAAAGCTGGATTCAACTTTGCCTTCTTCGTTTATAACGACAAGGGCTCCATCTTTTCCAGGGTCTATTCCAATATATATAGTAGGAGTACTCATAATCAGGGCCGTTAGTTTAGTTTAAATTAAAATCAAGATTGTTATCAGGAGATCTATACCAGTACAATCCTTTCTCACCGTCACTAAAGAGAGCGCCCATAAGATCCCCGTAAGAATTTATAGACACAACCATTAAGCCTTCATCAACTATCTTGGTTAGGCTTTGGCTCATCGCTGATTTAGTATGTGGGATTACACAGATAGGACCGACAGTGTCTTGATTAGAATCCATATTTTTCATCGTATCCTGCGTTTGCTTTTTCAACGCTTGCACCATTTCCTGGCTGAGGTTGATTCGGAGGATAGCTTGCCGGGGCCTGACCACCGCTTGCTTCGACTTGATTGCTTTGCGGAGAGACAGACGGACTTGCTTCTCCAACCCTTCCGACAGATGATGCACTAATGCTTGTGAACCAGACCTTCTGTCCATTCTTTTCATACGAAGAATGTTTAATAGAGCCTTCAACTGCAACAAGTTCACCTTCCTTTAAGGTAGAAGCTAACTCACCATTGCGACCAAAAGCTTCAACGCTATGACTAGAATCAAAACGCCTACCGTCTTGGATTATTCTCCATGTTCCCATTCGGAACGAGATTGCTGCACCACGTTGTTGCGGTGCGCTCTTAACTGTACCAACTAACATTACTTTATTTATCACTTTGCTCTCCTGTATACACCTTAATTTTGGTGCTCTTGTTTAACCATTTAGATTCTACTGCCTGCTCTTCTCCAAACGGGAAGCACGTCTTGTAATACTTGCAATAGTCGCAAGGAAAAGACAGCCTTCCCTTCTTGTCTGGGCCGTGTGGCCTATCAATTTGCTCAGGGTCTGAGCTAAGAATGACGGACCTAAACTTCTCTTTTATGTGAAACACATGCTCTTGGTCGAACGGAATCCACTGACCATGTACTGCAGATACCGGATGCCACGCTCCATCCTCTAATATCTCTGCGTCTTTTGCTCCTGCCGATTTACTATAGGCAACAACATATGTCCACTCGTACCCCTTGCTTGCCATGTAAGACTGCACTTGGCTGTAGTAGGAGTCCTTAGGACCAAGCCCCTCCTTCCTAAACTTCTTAAAGCCATAGTCAGACATAGACTTTACTTCAAGAATACAACTTATAGCCTCATTGTTCTGGGTCATTATTTGCATTGAACCATCTGGATGACCAGAGATGGCTGCTGTGTATCCATCACGGATAGGTACATTTAAATATACTGTCTCCTGGTCAACACCTGCACAATACAAGTGACCTAATCCCGACTGCTCAAAGCCCTCCATCAATGCAGACACAAGTATAGACTCTGTAATATCACCGATTACAAAGGCTATCTTAGAGGCTGCATCTATCTGCATCCCGTTTCCATCAGCATGATGGTACTGATACGCTAACTGCTTTACACATGCGCCACTTTGAGACAGCCTGAGGCCGCCGGTCTGCTCACGAGACTCATCCAACTGCCTAAGCACAGACTCTCCGATAGACTTAGCGCTGTGCTTATTGCTTAATAGTTTTGATGGAACAGATAACCGGCCTGTAATTACTTTAGACAAATCAGGTAACCAAAAGTGATTGCCCATTAGATCTGTTTGTTGTTCAAATATCATATTCTGTGTCCTCGTCTAGTGTTTTAATAAGCTCTGCAATGACACATACAGAACGACTTCTTGATCCCACTCTTCCAATAATGCTTACAAGATCGCCGGACTTTCCGAAGTCTCTCATAAGTTTGGCTGGCTTACCGTACGCCATAATAGGAATACGTAAGTCGTACTTCCTTTCCTTTTCGCTTGGATTGTAAAGCTTTGCTACTACCCTCATGCCTGAACCTCTAGTGTCCGGTAGCTTATGTGCGTCTTCTATGTACCCAATCAACATGATAGTGCTTGGGTACTTGTGAGCAAATGACATCAGTTCTCCCCCCCTAAGCGTTGAAGGTTATGTATTTATTGATCATCTCTTTAAACATTCCCTTCTCATGCCAACCATGCAGCCTCTGAGAGAGAATCTTCAAGCGATCATCGTTCATTGTGTTTGGATCTACATCCTTAAGGCCAAGCTTTACGAACTCCCCGTCCTTTACAATGGCTGTGCCTGCCTCCAGGATTAGTGGAATGTCTCCAACATCAACCTTCTCCTGGCGGAGAACATTTCTGATTCGCTCAATCCTTCTTCCCCTTGGATACAAGTTCTTTTGTAGTTCCTGTATTGATGGAGCAACACCATACTTTGTTTTCTCTCCACGCTTTGATGCAACAACAAGGTAGTGCTTTTCACATCCAGGTCTCTGTTCAGAGAGGTTTACTTTAGTCTCACCAAGTGAGTATAGGTGTCGGCCAATCCCCCACTTTACTCCGGCACGCTTGAATGCGTCAGAGATACCACCCTTATCTCCCTCAATATTAGTATTGCCTGCACCATCAGACTTAGTGACCCATTCACCATCAACCTTAATTGATAGCTCGCACATGTTCTTACCATTCGGCGTCTCGAAGTACTTGTCCTGCCAGTTACCTGGGCCAACTGCAGCATCGAGTCGGTCCATTACAGCCCGAGCATCTAAATAGCATAGAACGCGGGCCCAACTGCCAAACGATCTATCAATACGCCAGAAAACATCTTCATCATTGAAGGGTTTTGTAAGTTTATTCCAGTCCATTCTTTTTCTCCTTTTTGAGAATCAATGCAAAGCTTTTTATGTCTCCAGTAAATAGGAGTATTGACATGCCTTGCGGTTTTAATAGCCTCTCTAAGAGGCGAAATGTGGGGCTCTTTCCTCTTGAAATAATGTCCCTTGTGTGTCGAGGATCCACACGGGCTTCTTCATGTACTTGTTTTATTGTCTTGTTCTTAGACTTTGCTAATAGGTGCAGTCGATATTTAAAATCGACAGCACTTAAGTCTGCCGTCTTACGCTTCTTTCCCACAATCACTCCTTAACAAGGGGTTTAAATGTAGTCAAGAGATAAAGTGAGGACTCCAGTTCGGAGGAGAAAACCCGTCGTCCGTGTCGTCGTAAACCCTCTGAAGCCTAAGCCGGGACCATAGCGTCATGTCTTTCTTGGAGTGGTCGCGACTCTTGAGAGCAATAAGCTCAAGCGGTTGAAACATGTCAGCAAGCTCTTCATTTGTATACTCGTCACCGGTTTGCTTCTTGGGCTTCTTGTATTGGAACTGTCGATACAAACCAAACGCAAGCGCAGAGTCATGCAAAGGCTTGTCTGATCCCCTAAAGTGGTGCGAACCTGGAACCCCTTTCCTGCCATCTGTAAACGTCTCTTCAGCACCACGGTTTAGTTGCATTAAAGAAATTATAGCAACGTTCTCTTGCTTTGCACACCGACGAAGTGTCTCACTGATCTCGTCAACCTCCCACGATCTATTACGACTAGCTGGTAGATGCGCGGGTGGTCTAATCAACTGAAGGTAATCAATCCAAATAACCTGACAGCCATGCTGCCTTGCCATCCTTCTTATAGATGACTCAACAGAGTCTGCTGTTGATGAGGCATCATCGAGAAAGATTGGTTCCTTCATCAGCGTATCAGCAGCTTTCATTACAAGTTCGGCATCTTTATCGCTCTTCTCATGCAATCCTGTGATTGGTACACCAGCAACAATAGATGCCATCCTGTCGATTAGCTTCCATCGTGGCATCTCAATGGACAGTACCCCCTGGGGGATGCCTGACATTGCAGCACGAAGGACAGCAGACACCAGGAACATAGTCTTGCCAATCTCAGGACGACCACCAATGATTGTCATGTAGCCACGAGGCCATCCAACATAGTGTTTATCAAAAGAACCGAAGCCAGTAGGAACATATTCTACTTCCTGGCCGTCCATAATCTTTCTCCAAGATGCTTTGCGCTCAGCAGCAGCCTCTTTAATAGAAAGTATTCCCTGAATAGAATCAATCTCTCCGCTTACATCTAAAACAGATGTCTCTGCAAAGTTTATTATCTCCTCTGGAGGTAATGTAAGATCTTCTAAGTGACCAAGTATCTGGTTTGCAGCAAGTCCAAGCCTACGTAATTTACTAAAGGAAGCTATTCGCTTTGCATACTCTCTAAGTCTTGAATCAACAACAAGAGTATTATCACCAAGTCCACATACATAAGAAACACCACCAAACTTCTTAATTGTATTATGACCTACACTTTCTATGAGAGACACAGCATCTGCTGGCAATTCAGAAGAGTACCTATCTAATATCCATTTATAAATATTCTTATGGTACTCAATAGAGAAGTAATTAACTTTTAGTATGTCATCTATTAGTACTAGTTTAGTACCACCAGATAATAGTAGTGTACCTAGTACTTGTTTCTCTGTTTCTTTAGGGTCCAGATTCATATTTTAAGCCCGTCTTGGGAAGTTAGTTTCGGTTCGCTGTTGCCGTGACAGCCTCAAGAGGTTAACCGCTGGTCAAGGGAGCTGTCAAGTGAAAAGTCTAAATCAAGGTGCACACCAGAGCAAAGCTCTGGTGCTGCGTAGTCTTCTTCGCAAGCGCAGGCTTGACGCAGGCATGTCTCAGGGTGAGCTTGCGGATCGCGTTGGCGTGACAGCCGCATCCATCTGCTACTACGAGTCAGGCAGGCGGACGCCATCCCTCACCACGTTGATGAAACTTAAGAGTGCGCTTGAGTTTTCTATAAGAGATTGCATTAAACTTATTGAGGCCATAGGCAGTGGCGAGCAAGAGAATATATAAAA